>Ga0256405_10007207_pt1 | contig 17004 bp, 13 predicted proteins | sample RumenRJG_02DNA_FD_189096 | JGI IMG/M metagenome (GOLD analysis project Ga0256405, IMG submission 189096) | Bovine rumen microbial communities from Lethbridge, Alberta, Canada - RJG_02 | ecosystem: Host-associated > Mammals > Digestive system > Stomach > Rumen | place: Canada: Alberta...
CCCGGAGGACCTCGTCGGCAAGCAGATTTGCATTCTGGCTAACCTGAAGCCAAGAACGATCTTCGGCATCGAGTCGAAAGGCATGATTCTGATGGCCCAGCAAGGCGACGGTGCCATGCGCTTCATTACCCCGCAAGAAACCCTCCACAACGGTTCCGTCATTGGGTAATATGACCTGTTTACCAGAAGAGGCCGGCAATTTCGCTGGCCTCTTCTGGTTAATGAGCATTATCGAATATTATTTCGCGAAAGCGTAGTGGAAGCCGTTAGTCTTCTGCCAGCCGCCGCGGGTGAAGTCCGGGACTTCAACCGGAGCGTTGCCGTTCTCGATGGAGATAGCCCCGAGAGGGCCTAGGCAGCACCACTCGGCGAGGTCGTAAACATCCATGTCGAGCGGAAGCCCGTTCCTGAGACAGTAGATGAGCCTGTAATCCATTATGAAATCCATTCCGCCATGGCCGCCGACCTCTTTAGCAAGAGCCTCAAGCTCAGGAGTCAGTATAGGGTTCGGATACTTGGCGATGAGGTCAGCGATCTCCTCGCGGGAGAGTGTCTTCTCGTCTTCCAGATTGTCGTAGGTGGCTGCAGGGTCTGCTTTCTGAAGCTGAGAATTCCTTAAGCACATTTGCTGGATAGGATATTTGGCGGCATAGCCTTCGGTACCGACAATCTGATACATTCTGTTGTACGGCCTAGGCGTCATGACATCGTGGGAAATGAGCATGGTCTTGCCATTTTCCGTGCGGATGAGAGTGTTGGTCTGGTCTCCATTCTGGAAGTCATCGCATTTCTTGCCTGTTTTTTTCTCAATTCTGGCTGCGCCGTTGAAGGACTTCGTGTCCATTGCAACGAGAGTTTTCATGCGGTCGCCTCTGTGAATGTTCAGCACCTGGCAGACAGGGCCGAGGCCATGAGTTGGGTAAACATCGCCTTTGTGTGTCCTATTGAATTTAAGTCTCCAATCATTCCAGTATGCATCCCAGAATGGATCCAAGTTGTGCAGATATGAGCCTTCCACATGAATGACTTCGCCGAACATGCCGGCCTGTGCGAGCGCCAGGCAAGAGAGCTCGTAAAAATCGTAACAGCAATTCTCCAGCATCATGCAGTGCAGGCGAGTTTTCTCAGACATGTTGATGAGCGCCCAGATTTCTTCCATGGAAGTGGCGGCAGGAACCTCGATTGCAACGTTCTTGCCATGCTCCATTGCATATAATGCGACTTCAACGTGATGAGACCAGTCTGTGCAGATGTAGACAAGGTCTATGTCATCTCTTTCGCAGAGTTTCTTGTAAGCTACTGTGTCACCAGAATATCCGGCAGCTTCCGGGAAACCTCTTTCCGCAAGTTTTTTCTGTGAAGCCTCTACTCTGTCAGGCTCCACGTCGCAGACAGCTACGATTTTCGCGCCGGGAACGTAAGTATAACGAACTACGGCATCGGACCCTCTCATTCCGAGTCCGACGAAACCAACCCTGACCGTGTCCATGGCAGGGACAGTGAGGCCAATTACATCCTCCTGGCCAGCCGGGCGGGCAGGAACATCAACTTTTATCGCAGTCGGGGCGCCGGTGTTAGTGGAACATGCAGCGGCCAAAACGATGGCGGCTGTCAAAAATAAGCTCTTGAGTCTCATGCATTAATATATTTAAGAATATTATTAGTCTTCATGTCAACCGCAAATTTAAAGAAAATATTGCGGATTTATTTCTTTCGGATGAGGCTGAGTCCATGGCGCTCTGTGAGCAGGACGACCTCTACTCGTGTGTCAGCGGCCACTTTGTCATTGAAAGCGACTATTCCTTGTGTCTGCTTGTCCTGCGGCTGAGGCTCCTGCCAAGGCTTTCCATCCCACAGCACGTCGTCAGCTATGATGAGCCCGCCTGAAGGAATCTTGTCTATCATCAATTCATAATATTCAGAATATTCCCTTTTGTTGGCATCGATGAAAACCAGGTCGAAAGGCCCTGGAAACTCCTTCAAAATATTTATTGCATTCCCGATCCAGAGAGTGATTTTGTCGGAAACGCCAGCTTTGGACCACCCCTCTCTGATAAGGTCTTCCAGCTCGTCATTGACCTCTATAGTGTCCACATGCCCGTCTGGCGAAGTCAGCCCCATGGCCAGGCAGGCCGCTGAATAGCCCGTGAACGTGCCGATTTCCAGAATATTCCTGGCTCCGGAAATCTTGGCCATCATCGTCAAGAAACGCCCTTGGACTGCCCCGGAAAGCATCCTGGGATAATTCGTGCGGATGTTCGTCTGTTTCTCTATCCATTCCAGAGCCTCTCCCTGGGCCGTCGAGTGAGCTTGGATGTATCTTTCTTCAGGTGTCTGCATTTTTACATATTACTAAGCTACAAGAATATCAGAGAGGAAGTTCTCTCCGGATTGAATATCTGGATTGCCGCCTTGCGAAGGTCCTGCGCAGTGATAGAATCTATCATCGCTCTGTCATATTCATCATCATGCACGGTCCCGTATGTGATGAGGCTCTTGCCCATGGAAAGACACTGAGTCTCACCATTGTCAGAGCTTATCACCATCTGCCCGAGCAGCTGTCTTTTGGCAGCTCGAAGCTTAGAGTCAGGATATTCATTTTCCTGCATCTTTGAGATTATCTTCCATATTCCTTCGACGCACCTGTCAATGTTTCCCTTCTCGCAAGCAAATGTGATGGCAAGTATCCCGCTGTCGGAATATTGGGTGTAGTAAGTGTCGACCCCATAAACCCAGCCATTGCGCTCCCTTAAATAATAGTAGAGCAAGGAATTGGAGGATGGCCCTCCCAGGATGTTGCTTAAAAGAATAGTGGTGAATCGTCCTTTCTCATCGTAGAGAGACGGAGCGACGCTGCCGATTTCGGCATTAACCTCATAAGTGCCTCTGTTCCTTTTGATATTGAATGTCTTGGGGGCTGTGATTTCCTTTAATGTCCTTTCGGGGCTGGCCTTCCAGTTCCCGTCGAATGCCTTTTCCGCTAACTTCAGAAGCCGTTCTTCCATCTGTTTTTCTTCTACGTTGGCGACGATTGCCAGTGCCATGTTGCCAGGAGTGAATTTGGCCTCCACGAATCTGTGCAATTCCGAGCAGGTTATCTTTCTTACGTTCGTGGCATTCCCAAGTATCCTTCCTCCAAGAGGGTGCCCATTGAACAGATTCTCCTCAAAAGTGTCGCAGACATCGTCTGGGGGCGAGTCTTTGTAAGATTTTATCTCCTCGACGACAACTCCTTTCTCGTGTTCTATTTCTTCTTTTGGAAAAGTCGGGCAGGTCGCAAGCTCAAGCAGCAGGGAGACGGCCTTGCCCACGTCTTCCTTGAGCACGGTGGCATGTAGCACGATTTCTTCGCGGGACGTGTAAGCGTTCAAGTCTCCTCCCAGCCTGCTCAGGCAAGAGTTTATTGTCTTGGCACTTTTCTTTGAAGTGCCTTTGAATATGGTGTGCTCGGTGAAATGCGCTATCCCGTTGTGGAAGCCTTCCTCGTCTCGCGAGCCGCATTTTATGGTCAGCGAGCAATATCCGACGGCATCCCCGCTTTTCTTGATGGCATATCGCAGCCCGCAGGCTGCCTTACCTATGATCATTATTTCATTAAGTCGTTAATGTTCTCTATGTCGCCAGGAAGGAAACCTATGCCGTTCCTGGCAGTGATTTTATGCTTCTTATAGTAGAGCAGCTTGTAATTGTCCGCTTCGATTATCATCTTATAGCATAATGAGCCAGACATGGGTTCTTCTGGGGCTACGACGTAACTAATGCAGGAATTGTAAGCCTTTTCCGTGAAGAGACTGTCTACGTAGTCCTCTTCTTCGATTACGAGATCTGGGTTGAGCTTGCTCAGCCGAGACACATTAACCTGAGGGGCCAGGTCGTCCTTGCTTATATAAACTCTTTTCTTTGAAAGAGTCTTCATGTCTTTCGGAGAGACTTTCACGCTCATATAAGCCTTTAGCTCTGAATCTGTCAGGCTTGAGGCATGCTTTTGCATTATCGTGAGAATAGCTGGAATTATTATCATCTCCCTGCCTGTGGACTCGGTCGCAGAGCAGAGAGGGAAAGACACTACTTCCAGCATGTCGTTAATGCTTTTGTCCGCTCCTTCACCTCCTTTCACCAGAGTTATCATTTTTATGCCTGGGGTTATCTCCTTTCTCTGTTTGTTATTCACTATGAGCAGGAAATAAAAATTGCCATTGGTCTTGTCTTTGTCGAACTCAGCCTGAGAGCAAAATTCATAAGGCGTGATGGTCCAAGAACTTGTGACGCCCTCCCTTAAGGCTTCAGCAAGAATATCATCGTCGGGGATGACGACTTTAGTGGTCTTCGAGGAGAAATCTTTGAGTTTTTCCCGTCTGGTGGTTATCTGTCCTTGAGCGAAGCAGTTGATGCACAGAATTAGGCATGCGGCAGCAAGTATTATCCTGAATCTTTTCATGTTCTTCAGTAAGCTTGGTTTAAAGCAAATATACAAAATAAATTATGTACATTTGTAAGCTATGTCAGACTATATCGTTTCAGCTAGAAAATACCGTCCTGATTCATTTGAGACGCTCATAGGTCAGGACAACATCGTTCAGACCCTTAAAAATTCGATCAAGAGGGGCAAGCTGGCTCATGCCTACCTGTTCTGTGGTCCGCGCGGGGTTGGAAAAACGACTACGGCCAGGCTTTTCGCAAAGGCGATCAACTGCGCTAATCCTACGAAAGACATGGATCCTTGCGGGGAGTGTGAGTCGTGCAAGTCATTCGAGGAAGGGCGTTCGTACTGCATTCATGAATTGGATGCTGCGTCGAACAACGGCGTGGATGACATCAAGAACTTGATGGATCAGGTGCAGATTCCTCCTCAGGTGGGGAAGTACAGCGTGTACATCATAGATGAGGTGCACATGCTTTCCACGGCGGCGTTCAATGCTTTCCTGAAAACCCTGGAAGAGCCTCCGGCACATGCCATATTCATTCTGGCTACGACTGAAAAACACAAAATCCTGCCTACCATCCTTTCCCGTTGCCAGACCTACGATTTCAACAGGATAAGCGTTCCGGACATAGTGAGGAATCTTAGGATGATAGCGACAAAGGAGAATGTCAGCATAGACGACGAGTCATTGCATGTGATAGCCCAGAAGGCGGACGGGGCCATGCGTGACGCCCTTACCATTTTCGACCAGACGGTAGCGTTCTGCGGAACCGACGTGAAATATTCGGAGGTCTTGAAGAATCTGAATGTCATTGATTATGAATATTCTTTCTCGCTGGTGGATGCTTTTCTGGCTGGGGACTATGGCACAGCTTTGGAGAAGTTCGACGAGATATTGTCGAAGGGATTCAATGCTCTTCATTTCGTCGCTGCTTTGAGTTCGCATTTAAGAGATCTCATGGTGGCTAAGAACGGGGGGATTGACAATTTGCTTGAATTGCCGGAGTCTTTGAAAACGAGGTATCGCGAGCAGGCGGACAGATGCCCGACGGCATTTTTATTTGACGCTCTGACTACCACGACGCAGTGCGAGGCGGGATATAAAATGGCAGTGAATCCCAGGCTGCATATTGAATATTCATTAATGAAGCTTAGCTTTCTGATGAAGGCTCCTTCGAATGCCTCCGTAGCGCCCAGAGCCGCTGCCCCTGTAAAGGCTCCTGCTGCCATAGCTGAGCCTTCCGCTGCTGTTTCGGAGCCGCCGGCTAAGGCTGCATCCGAGCCGGAGCAGGCGTCGCCCGTGCAGGCACCGGCTGCGTCCGTTTCAGAAACGCCAGCCCCGAGACCAAGGAGGAAAGTCGCTAAATCCGGAGCTTCGCTGTCCTTAAACTCTATTCAAGAGGAAAGCGAAAAAAAAGTTACTTCCTCCGCAATTAGAGAAGAGGACGAAATGCCTGATGAGGAGGCTGTCGTGGAAGCGTGGAAAGAGATGCCGGAATATTGTGCCAAGCAGCCGAGGCTTAGCAGCACTTTGCAGAATGCTGAATATGCCATGACAGAGAAGGATGGCTGCAAGATTCTGACTTTCAACGTGGATAACGTCGCCCAGCAGACTTGGATACGGGAGCGTCAGCTGCATGCGCTGGAAGGATATTTGCAGAAAAAATTAGGCTCGACGAAATTCCGCCTGGATGTGGACGTGAAGCCGACTGAACAGAAAGAAATGGCTCCATACACCGATGAGGAGAAGGCGAAAGCCCTAATGAAAGAGAATGGGGAAGTTGGCAACCTCATCAAAGATTTCGGGCTGGAGACAAAGTAAATATTTACGAATATGAAACTTCATTGCGATAATCTTGTAAAGAAATACGGCATAAGGACGGTTGTGAAGGGCGTGTCCATGGAGATTAACCAAGGAGAGATAGTGGGTTTCCTGGGGCCAAACGGCGCAGGAAAGACCACCAGCTTCTATATGATCACCGGTCAGATAGTTCCTAACGGTGGGCGCGTGTACCTGGATGATGAAGATATCACGGAACTTCCTATGTACAAACGGGCTCAGAAAGGAATAGGATACCTGCCCCAAGAGGCATCGGTGTTCAGGAAGATGTCGGTTGAGGATAACATAATGTCCGTGATGGAAATGTCCGACATGACTAGGGACGAGCGCAACAAGAGGCTGGAGAACCTTATTGACGAGTTTAATCTCTCAAAGGTTCGCAAGAGCCTTGGAATCCAGCTTTCCGGAGGGGAAAGGCGCCGTTGCGAAATAGCGCGCGCTCTGGCCATCGACCCTAAGTTCATCCTTCTGGACGAACCGTTCGCAGGCGTGGACCCTATCGCCGTCGAGGACATTCAGTTCATAATTGCTAAGCTGAAATATAAGAACATAGGCGTGATCATCACAGACCACAACGTCGGCGAGACGCTGGCCATAACAGACAGAGCGTACCTGCTTTATGAGGGAACGATTCTTCAGCAGGGTACTCCAGAACAGCTGGCATCCGACGAGGATGTGCGCACGAAATATCTGGGCTCTGGCTTCATATTGAAGAAATCTGTCTCGGTTGAGCGCGCCAAGGCAGAGCATGAGGCAATTCTGGCAGCTCGGGCTGCAAAGGAGGCCATGCATGCTCAGGTTGCCTCTGATGCTTTGGATGCAGAAGAAGTTTAATAAATGCTTTTGTAGCGACACATGAGAAAATACTTACTTTTTGCGGCAGCTTTTACCGCAATCTGCCTGAGTGCCAGCGCAGAAAAAATTAATGGCACGAAAATATCCGGCAACAGCACGATTGCCGGAGTCATCACTGATTCTAAAACAGGGAAAGGAATAGAAGGGATAGCCGTTTCAGACGGATATTCCTACACCAGGACAGACAAACACGGCGTTTACCAGATGGCAGCCAGTCCGAAATGCAGGGTCATCACGTATGTGACGCCTTCGGAGTTCAAGATAGCTCAAAATGCTGACGGAAGCCCTGCTTTTTTTGCATACAGAGACAAAAGCAAGAAACTGGACAGGCATGATTTCAGTCTTGAAAAGATGGCCTCTCCAGAGAAAGAATTCACCCTCTTCGCTTTGTCTGACCCTCAGTGCCAGACCGATTTCCATGTCTCCAGGTTCTTGAAAGAGGCCGTTCCCGGCATTGAGAGAGCAGCGAATGAAGAAATAGCCGGCGGAATGTCCGTGTACGGCGTAGGGCTGGGAGACATCATTTACGATAATCTGAGCATCTGGGAGCCCATGGCAGAGAACTTCAAGTCTTTCAAGACTAGCAATGGACGCATGCCAGTGTTCAACGTGCCAGGCAACCACGATCATTATAATGTTTCCGAAAGTGATTATGATGCCTTGAACAATTACGTGAAATGGTTCGGGCCGACTGAATATTCGTTTGACAGAGGGGATGCCCATATCATCTGCATGGACGACATCGTGTTCCTTCAGACTCGGCCTCAGAAGCCAGGAAAGGCGTTCACGAATTGCGTTTATGCGGCAGGATTCACGGACGAGCAGGTGGAATGGCTGAAGGCGGACATAGCCCAAGTGAAGGACAAAGACCAGAAACTGTTGGTTTTCTGTACTCATGCTCCGTTTGCCGAGGGACGTGAGCAAGGCGGCCTGTATGTGAATCATGACCGTCATTACAGTGATGTGCTGTCGCTGATGACTGTCTTCAAGAATGCTCACATTCTGATAGGGCACACCCATCACCCATTCGTATATTTCCACGATGAATATGTATGCAAAGGCGGAAAGCCTGTCACCGAGCATGTTCTCGGGGCGCTTTGTGGCGCATGGTGGCATGCGAACATTTGCACGGATGGAACACCTAATGGCTTTGCGGAGTTTAGGGTAAAAGATGCATCGATAGTGGATGTCAAGCCTGTATGGACGAATTCGGACTCCAACGTGCAAATGAGGGTATTCGATGGGAATCAGGTATATACAGGCTCAAAAGGTTACGAGTTCCAATGGGAAGAGGACCTGAAAGGAAAATTCATCGCATCAATATGGTACGATGACGACAGGTACTGGAAGGTGGACTTCATCCAAGACGGGAAGGTTTATCCTATGAAACGTGTGACCAGGCGTCAGAATGACTGGAATGCGGTTTCTTTCTTCATAAATGAAAACGGCAGGGGAATAGATAATGCCTCTTATAAGCCTAAAACCCTGCACTACTGGACGGTTGAGGCTCCTTCCGGGAATCCTGCGCAGGAGAAAAACTGGGAGATCAGGGCAGTTCAGACTATTCCTGATTCAGGAGTCACGCACGTTTATTCTTGCAGGACCTTACAGACCGGCTATTCAGGTCTTGGAATGGATGAATAGTCATTGCTCTGGAAATTTTTTTTTCTTGGAGGGCAATATTTTTACTTTGTTAGTTATGATTTGCTCATTTATTTGCTTGCAAATGAAATTAACCGTAATTTAGCGGCGCTAAAACGAAATGCTAATCGTAAATAAGCGAAAGTATGACACCAGAACAGACTAATAAATTCAATAGGTGGCAGTGGAGAACCATCATAGGGACAATGATTGGCTATGCCATCTTTTATGTAGTGCGAAAGAATTTCTCATTCGCAATCCCCGGACTCACAGCTCAATATGGGATTACTAAGACGGCTTTTGGAATCATCATGACTTTGATCGGGGTCATCTATGGGGCATCCAGGTTTGTCAACGGCATAATCGCAGACAGGTCGAACGGCCGGTGGCATATGGCGATCGGCCTGACTGGAAGTGCCATAGTCAACATTCTTTTCGGGTTCGGGGCGATTATCGTCACTTCGATGACCGGCTTGTCGCAGGGTCCTGCCTTTGTCAGAGGGCTGGTCGTGTTTTTCGCCGTGCTGCTGATCCTCAACAACGTGTTCCAAGGTTGCGGATTTCCTCCTTGCAACAGGCTCATCACGCACTGGGTGGCTCCGAGCGAGCTCGCCACGAAAATGTCTCTTTGGAACACATCCCATTCAATAGGGGCTTTCATCGTCTCTGTTCTCTGTGGATGGCTCATGGGACATGCCGGAACCGATGTTTCAGCGGACCCCGAAATGAGAGCGAGAGTCATAGAGAACACGAAGGATGCAGTTGCGGGTTTGCCGCCAGAGAAAGCCGAAGCTTTCTTGAACAATGCCCTTCAGCATGTAGGTGCTTGGCAATGGGCTTTCTGGGTGCCGGCTATCATCGCCGTCTTCGGCGTAATATTTATAATATTGACTCTTCGAGACACTCCGAAATCTGTCGGACTGCCGGAACTCGAAGGCACGAAGACGAAGCTTGACGATAATGACAGTCCTGCTGCGTTTAAGAAATTCCTCAGAGAAAAGGTCTGGTTTAACCCAATCATCTGGATTATTGCTATTTCGGACTTCTTTGTTTATGTCGTGAGGTTTGCTGTTCTGGACTGGGGCCCTACTTTTTTGCAGGAATCGAGAGGCTTGTCCCCTGCGATGGCTGGATGGACAGTTGCTATCTTCGAATGCTTCGGCGTGTGCGGGATGCTTCTTGCGGGATGGATTTCCGATAAAGTTTTCAAGGGAAGGGCTCAGAGAACCTGCCTCTTCTGCATGCTTGGCGTCATCTTGTTTGTGACGGCGTTCTTCCTTCTGCCAGAAAAGACGAATCCGTTAATTCTCCTGATTATCCTGGCTTGCGCCGGATTCTTCATTTACGGCCCTCAGGCTCTGTGCGGGATAATAGCGTCGCAGCAGGCAACGAACAGAGCTGCATCTACGGCAAACGGGCTCATCGGGATGATATGCTACCTGAGCGTGCTTGTGTCGGGCTGGGGGTTTGGTGTCGTTTCCGACAATTTCGGCTGGAAGTGGGTATTCGTGACCATGATAATAGTGTCACTCCTCGGTTTCTTAGGATTCGCCCTTCTTTGGAATACCGCTCGTGACGGATACGACAAATAAATTTAGCGGACATGAAATATCAGAATAAGCTTTCCGTTTCGGTCATGTGTTCTGACCTGATGAACCTGGGGAGAGAAATCGGCCTCTTGCGTAATCTGGGAACAGACATGCTGCATATGGACATTATGGATGCGCACTTCGTGCCCAATCTGACTTTCGGGCCGGATTTCATCTCTGCCATTCAGAATATTACTGACCTCCCTGTAGATTGCCATTTCATGGTGACCGACCCGGAGCTGATGTTCGGCAAGCTGAAATTGAGGAAAGGAGATATATTCTCGGCTCACGCCGAGCTGAATGATGAGGCTGGCAAGCCGAGAGACTATTCAGAATTAGCAAGGAATGTCCACTCCTCCGGCGCTTTGTTCGGCCTGGCTCTGAATCCTGAGACGTCAGTGGAAAATCTAGAAAGGAACCTGCAATGCCTGGACACTGTGACGCTTATGTTGGTTCATCCTGGTTTCGCAGGATCTAAAATGGTGGACGGGATAATGGAGAAGGTAAGGGAGACTCGCGAATATCTGGACGCAAGAGGCTACGACAGAGTGGAAATCAGCGTAGATGGAAGCGTGAGCGCAGAAAGGGCTGCTTACATGGCAGGACTCGGTGCCTCTATCTTCGTTGGTGGCACGGCTGGAATTTATATCAAGGGAAAGAAGTTGGAGGATACGATCCCGGAATTCAAGAAATGCATCGGAGGCTGAGGCGAAAAGGGTTCTTTAGTAGAGCTCATATGGGGAGATTGATTTCGGTGACTACCGGATAATGGTCAGAGAATCTCACGTGTTTGCAGGAATATGATACTCCCTTGAAATCGGCCGGGAATAGGACGTAATCAATGCGGATGAGGGGCCAAAGGAATGAATATGTCGCCCCGAAGCCGGATCCGGCCTCCACGAACGCATCTTTCCTGCCTTTGCGTAGGCGGTGATAAGTGTAGGACATGGGCGTGTCATTGAAATCTCCAAGAACGATTGACTCCAGAGGGCAATCTTCAATGTCGGACAGCACCTGCTCCACTTGCCGGGGCCTCTTGATTATGGAGGCTTTCATCTTGTGTTCAGTCTCTCTCATCACTGAACGATGCTTCCAATTCCTTGCGAGGGCTGCCAGAGAAATGCTGTAGCTCTGGAAGTGGCAGTTATATATCCTTATCCTCCTTTCCCCGATGCGAATGTCAGTGTAAATTGCGAGGTTGGCGCTTTCTTCGAAATCTAAATGCCCCCGAGACTCGATTGGGAATCGGCTCAGGGTAACGTTGCCCGAGCCGCCTCCTGCATTCATGTTGATGTAATAGCAAGAGAAATAGTCTGGGAATTGCGCTTCGAGCAGCTTCGGAACATCATTCAGATGCTCTGAACTAAACTCTTGCAGGCAGACGATGTCGGCATTGGTGCGCCTTACGAGAGCAGTTATCGAGTCCAGGCTTCCGGAATATTCATAACCCTTGCCAAGAGAGAACTTCCCGACGTTGTATGTCATTATCTTGATGCAATCATCTCCTTTGCCGGCTCCTCCCGACGCAAAGCGGAAATACCTCCCGATGAACAGCAAGCCAGGGAGCAGAGCTAGCAGAGGGATGATGAAAGTTCTTGACTTCCTGCAAATCGCCCAGATTAGCATTATTACGTTCAGCAGGATGAAAGGTATGAACAGAAGGCCGAAGAAAGTGAAATACCATGCTTTGGCAGGGTTCACTAGCATGGAAACATAGCTAAGAGCTAGAAGACCTGCCGACAGGAGCATAAGAACTCTTGCCGCGATCCCCATCATGCTCCACCCCTGTTTCTTCTTAGCCATGTCAGTATCGGAATAATCTGCCGGTCTTTTTCCAATATAATATCAGCAGCCAGCCGAACAGCATGCCGCCGAGGTGAGCGAAATGTGCCACGCCTTCAGCAGTCCCCGTTATGCCGAAGAACAGTTCAATCGCCACGAATATGAGGACGAACCATTTCGCTTTCAACGAAACCGGAGGGAAAATCAACGTCCACACAGAATCTGGATAAAGCATGGCGAAAGCGATCTGCACGCCGTAAAGGGCTCCGGAAGCTCCCAGGATTGGCGTCCTGGCGATATTGGTATAAGAAGAAAGTCCCGTTGCGATTTGCACGTATTGGAAGCCAGTGTGTATCAGCAGGGCGCCTAGTCCTGCCACGAAATATAGGATCAGGAACTTCTTCGTGCCTATGGCTCTTTCCAGGGCGGCGCCGAACATCCACAAAGCCCACATGTTAAAGAATATGTGAGCGAAGCCTCCGTGCATGAACATGTATGTGATTGGCTGCCAGATCCTGAAGAAAGGCGAGGTGGGGAAGAACATTGCGAACGTGCCAATCATGAAATTCTCGTTGAGGCGCGTGGCAACGAACATTATTATGTTGATGATGAGAAGGTTGAGCGTCGCTGGCGGGATTGAGGCCAGAGGGTTTGAGTTGTCGTAGTAATATCTTGACATAACGGAATGTTCAGAATAGTTTTTCCACTTGCGTGGTGTTAATTATCGCCATTGTCTTGCGCCCCTTGCTGGTCAGTTCCGGGCTGCTGCACGATAGCAGTGAGTCCACGATTTTGCGGGCTTCGATGGGCGAAGTGACGGCGTTCTCGTTCGAGGCTCCTAATATAGCGAATTTTTCGGCAATAGAGGATTCTAGCGTGCCGGAAAGCGACAGGCTTTCGTCCGCAAGCATCATGGTGAGGTCTGAAATCATTTTCTCGACTTTTCCGGGCTCGGAGGAAAAGCCTTCAGGAACTCCATTGACTACTATCGTGTCGGTTCCGAAAGGAGTAATGTCGAAGCCCAGGGAAGTCAGCAGTTCCGATTTCTCATCGAAAAGAGACCTGCTAGCCACTCCAACTTCAACTTTTACGGGGAACATGCTGATTTGGGTCACGTGCTGGTTTTTTCTCAGGGCAGAAAGCATGCGCTCGTAAATTATCTTCTCTCGAGCCCTGCGTATGTTCACGACCATGATTCCGTCATTGACTTGCGTCAGAATGTATTTTCCTTGAAGAATTAAAATCTGCGTGGTTGGAACCGTCTTGTCTTCGAATAACTTCCCATAATCCTGTCGCCTATCGACGTAGTCGCTCGGCTTTCCGTGCCAGGCATCACCGTCGGCGGCATATTCATTATGCCCGCTTTGCATCGGTTTTTCGTTTCCTGCTAGCATCGGCTCAAACGGATTGTAAGAAGGGTCGAAAGGCATCTGCGGGGCCGTATCTGGCTTATATTCATTGAAATGCTGCCCCAGGACTGGCATGTCGTTGGCTTCTGGGTTGCTGAAATCTATGCCTCCGGCGAAGGAATTTTTGCCGATGGTCTCTTTAATGGCGGCCAGGATGACTTGGAATATGAAGGTGTCATCCTCGAACTTGACCTCTGTTTTGGTAGGGCTGATGTTCACATCGACCGAATGAGGGTCAACTTCCATGAATATGAAATATGAGGGGGTTACTCCTTCTGGGATCAGTCCCTCGTAGGCTTTCATTACGGCCTTGTGGAAATAGGGGCTTCGGAAATATCTCCCATTCACGAAGAAGAACTGATTGCCTAGGGTTTTCTTGGCCGAGTCTGGCCGGCCCACGAAGCCGGAAAGTCTTACGACAGAAGTTTCGGCAGACACGTCCACGATGTCCCCGACGACATTCTGGCCGAGCAGGTCCATAATCCTGAATTTTGTCGATTTGGCTTTGCCCAGGACGAAGATGTTCTTGCCATTATGCATCAGAGTGAATGCGATTTCCGGCCGAGTGAGGGCAACTTTCGTGAATTCTTCCACTATATGCCGGAACTCGACATTGTCGGATTTCAGGAATTTCCTTCTGGCCGGCACATTGTAGAAAAGGTTCCGAACCGAGATATTCGTGCCTTTCGGGGTTGCAGCTTCAGTTGTTGAAACGTGTTCTGAGGCAGCGAACTCCACTTGGCAGCCGATTCCCTCATCGGCAGTCCTAGTTTTCAGGGTTACTTCCGCCACGGCGGCTATCGAGGCTAGCGCCTCGCCACGGAATCCGAAAGTCATTATGTTATTAAGGTCCTCGGCATCGTAGATTTTCGATGTCGCATGACGCTCAAAACAAAGCACCGCATCGTCTGGAGCCATTCCGCAGCCATCGTCTATCACTTGAATCAAAGTTCTTCCGGAGTCGGTGATTATCACTGTGATTTGGCTTGCTCCAGCATCAACTGCATTCTCCACTAATTCCTTGACCACCGATGCAGGCCTTTGCACAACCTCCCCGGCGGCTATCATGTTCGCTATGTTTCCTGGCAGAATCCTTAAGTCCATGGTATTTCAATTATGGATGCTGAACCAATTTCAGCATGAACGATCATCGCCTCTTGTCATCCCGAGCCTGACTCAAGAACTATAGCAGCGAGAAGAATTTCGTGAAATAAATGAGGATGACGAACAGCAGGACCAGGCCTACAATCCCAATTATAGTTTGGAACTTGCCAGAAGAACGCCTTCTCTCATAATTGCCATTTCTTAGAGAGCCCTTAATGTAGCTCCCTGGCACATATTTCCCTTCTTTTTTCTCTTTTTCTAAAGATCCGTCCACTTTGCCAAAAATGCGCTTACGCTCCTCCTCGTCCTTATCGTAGTAGATAGGCCGGTAATTGAAAGTCCTGTGATCCTGCTGGCCAGGAAAATTAAAGAATCCCATCGCAATCGTTTTTCTAGTCTCCACAAATTTAACGAAATTATCGATTCATTCAATAAAGATTCGTAAATTCGCTTTACTCAAATGAATAACCATGAATTATAATCGCGAAGCTTTACGTAAGGTGGCGTTTCTCATTCCGGGCGTCATTGCCATTGCCTCTATGGCGATAGTCTCAGGCTGCCAGTCAAACACTTTTTCAGAAGGGGCGGAAGATTTTGCTAGCTATGTGGACGTAAAGATCGGCTCAGGCGGCCACGGCCATGTTTTCGTAGGCGCTAGCGTCCCGTTCGGCGCGGTTCAGCTGGGCCCGACCAGCATTCCTCAGTCTTGGGACTGGTGCTCTGGCTACCATGCTTGCGATTCCACCGTAATTGGTTTCTCACACACGCACTTGAGCGGGACTGGAATCGGAGACTTGTTCGATGTCACTCTGATGCCAGTGGTGGGTTCAGTGATTTACGCCAGGGGGATCGAGCCTTCAGATGCTTCCGCCGAGGCCATCGCTTCCGCCCAGGCTTCCGGGATGTGGTCTTTCGCAGACCGTTCTAAGGAAGTAGCCGAGCCGGGCTACTACAGCGTGCCTCTGACTCGTTACGGGATAACCGCTGAGATGACGTCTACATGCAGGGTAGGGTTCAGCCGCTACTCTTTCCCTGCCTCGGACAGTTCCGCAGTCGTCATGGATTTAGTGAACGGAGGCTGCTGGGACGCATTATACGATTCTGAAATAGAAGTGGTCAACGATAGCACCCTGAGGGGCTGGCGTTTTTCCCATGGCTGGGCAAAAGACCAGAAACTGTATTATTTCGCAAGATTCTCCAAGCCATTCGATGACATTGATTTCTACGATGAAAAAGGCTCGCCGATAAAGGACGGCAACGATAAGGCTGAGTCATCGCCGCAAAAGGCTTTCGGTCGTGCCTGCTTCAAGACCACGGAGGGGGAGCGAATCATGGTGAAGGTCGCCATTTCTCCGGTCAGCATGGAAAAGGCTGAAATGAATATGTCTAAGGAGCTTCCGGGCTGGGATTTCGACGGCACTCGCCAGGCTGCCAGGAAGGCTTGGAATGATGAACTTGGCAAGGTCCGGGTGAAAACATCCGATGCCGATGCCAGGACAGTTCTCTATACTGCCTTGTATCACAGCATGATAGAGCCAGCTACTTTCTCAGATGCCGATGCTGACACTACTGCCTACACGGTGTTCTCGCTCTGGGACACTTACAGGGCTGAAATGCCTCTCATGACCATAATCCATCCGGAAAAAGAGAATGACATGGTGCGTACCATGTTAGGAATATTCTGCCGTCAGGGCCGACTGCCTGTGTGGCATCTTTGGGGCAACGAGACTGACTGCATGGTAGGGGACCCTGGGTCAATAGTCGTCGCTGATGCTCTGGTGAAAGGTTTCGATGGATTCAGCAAGGATCTTGCATGGACTGCTCTGAAAACCACGGCGATGACAACCGAAAGGGGAAAAGGCCTGCGTCAGGAATATGGCTTCATTCCTTCCGACCTCTACAATGAGTCAATAGGGAATGACATGGAATATGCCATAGCAGATGGCGCCGTGGCTAATGCTGCTGAATATCTTGGGAAGGCCGAGGATGCCAGATTCTTCCGAGAAAGAAGCCATTCCTACAGGCATTACATGGACACGGTGACGCTTCAGGCCCGTGGAAGAATGTCGGACGGCAGCTGGAGGACGCCGTTCAATCCGTACTATTCCAATCATCGCGAGCAGGACTACGTAGAGGGTACTGCCTGGCAGTACACATGGCTTGCCCCTCAGGATTTCGATGGGCTGGTGGCTTTCTATGGCTCTAAAGAGAAGCTCGTGGAAAGGCTGGACTCATTGTTCAATGCTGATTCCAGGGTAGAGGGCGAGAATGCTTCCGCAGACATTTCCGGATTGATCGGGCAATATGTTCACGGAAATGAACCTAGCCATCATATAATATATTTCTATACTATGGCTGGCG
>Ga0256405_10007208_pt1 | contig 16998 bp, 16 predicted proteins | sample RumenRJG_02DNA_FD_189096 | JGI IMG/M metagenome (GOLD analysis project Ga0256405, IMG submission 189096) | Bovine rumen microbial communities from Lethbridge, Alberta, Canada - RJG_02 | ecosystem: Host-associated > Mammals > Digestive system > Stomach > Rumen | place: Canada: Alberta...
CATTCCGAACAGAGAAGTTAAGCCCGCTTGCGCCGATGGTACTGCAATGCAATGCGGGAGAGTAGGAGGCCGCCACTTTTCAGAAGAGAGACCCTTTCATCAATATTGGTGAGAGGGTCTTTTTCGTATCTCTTGCAGAACATTTTTCGTAGAAAAGTTTGGTTGGTTCAATAGTTTATGCTATCTTTGTGGCTGTAAATGAATCGTATCCAGCAGGGCCTCGTTTGGCTAAGCCGTATTGACAAGTGTCGTGGTTTTGGTATTCAGTCGCCAACCGACTATGCGTTTGTTCGCTATGTGGTGAACGAGCACTGGCCTTATTATGCTTACGAAACATTGAAAGCTAACAGCTGGCTTGAGCGGAAACTCGGTAGGCTGTATCTACGATTAGCTAACTGGCGTCAACCTTCAGCCATGTTACCTGACGCCTATGCTGCTTGGTGGAAATCAGGTTGTAAGCGGATGCGTATGGTGTCACAGTTGCATTGTGTGGAACTGGCTCGTGTAGAGATTAACGATACGGCAGGCTTAGAAAGTCTGTTCCCTTTGTGCGATGAACGTTCAGTTATTGTTGTCGAAGGTCTTTGGCGCAATCGTCAGCGTTGGCATCATATTGAGCATGATGCTTGTGTGGGTACAACATTCGATCTATACTATTGCGGTATCATTCTGTTTGATAAAAACCGTTATCATCATCACTATAAAATTAATTTCTAACTTACTATGAAAATTACTAAGGTATATACGCGTGGGGGCGACAAGGGAGAAACTTCGTTGGTTGGTGGTCAGCGTGTGTCAAAAGCTAGTGTACGACTAGAGGCCTATGGCACTATTGATGAGCTGAGTGCCCATTTGGGGCTGTTGGCAGCTTTGTTGTCCGAAGGTCACGAAAAAGAGATGGTCGAGCGAGTACAGAACACTTTGTTTAATGTCTGTACCAATCTGGCTACCGACCAGGAAAAGACACCCCTGTACCCGTCGGCGTATCTGCCAGAGGGTGAAATAAAACTCTTGGAGAGCGAGGTTGATACTATTATGCAATTGTTGCCCGAACGTCAGGGTTTTATCCTTCCTGGTGGTACACCTGCCGCTGCCCAGGCTCATGTCTGTCGTACGGTTTGCCGTCGTGCCGAACGCCGTATTGTTGCGCTTGCTGAAGTGGCGGTTGTGACGCCCGAAGTGCAGCAATACGTCAATCGTTTGAGCGATTATCTGTTTGTTTTGGCTAAAAAGTTGAATTTTCTTGCTGGTCGAAGCGAAAAATTATGGAAGAATGCTTGCAAATAAGAAAAAATATATTACTTTTGCGGGCAAATAACAGAAAACTAAAAAATAACGACTATGTATTGGACACTAGAACTAGCTTCAAAACTGGAAGATGCCCCTTGGCCAGCCACTAAAGACGAACTAATAGATTATGCCATCCGCTCGGGTGCTCCACTCGAAGTCTTGGAGAATCTGCAAGAGATAGAAGACGAAGGTGATGTCTATGAGAGTATCGAGGAGATTTGGCCCGATTATCCGACGAAAGAGGACTTTCTGTTCAACGAGGATGAATATTAGGCGGCTATAAACGGGGTAATTCGTTGATTATCAGCAAAGTGTGCAAATGTCGATTATTTGCACACTTTATTATTGTGCCATTTTTATCCATTTTTAGTGGCACAATAATGGCACAAACGACCAAAATTAGGCTTATTTAGGGGAGGAAAATGGATTATTTGCACAATAACAGGTACCTTTGCAAAATCCTCTTTTGGTGCAAATAATTCTGAAAAGCATGGCAAGACAACAACGACAATTCCCTCATGGTAAGTACATTCTGCGTACTCCACGTAACTCTCAGAACGGCCAAGTGTATGCTGTCTATCTCTATTATTATTGGCAAGGCAAGCAAGTTAGACGCTCTGTTGACATGACTGTAGGCTTCAAAGACTGGAACCAAGACGCCAATGGTGGTGCTGGCGAGTTCCGTCCTTCATATGGTCCGAACTACAAGGAACGTAATGCTTATCTGAGAGAACTGATGCATGACATCGATTCCAAGATAATGGATTTTATCAAGCAGCACGGTGAGATTGATGGCGATACCATAGAAGCATTTGTCTCTGGCGATGACAAGGCTCTCCGTGCTGATAACGGTATAGACTTCGTCGAGTTCGCCAAGCAACGTTTCATCGACCGCTATAACTCCGGCAAGATTGGCGTGAGCTCCAGGGAGAACGGTATCAGCTACATCAACCAGTTTGCCAAGTTTCTCAAACAAGAGCATCGTGGTTCGCATGGCGAGCATCAAGAACTACTCTACATTGGTGAGATAACAGAAGAACTTGTACTAGACTTCCGGAACTGGCAACTTGGTAATGACCGCAAAGTGGATACAGTCAACAAGGTGGTTCAAGCCATAGGTGGTGTGTGTCAATATGCATCACAGATGCGATACGTCCCGATAGAAGTGACCTTAGCTATCAAAGACCTGCACCTATCCGATAAGTCTCTTGATGCTGATGAAGTAAGGGTTAAGTATCTTACAGAGGAACAATTGAAGGAGTTTGCTGGTATCCGTGATACTCTTCCACATATACGGATGAAAGAGTTCCATGATATGTTTATGTTCAGTTTCTATGCTTGTGGGCTGCGTTTGATTGATATGATGACATTACGCTGGGTAGATATTGACCTCAAGAAACAAGTCATCAGAAAGATTCAGGTGAAGACCCGTAACCGTAATGTGATACCTATTCGAGAAGCTGCAATCGAAATCCTTGACCGTTGGAAAGGTCGATATAAGGTCTTTGTGTTTGGGTTGCTGCCAGACAAGTTCGACTTGAACAACGATGAAGAGTTACGCAAGCGTCGTAACTCCGTCACTGCCACCATCAATACTTCGTTGAAGCGCCAGTCGAAGTTTGCCAATTTGGAGTTTGAAGTTACCTTCCACTGGGCAAGGCATACCTGGGCTGTCCCTCGATCATCGGTTCTTTGCTTTTTGTCGCCCTCCCGGTAGGTCGGTCATCTTGTGCCACATCGGCGGCCATCTTGTGCCACATTGAGGGCCATCTTGTGCCACATCGTTGCTGACCTTCTAACATCTCCCTTCGTTCCGGACCGTCGGCAGGTGTATCGGTTGATTGACAATACAAAGGTACGAAAAATATCCTTTCCCTCCTAATTATTTATGTAAAAGTTTTTGAATATTTTTATTTTATGCATCGAGGGGGCAGAATCTTACAATCTTACAACCTTACAACCTTACAAGATGCGCTTCCGTAGGTTGCAAGAAAGTGCTAATAATAATATAATATATATATTATATTATTATTAGACCATAACACCGCCCTATAGGGAAACAGGGTGTGTAAGGTTGTAAGGTTGTAAGGTTGTAAGGTTTTGAAGAAAAATATTATCCTTAAAGCTTTGCTTTATTCGATTTTATTTACTATCTTTGCAGATACGAAAAAGACCTGAAGAGATGATGAATATGCTGCTATATCTGCGTAACGTGCTGACTGCGAGGGAGTTATTTACCCCCCCCCCAGGCCGTCCGAGAACCCAGATTTTAAAGGTTTTTTAGCCTGTTTTTGAGTGATTTCAGAGCCATATAAAAGCCTTTGTCGTGGGGGCTGTTTTTACTTTGATTTTTACATATTATTGAGTTGAGAGCACCTGAGGGCTTAAAATGAGCCTCACAGAGCTATTTTTTACTGTTTACAGACCTCCCTATTCTTATCTGAGGGCTGCCACGAGTGCGGGTACCCCTTTCAAGTTAATGACACGACGCATATTGTACGAGAGACAGAACAAAGCCATCTCTGCTGTTACCTTGACAAAGCCTCTTAACAGGAAGTAGTATTGCCCTAATGACCGTTTGAGTGTTCCGAAGGGATGTTCCGAGAGGCACATTCGCTGACTCATCTTATTCTCATCCAGATGAAGCACATACTTGACCACCTTCTTCACCTCTGTAGTTCTCTTCTGCCTCGGAGGGTGGGACGTCCGTCACCAATATCATCAGAAGCCTGCGGTTTATAGCCTCTGGCCAGTATGATAAGCTTGTCCTTGTTGTAATCAACCTCCTTGAAGTCTGCCGTAGTACACCTGTTTTTGCAGTGCTTGCAGGCAAGCTTGTTGCAATAGCGTATCATGCCGTTGCGCTTGATAGATTTCTGACGCAGCATCTGTCCCTGAGGGCAATATACGAAATTGCGTTCAGCAGCCCTGACAAAGTATCCTTCAGCAGCCTTGGCTTTCATCTCTGCATCAGTCATCTTCAGTACGTCTGAGTCTGCGATATCTGCCACATATGTCTTCTCTTCGACAACTTTGACATCCGTAAGAATATCCTTGTAAGCATCAGGAACGACACCTGCTTCAAGGCAGGTCTTCAAATCCTCAGGCTTGGTGCTGGCTTTCTGCTCATCAGTGTCAAGCTCGTCCATATAATGCGCGATGTGCTGGTCAACTGTTCTGGAATTATAGTGGAGTTGATATATGTTTCTCCACCTTAGATCATCAACAAAATGATACTTGAAATTTGACAATGGTTTCCTCATTGTTTATGCTAATGTTTTATATAATAAGGTACGCGTACTCATTTTGATTGTTTAATCGCTAAATAAAACTAAAACTTTATAGAAGTGTGTGATGTTCAGATGGAAAATGATTATTTTTGCAGCATAAAAACGTATTGATTGATAATAATAACGATATTATGGCATTATTCGATCAGATTAGCGAAGACATCAAGTCCGCAATGAAGGCTCGCGACAAGGTGCGTTTGGAGACGCTTCGCAACATTAAGAAAGTATTTCTGGAAGCAAAGACTGCTCCAGGAGCCAACGACACATTGACTGATGCTGATGCATTGAAGATTATCTCAAAACTGGCCAAGCAGGGCAAGGAAACTGCAACGACCTACACACAAGCAGGGCGTCAAGATTTGGCTGATGCAGAGTTGGCACAGGTGGTAGTACTTGAGAGTTATTTGCCGAAACAACTTTCCCAAGAGGAGATAGAGGCAGAGGTGAAGAAGATTATTGCTGAGGTTGGAGCCACAAGTATGAAGGAGATGGGAAAGGTAATGGGCACAGCCAGCAAGCAGTTGGCAGGAAAGGCTGATGGCCGAGTCATCTCTGAGATTGTGAAGAAACTCTTGGCATAAACTTTGATTCTATGTCTAGAATTAATGGCACAATAATGGCACAGAGTATCGTAACTCGTTGGTATTTAGTATGTGCTTTAAACTTCAACGAAGACGAGTATTAAAAAGCAATAAGCGATGTGGCTCACGAGTCGCATCGCTTATTTGCTGATGCAATAAAACCATTATTGGTGCGTTATAAATAACGTGCTTAAGCAGAAAATAGCGATAATTACCCTTCTCTTGCTGTTTGCAGTGTATGTGCAGGCCCAGCAGGAGCCGTCCTTCGCCCACTATTGGGCGTTGGAGCCTTCTTTTAACCCTGCAGCTGTGGGCAAGGAAGATAAACTGAACGTCACGGGTGCCTATGCCATGACGTTGACAGGCTTTGAGAATGCTCCGCGTACCATGCAGTTCGGTGCCGATATGCCCTTTTATGCTTTACGTAGTTATCACGGTGCTGGCGTTCAGTTGACCAATGACCAGATAGGTTTGTTTTCTCACCAGCGTTTACTATTGCAGTATGCTTATAAGTTTCATCTCTTAGGCGGCATGCTGAGTATAGGTTTTCAAGGTGGTATGCTAAGTGAGAAGTTCAAGGGTAGTGGCTTGGATTTAGAGAAATCCGACGATCCCGCCTTTACTAAGTCCGACGTCTCTGGCGTGGCCTTAGACCTTTCGGCAGGTCTTTACTATATGCGTCGGAATTGGTATGCCGGCATATCGGTTTTACATCCCACTGCACCCTCTATAGAATTAGGCGACAGATCTATTCTTGACATCAGTCGAATGTATTATTTGACAGGTGGATACAATATTAAGCTTCGAAATCCGTTCTTAACAATACACCCCTCAGTGTTGGCCCATACCGATGGGACTACCTACAGGGTGAATACGACGGTACGTGTGAAGTATACCCATGAGCAGAAAATGCTCTATGCTGGTTTGGGCTATAGCCCCACACATTCAGTTACGGCACTCATTGGCGGTAATTTCCACGGCATCTGCCTGGGTTATAGCTACGAGGTCTATACGTCGGTGCTGAAAATCGGTAATGGCAGCCATGAGCTGTTTGTGGGTTACCAGACGGATTTAATCTTCCAGAAGAAAGGACGCAACCGTCATCAGAGCGTGCGATTACTTTGAAATAAAAACAAACCTATATATAATAAGGTGTATGAAGAAGATATCGATTATAGTTTGCTGCATGCTGACAATATTGATGCTGTCGGCGTGTTTTGGCAGTAAGCAAGCCTCCTCGTCTGGCGGTGAGGTTACAGGTGTTGGCGGACGTGCCTTTAGCGAGCCAGCCCCTTATGGTATGACGCTTATCAAACGTGGCCATCTGAAGATGGGTATCGACAAGCAAGACTCACTATGGGGTAAGCAGACTCCTGTACGTGACATCTCTGTCGAGGGTTTCTGGATGGACGAGCGCGAAGTTACCAACTCCATGTATCGCCAGTTTGTCAACTATGTCCGCGACTCCATCCTTCGTGAGCGTCTGGCCGATCCCGCCTATGGTGGCGACGAGACCTATAAGATTGAGGAAGACAAGAACGGTGACCCTGTGAAGCCGTACTTGAACTGGAAGAAGCCGTTGCCCAAGAAGCCCAACGAGGACGAACTGCGTGCTTTTGAAAGCCTTTATACCACCAATCCTGTGACGGGTGAGAAGATGCTCGATTGGAAACAGATGAACTACCGCTACGAGATTTACGACTATACTGAGGCTGCCAAACGCAAGTATCGTCTGAACCCCGAGGAGCGTGTACTCAATACTGATATCCGTGTCAATCCCAACGAAAAGGTATGGATTTCGAAAGATACGGCCTATATCAACGACGAGGGTCAGATTATCCGCGAGACCATCAATCGCGAACATACCGGTCCATGGGACTTCCTCAACACGTATATTGTAAACATCTATCCCGACACCACCTGTTGGGTCAATGATTTCCCCAACGCCGAGAATGAGAGCTACATGCGCTACTATTTCTCGAATGCTGCCTATAATGACTATCCTGTAGTAGGTGTCACCTGGGAACAAGCCAATGCTTTCTGTGCCTGGCGTACAGAGTATCTGTTGCGCGGCTTGGGTGGCGCCGCCCGTTTTGTACAGCGCTATCGCCTGCCGACCGAGGCAGAGTGGGAGTATGCAGCCCGTGGTAAGGACCAGACAGAGTTTCCCTGGGAGAATCAGGACGTGATGAGCGGCAACGGCTGTTTCTATGCCAACTTCAAGCCCGACAACGGAAACTATACCAAGGATGGTAGCCTGATCACCAGTCGTACGGGCATCTATAGTGCCAACAGCAATGGTTTGTACGATATGGCTGGTAATGTGGCTGAATGGTGTTCGACCATTTATACCGAGGCCGGTGTCGAGGCTATGAACGATATCAATCCGCAGTTGCGTTATAATGCTGCTAAGGAAGACCCCTACCGTCTGAAGAAGAAGTCTGTGCGTGGCGGTTCGTGGAAAGATCCCGAGTCTTATATTCGTTCGGCTTGGCGTTCCTATGAGTATCAGAACCAGCCGCGTTCGTATATCGGTTTCCGCTGCGTACGTTCGTTGGCAAATACGACAAGTGACAAGATTAAAGTAAAGAAAGGAAAGAAGTAATGACAACGTATAGCAAACTCAATATTGTCTACCGCTTGCAGAAGTGGATGGACAGTGTGCCGGGACAGACATTCCTGAACTACGCATATAGCTGGGGTGCCTCCATCGTTATTCTGGGTACTCTGTTTAAGTTGACTCACCTGCCAGGTGCAAACTTCTTCCTGTTCCTGGGTATGGGTACCGAGGTGTTTGTGTTCTTTATTTCAGCCTTTGACCGTCCGTTCGACAAGACGACCGATGGCATGGATCTCGACCTGCACGTTGCAGAAGATGGTGAAGAGTCCGCTACTGTTCCTTCCGCTGCTGCTGTTGCTGGAGGAGGTACCGTCATTATCAATGGCGGAGGAGGCGCTGTAGGCGGTGTCGTTGGTAATGGCGAAGAAGCTGCCCGCTGGGACGGTGAACACGTTGAAGGTGGTTCTATAAGCTTTGCTGGTGGCGGTGGCATCGTCGGCGGTGGCCCTGCTGTAGTCAGTGGTGCTCCTGCAGCCCAGGTTCCTGCCGATATGGCTGAAGAACTGAAGGATGCTACATCGAACTATGTGGACGAGTTGAACCGTCTGACAGAGATGTTGCAGAAGGTTTCCGAGCAGAGTCAGCGTCTGACGCGCGATTCTGAGGAGATGGAGAACCTGAACCGCACACTGACAGGTATCAGCCGCGTCTACGAGATGCAGCTGAAGAGTGCTTCGGCCCAGATTAGCACTATCGACGAGATCAACGAGCAGACCCGTCATATGGCCGAACAGATTGTCGAGCTGAACAAGATCTATGCCCGCATGATTGAGGCCATGCAAGTGAAAATGAGCGTATAAGTCCTATAAGTCCTATAGGCATTATTAGCCCTATAATAAAGAAAAAAAATTATGGCAATTAAGAAAAGACCGGTTTCTCCCCGTCAGAAGATGATCAATCTGATGTACGTGGTACTGATGGCGATGCTGGCGCTGAACGTCTCGAACGAGGTGCTCAACGGCTTCTCGATTGTCGAGGAGAGTCTGAAGCGCACTACCCTCAATGCTACCAAGGAGAATCTGGCCATATATGACGACTTTGCCGTACAGATGAAGAAGAACCCTCAGAAGGTGAAACAGTGGTATGACAAGTCGCAGCAAGTAAAACAGATGAGCAATGCGCTCTACGACCTGGCCGACGAGTTGAAGCTGGCCATTGCCCGCGAGGCTGATGGCAAAGATGGCGACCCTCGTAATCTTCGCAACAAGGAAGATCTCGAGGCCGCCAATCAGGTGATGCTCTCTCCCAGTCGTGGTCGTGGCAAGGAGCTTTTCGATGCCATCAATAACTATCGTGCCAAAATGCTGAAGATGGTGACCGACCATCATCAGAAGCAGATGATAGCATCGAACCTTACCACCAATATTCCCAAGAGCGAGCAGACGTTGGGTAAGAACTGGCAAGAGTATATGTTCGAGTCTATGCCCGCTGCTGCTGCCGTAACGCTTTTGTCAAAACTGCAGAACGATGTACGCTATGCTGAAGGTGAGGTATTACACACCCTCGTTAGTAATATTGACGTCAAGGATATCCGCGTCAACGCCCTCAATGCCTTTGTGATTCCCAACTCACAGACCATCGTTCGTGGCGACAAGTTCTCGGCACATATCGTGATGGCTGCCGTTGACACTACCCAGGTGCCACAGATATTCATTGGCGGCAAGGAAGTCAACCTGCCGGGAGGACTCTACGAGACTGTTGCTGGACGTACGGGTGACTTCACCTTGCAGGGCTACATCCAGATGCAGAATGGTAATGGCGAACTCATCAAGCGCGACTTCGAGCAGAAATATACCGTGGTCGACCCGTCGGCTACCGTTTCTGCCGACCTGATGAACGTGCTCTATGCCGGCTATAGCAACCCGTTGAGCGTCTCAGTGCCTGGTGTTCCTGTCAACAAGGTACAGGCCACGATGACGGGTGGTACCCTGCAGCCTGTCGGCCCTGGCCGTTATATCGCCCGTCCTACCGCTGTCGGACAGAACGTAACGATTACCGTGACCTCGACCAATACCGGTCGTGCCCAACAAATGGGTCAGTTCACGTTCCGTGTGCGCCGTTTGCCTGACCCGACGCCTTATATCGCCATGAAGGACGATGGTGGCAGTCCTATTCGCTACAAGGGTGGTGGATTGTCGAAGGCACAGCTGATGGCTGCCGAGGGTATTGGCGCTGCTATCGACGATGGCATTCTCGACATTGCCTTCCGTGTGGAGAGTTTCGAGACGGTGTTCTTCGACAATATGGGTAATGCTGTGCCTATGGTTAGCGACGGCACCCACTTCTCTGCCCGTCAGAAAGACACCTTCCGCAAGTTGCAGCGTAACCGCCGCTTCTATATCTCACGCGTCAATGCCATCGGCCCAGACGGTATCTCGCGTAAGTTGAATGCGTCGATGGAAGTCATTGTGAAATAGCGGGCTTCGCCCTAAATGATAAATGATAATTGATAATTGATAATTATGAAAAGAGTATTGTTCTTATTGATGATAACGCTGGTTGCTGGAGCCGTCAGTGCCCAGCCAAAGGCCAGAAGGACACAGCCACAGCAGCAGAACACTCAGGCTGCCAAGCAGCAGACGCAGAATCAGGGAATGTCCATGCGTGCCCGTTTGATGTTCCCCACGGCTATCGACATGCCTGAAGATGTCGTGTGGCGTCGTGATATCTACCGCGAAATAGATCTGAATAAAGATGCCAACGGTGGTCTCTACTATCCTGTCGAGCCTATGGATCGTCAGGTGAACCTCTTTACCTATGTCTTCAAGTTGGCGCTCAACGGTTATATTCCCGTCTATGAGTATCGTCTGGACGGTAATGAGTTGTTTACCGATTCAGCACGTGTAAATATGAAGACGGTATTAGACAACTACCATATCTTCTACGAAGAGAAAGACGGCAAGATACGTGTCGAGAATAGCGATATCCCGTCGGCAGAGGTGAAGCTCTACTATCTGAAGGAGAGTGCTTACTACGACCAGGCAAATGCCACGTTCCATCGCAAGGTGCAGTGCCTCTGTCCAGTGATGCTGCGCGAGGACGACTTTGGTGGCGAGGCCTCGAAGTATCCGCTCTTCTGGGTGAAATACAGTGATTTGGAACCCTACCTCAGCCGTCAGACGGTGATGACCTCCAACCTGAACAATGCCGCCACGATGTCTATGGACGACTATTTCACACTGAACCGCTACGAAGGAAAGATCTATAAGACCAACAATATGCTGGGTAAGACGCTGGCACAGTATTGCCCGAACGATACGGCATTGGCTAAGGAGCAAAAACGTATTGAGGCAGAGCTGAAGGCTTTTGAGCAAAACATCTTTGGCAACCAGCAGCGCAAGGACTCTATTGACTCTATTTCCAAGATTGACCCGAAAGACCTGAAGGCCGCTAAGAAAGCCAAGAAGTCAGCGCGTAGTGCCCGCAGCAGCAAGGCTACTGTTAAGAAGTCGAAGACCGCCAAGAGCTCAAGCAGCGCTTCGTCAGGTACTGCCCGCATGTCTGTTCGTCGTCAGCGCCATTAAAAAACAGGGCGAATTTGTTGGATATGTCAGAATAATTGCTTACTTTTGCCACCAGAATAGCAATAAATAACCAATTAATAATGATTATGAAAAAGTTTTTTGCCGTAATGCTGATGGCCGTTGCCTTTGCAATGCCGTCGAATGCACAGATTAAGTTCGGTGTGCAGGCAGGTCTAAACGTAAGTAATGTAACAGGTGTTGACGACCTTAAGGGAGCTATCGAGAGCCGTACCGGTTTCTTTGTTGGTCCGACGGTTAAGTTCACCCTTCCCATTGTAGGCCTTGGTATTGATGCCTCTGCTCTCTACGACCAGCGTGAGGGTGAAGTAGTAGAGGGCAATAACAAGGAGACGCTCAAGGCTCAGTCTATCCAGATTCCCATTAACCTGCGCTATGGCATCGGTTTGGGTAGCGTGGCTGAGGTTTTCGCTTTTGCTGGTCCCCAGTTTGGTTTCAACATCGGCAGCAATAAGAAGTTTGAGGATATCAAGCAAGAGTGGACGCTGAAGTCATCTAACCTCAGTGCCAATGTTGGTTTGGGCTTGACAGTGCTCAGCAAGTTGCAGGCTAAGATTAACTACAACTTTGCATTAGGCAAGACGGGTGAGGTAACACCTTTGGAAGGTGCAAAACAAGTCTTTAATGGCTCTGCCAAGATCAATACCTGGCAGATGTCTCTCGCTTATTTCTTCTAAACAGGAAGTAACACATCAGATAAAAGAATCGGTAGGGAATCATTTCTTTACCGATTTTATTTTGTCGTTTGCTAAAAAGTTACTAATTTTGCCCCGCCCAAAGAACAATAGAATAAAAAAAAGGATATGCGACAGTCGATACACCTTACTATATTATGTGCCGTCCTGGTCTTGATGACCGCTTGTACGAACTGCGCTAATACTACGAAGGTGAAGGCAGATATTGCTACCGCAAAAGCTGACTATCAGCGTGGACTGGACTACGATAGAGGTTGGCAGATGCGGATAGCAGAGCATTACTATAAGAAAGCTTTCGAAGGCTTTTCCGTCGATCCTGCACAGGATTGGGGCAGCTATGGTGATGCTGGCTATCGTTGGGCATGTCTTCGTTTCGGGCGTGGAGATGTTGAGGGGGCGCTGAGTGTCATTACCAAGTTGTTGCCCCAGGTAAAGGCGAACGACGCCTTTCCCAAGGACATCGAGGCCTCCTTGCTCATGCTGATGGCAGACTGCCAGATCTGGTTACAACAGAACGACGAGGCGCGCCTTAGCTGGCAGCGGGCCTACGACGCTCAGCAGCAGGCTTTCAAGGCAAGTCAGCGAGCATATCTGCCATGGGTCAGCATGTCTATCTCCAATGGCCTTTTTGACATGGGCGACGTCGAAGGGGCACAGGAATGGCTTGCACGTTGTGAGCAGGAATTCGCTCTTTATGCAGAGCAGGGCACTCCTAAGATTGTTGAGGAATGGAGAGGACATATTGCCCTGAAGCGAGCCCTGTATCTGCAGGCAACAGGCCATGCTGCTGAAGCCCAAGCTGTTTTTGCCGCCATTCCCCGCTCCCGCCTGATGGAACCGAGAGCCTACTCTGAGGCCGCTGAATATCTGATGGCTGCTGGCCGTTACAACGAGGCTGCCTATTGGTATGATCAGATTGACAGCACCTATTTGGCCACCGATGGTGCACAGATGACTTTCGACAATATCTCCACCCGTCTCTCTCCGCGCTATTTAGCCTATCGTAAGGCAGGCCGCAACACCGATGCGCTGGCCATTGCCGACAGCATCAGCGCGGCTATCGACTCTGCCCTTGTCTGGCAGAAGGAGAACGATGCTGCTGAACTGGCAGTGATCTACCAGACCCATGAGAAGGAACTGGCGCTGAACGATGCTCAGACCGAAACCCGCATCCACCGCATCCTTCTCGTCGCAGCCATTCTCGTCATTCTGCTCATTGGCTATCTGTTCCTGCGGGCACGTATATATAATAAGGTGCTCCTCGAGAAGAATCGTCGGTTAGTGGAAGAAATCGAACAGCGTGAGCACGAAGAGCAGCAGGCCATCGAGCACCTTAAGGCCGTACCCGAAGAGAATCTTACTACCGAGCAACAGCTTTTTCGTCGCCTCTGTGAGTTGATGGATTCGTCCGACCACATCTACACCGATATCGATTTAGACCGTAGCCGTCTGGCCCAACTGCTCGGCACCAACGAGCATTACGTCTCTGATGCCATCAGTACCTGTGCTGGTGGTAAGAGTGTCAGCGGCTTCCTCAACGAATACCGTCTGCGCTATGCTGCCCACCTGTTGGCAACCACGACAGACGCCATTGGCGTCATTGCCGAGCTCTCGGGCTTCTCGCGCAGCTCATTCTTCCGTATCTTCAGCGATACCTATGGCATGTCGCCCTCTGAGTATCGTAAGGTGGTAGAAGAATAAAAACGCCCATTTCATCGAGATTTTGAAGTCTTAAAATGCTTTTTTCTCGTTTTGAGACTCTTTTTTCCTGCCATGAGACTATTGTTTTCTGACAATGGCCTAATTTTGCAGCCATAAACCTCATATAACTATTAATAATTGTAATTCAAAAACAATGAAGAAATTAGTCACAGGCATAACCATGGTGCTATTTGCCACTCATCTGTTGGCACAAAATCCTTATGAAGGTATTATTTCTGTCAAAGAGAAGGCTCTGCAAACGACATTTGTATTGGGTAAAGATCTCAAAATTTATGAGTATAAAGGCGATGATCTAAGGGCAGGTGTAGTTCAAGCAACAGTTCTTATTACAGGTGAAGAAGGCGATGGTGTAGACCTTATACTACCTGCCGACAGCAGCGTACAGATGTCATTCACAGATGTTTATGGTCGTGTTGTCATGCGTCAATCTAGGGATGTAATGTTTAGGATAATCAGGAAGTTAAGATACAGTGATCAATTAATTGAAGAAGTGAGTTGCGGAGGACCCGTGAAGAGGGGTGGAAAATATATCTATCAAAACTACATTCCTGCTCTCAATTATTTCTATGAGCAACCTTTTGAGCTAATCGACGATCCGTCAGTGTTTATATCCTCTAATAAAGTCAAAGTTGGTCAGGATCTTCAAGTGAAGGCCACCTTCAATACCGGCTACCCCTACAACCCCAGCGACTTCAATAAAGATATGAAGGCTACCCTGCGCCTCTATGCCTTAGGAAAGGACAGCGAGGGCAATGATACGGAGACCGAGCTGGTGATGGCACAGAAGCCTCTGCAGCTCTATCGTCTTGACGAGCCCGACGTAGCAGCGATAGACATTCTGCAGCTGAACCTTTGTGACGTTCAGCCTGGAGAATACCTTGCCAAGTTGTCGTCAGACTGTACATTGGATGGTGCCAACCGTGACGATATCTATATCAACGTCTGCGACACCTTGCGCGCTTCGGCCCGTCTTCTGAAGCCGACCTTTGATGCAAGTGTTGACAAAGTCTTCAAGGTACACCTGAAGATGAATTACGGTTATCCCTACATCCAGAAACAGGAAAACGATGAGCGCCCCACAGTCCATGTCTACATCAAAATTGTGTCAAAGCATATGGAAGAGGGAATAGAGGTTACTGACGTAGTAGACGAGCAGAAAACTCATCTCGCTGATGATAAATATGGCACCCAAGGTCTTGACTGGGAGGGTGACATAGACTTTACAGAGCTGAAGTATCAAGAAAATACCCCCCTTGAAAGAACAAATTTGGAGGCACAGGTAAGAGTCGAGTTCAATGGCGAGATGCAGTATACCGCCACTCTGCCGTTTGTCTATATCCCTGCTTCCCAGACAGCCGTCCGACAGATTGAGCGTCCCGCCACTACTGGCGCTGATGCCGTATGGTACGACCTGCAGGGTCGCCGCCAGCCCGACGCCTCTACACTTGGTAAGGGTATCTTCCTGACCAATGGGCAGAAGATTGTGAAATAAACCACTCCTTTTTGTAGAATTTTTAATAGATGGAATCAACGCATTATGAATTATGAATGGATTATCTCTGTAGGTCTTGCCGCCACGCTTATCGTGGTAATCTTGGTGTTGGTGGCCATCATCATTTATCAACGTTGGCGCATTGGCGACCAGAATGTCTTCATCGAACGATTCATCCGTCAGAACGAAGAGCTGCGCCAGAAGTTAAAGAATGCTGGAATCATATAAACTGACATTAATTACTAAAATATTTAGAAAATGAAAAGATTAATCACAAGCTTAACCGCGTTGCTGTTTGCCACTCATCTGTTGGCGCAGAACCCCTATGAAGGTGTCTTTACCGTCGAAGAGAAAGGCATAATAACCACAACTGTATACGATAAAGATCTCAATGTTCATACGTATGAGGGCGATGAAATTGTAGCAGGTGTCATTCAGACATCCGTTCATCTTCATGCTGACAATAAGCATCATGTTGACATCATTCCACCAGCAGATTTTACCATTCATTCGTCGTTTACCGATGTTTACGGACGTGTTGTGATGAATACGGTTGATAAAAAAAGGCTGGAAGAAGCATTTGCTACGTTACAATTTGTGACTTCCTATAATGCAAATACTCATATCGCCAGTAGGGTGATGAGAGGTGGAAAATATATCTACAAAAATTACATCCCCGCCTTCAATTATTGCTATGAGCAGTCTTTTGAGGTCAAGGACAATCCGTCGGTGTATGTAGTAGCTAATAAGGTGAAGGCTGGTCAGGATTTTAAAGTGAAAGCCTACTTCAATACCGGCTACCCCTACAACCCCAGCGACTTCAATAAAGATATGAAGGCTACCCTGCGCCTCTATGCCTTAGGAAAGGACAGCGAGGGCAATGATACGGAGACCGAGCTGGTGATGGCACAGAAGCCTCTGCAGCTCTATCGTCTTGACGAGCCCGACGTAGCAGCGATAGACATTCTGCAGCTGAACCTTTGTGACGTTCAGCCTGGAGAATACCTTGCCAAGTTGTCGTCAGACTGTACATTGGATGGTGCCAACCGTGACGATATCTATATCAACGTCTGCGACACCTTGCGCGCTTCGGCCCGTCTTCTGAAGCCGACCTTTGATGCAAGTGTTGACAAAGTCTTCAAGGTACACCTGAAGATGAATTACGGTTATCCCTACATCCAGAAACAGGAAAACGATGAGCGCCCCACAGTCCATGTCTACATCAAAATTGTGTCAAAGCATATGGAAGAGGGAATAGAGGTTACTGACGTAGTAGACGAGCTGAAAACTCATCTCGCTGATGATAAATATGGCACCCAAGGTCTTGACTGGGAGGGTGACATAGACTTTACAGAGCTGAAGTATCAAGAAAACACCCCCCTTGAAAGAACAAACTTGGAGGCACAGGTAAGAGTCGAGTTCAATGGCGAGACGCAGTACACCGCCACTCTGCCGTTTGTCTATATCCCTGCTTCCCAGACAGCCGTCCGACAGATTGAGCGGCCTGCCACTATTGGCGCTGATGCCGTATGGTACGACCTGCAGGGTCGCCGCCAGCCCGACGCCTCTATGCTAGGCAAGGGTCTCTATCTGACAAATGGACAAAAGATTGTCAAATAATCAATCATTCATACATTGACTATCACTGCTGTCCAAAGAAAAATTCTCAGACATGATTTAAATTAATTATTTTCAATGAGTTACGCGAATGTTATTTTTTCGAGATTTGATTTTGTACTTTTGCAAATCGTATTGCAAGAGGCGGA
>Ga0256405_10007209_pt1 | contig 16995 bp, 15 predicted proteins | sample RumenRJG_02DNA_FD_189096 | JGI IMG/M metagenome (GOLD analysis project Ga0256405, IMG submission 189096) | Bovine rumen microbial communities from Lethbridge, Alberta, Canada - RJG_02 | ecosystem: Host-associated > Mammals > Digestive system > Stomach > Rumen | place: Canada: Alberta...
CCGGCGATTCAGCATATGGCGCCGGCAAACTTTGGGAAGAGATACAGTGCGGCCGCCATCAGTCTGCAGATGGCGAGTGCCTATGTCGGCAGTACGTTTATGCCGCTGGTATTCGGGCTTCTGCAGCAAAAGGCGGGAATCTGGATTATGCCCTTCTATCTGCTGGTGTTTGCGGTTTTGAACATTGCGCTGATTGAGAAGGTTTATCGTGTGATTGACTGAACAGGAAAGAAAAGATGCGCTCCGTTATCTGGACGCACCTTTTTTAGTTGATCTTGTTATGTGTGCGGATGATCAGGCTGGCGATGGCGTAAACTACAGCCGCCGCCACAAGAAAGACGACGGAATGTACCAGGAGGTTTCCTTCGTTTCCGCTGACTGCGCGCAGATATCCGTCGGCAGCTGCACCTGCGACCAACCCTGCCAGGAGGCTGTATCTTTTCTGTGTTTGTTTGTCCATGACTGTCCTCTGTGGTTTAAAGAATTCTATAGCAGAGCCGATGATTAATTTTGAAAAGGGCGAAAAAAATCGTACTTGGCATAAAAAAATGCCATGACATGTTTTATTCTATTGAAAAAGAAGAAACAATTATTAGGATACAAAGCTGAATGAGAATTTCTGTTCATCTGACTGGTTTGTACATCTGTTGATGCTTTTGCGAGGGGGACCAATGGTGCTGCAAGCGGATCGAATGTTAAAAGCTTTATGGGCAAAAAAGGATGATAAAGGCGGCAATCTTTGCTGGCTTCCTTTAATGACGCATCTTGATGATACGATGCGTGTTGCGCGGTGGCTTTGGGTGAATTGGATCAGCGATGGTCAGCGTGCTTTTTGCATTCGCTCAATTGAGCCTGCAAATGAGGAAACGGCAATGAACCTCGCAGGCTTTCTTGGAGCGGTTCATGATATTGGCAAAGCAACTCCGGTTTTTCAAACGCAAAGGGGTTATTGCAACTCAATGGACCTGGACAGGATTTTGCTTGAAAAACTGGAACGAGCTGGATTTTGCGGGATTTCTTCCTTGCAATTAACGGAACCGTCTAAGTCGCACCATACCATTGCGGGTGAGTATTTGCTTTCAAACATTTTTCAGGTGAATGATGACATCAGTTCGATCATTGGCAGTCATCATGGCAAGCCGGTGGATAATCGAACTGATGTGGATGATGAGAAATTCTATTTATCAAATCTGTATCAATCTGAGGATTGCGATTCGGATGTTTATCATAAATGGGAAGTCGTTCAAAAAAATATTTTCGACTGGGCATTGCACGAAAATGGATTTACTTGTGTTGAACAACTTCCAAAACTAACAGAACCGGCCCAAGTGATTTACTCCGGTTTGATAATAATGGCTGACTGGATTGCAAGTAACAGCTCTTATTTTCCGCTGATTTCTGTAAATGAGATAGATGCAGGTGAACCTGAGAACAGATTTCGGACTGGCATGTTGAAATGGGGGATAAATTTACCATTTCAGATTCAAAGTTGCGCAAATGCGGATGAACTGTTTGAAAATCGATTTGGATTTGGTCCTGTGGATTTTCAACGAAAGGTTTGTGAAACAGCAGAAAGTATTTCTGAGCCTGGAATAATGATTCTCGAAGCTCCGATGGGGATCGGAAAGACAGAAGCTGCATTAGGCGCAGCGGAGGAGCTTGCATCAATTACGGAACGAAGCGGGTTGTTTTTTGGACTGCCAACACAGGCGACTTCGAATGGGATGTTTACTCGTGTGGAGTGCTGGCTGAAAAACGTTACGAGTGCCTATGGTGTGAAGCAGTCTTTGCGTTTGTGCCATGGGAAAGCTGCCCTTAATGAAGAAATGAATCATCTGCGGGAACAATCTGAGGCACGGGGTGTTGATGTCGACGATGAGGAAGACGGGAATGTTTACGTCAACGAATGGTTCTCTGGAAGAAAGAAAACAATGCTTGATGATTATGTTGTCGGTACTGTGGATAATTTTCTTCTTCTTGCCCTGAAGCAAAAGCATCTTGCGCTTAGGCATCTTGGGTTCAGTAAGAAGGTTGTGATTATTGATGAGGTGCATGCCTACGATGTCTATATGCAGCAATATCTTGAGGAGGCGCTTAAGTGGATGGGAGCATATGGTACGCCAGTCATTTTGCTGTCAGCAACGCTTCCTGTAAAAAAACGCCAAGAATTGATTACTGCATATCTGCGTGGAATGGGAGTACGAAAGAGGGACATTGTTTTTCCAGCGGATATTCAGTCGCTCAGCTATCCGATTATTAGTTATACGGATGGAAAAGAGGTCAGAGCTGTAACGCAATTTTTGCCGATGAAGGAAAGAACGGTAAAGATAAAGAAGCTGAGAGATGAGGACCTCTTGATGACAGTTGAAGATCTGCTAGAAGATGGCGGCGTGGCTGGCATTATTGTAAACACTGTTCGAAGAGCTCAGACATTAGGTGCGGAATTAGCAAAACGGTTTGGGGAGGATGCAGTGGAAGTTTTACATTCTTCCTTCATCGCTACCGACCGCATTGCCAAAGAAAACAATCTTCTTGCAACGATAGGGAAAAATGGTAATAGACCAAAAAAGAAAATTATTATTGGGACGCAGGTTATTGAACAGTCGCTTGATATTGATTTTGATGTTTTGATTTCTGATCTGTGTCCTATGGATCTTCTTCTGCAAAGAATTGGACGCTTGCATCGTCACGTAATTGACCGGCCGCATCTTTTAGCAGAACCGGTTGCGTATATTTTGGGGACTGAAGATGATTTAGGGTTTGAAAAAGGATCGGAACATATTTACGGAACATATTTTCTGACGCGTACACAATATTTTCTTCCGGAGCAAATCAGTATTCCTTCCGATATTCCGAAGCTGATTGAAAAGGTTTATGGAGAGGAGAAAATTACATTTTCCGATAGTCGGCAGGCAATCTATGAGAGAAGTGTTGATCAAATGGAAGCGTTAAGAAAGAATAAAAGAGATAAGGCAATCGCCTATAAGCTGGATGATCCAAGGGAGAAGGACAATTTAATTGGCTGGTTGAAGAATCCTGATACTTCACCATGCGAGGAGACGGCGATGGCTCAGGTACGTGATGTGGTGGAGACAATCGAAGTCATTGCCGTTAAAAAAATAGGTGATGGCTATGGCGTTTTTGATTCCCTGGAAGATTTATCGGGGCGTATCGACGAGTCTCATATTGCTAAATTGATAGCTAAACAAACGTTACGGCTTCCAAATTATGTAAGCAGCAGAAATGGAGTAACTAAGACAATTAACTTCCTCGAGGAGTATAACAAAAGTAACCTGCGTGCATGGCAAAACCAGGCATGGCTGCGAGGCACTCTCGGGATTATCTTCGACGAAAAAGGTTATTTCAATTTGGATGGAATTACCCTGAAATATGACACAACGTATGGATTGCGGGAGGTGAAAGATAATGGGGAGATTTAATTTACTGGAAGAACCATGGATTGCTGTTGCGGAAGGAGACAGTGGTAGAAAAAAAGAAGTCTCTATGCTTGAGCTGTTTCGTAATGCACAGCATTATCGGAAGCTGGCTGGTGAGATGGAGACGCAGAATTTTGCGACTTTGAGACTTCTGTTATCTGTGCTTCAAACTGTGTTTAGCCGGTATGACTTTGATGGAAATGTCCTCCCAGGGATTATCCTTGACGAGAATGGCATTCAGACTGAGCCACTGGATACTGATGAAACAGATGATGTAAAAGATTTTAGTGAGTCTGTATACGAGTGCTGGAAACGGATGTATGATTCTGGCAAATTTCCAAATATTTTGCTTACCTATCTGGAAAAATGGCATGATCATTTTTATCTCTTTGATGATGAGCACCCATTTTACCAGGTTACGAAACAGGAAATGGATGAACTGCTGAAAAAATCCAAAAAGGGGAAGCCGACTACAATCTATGGAAGAAATTTGAACAGGACAATTTCTGAAAGTGAGAATAAAGCTGCGCTATTTTCTCCGATTGCCGACAAGAAGATTGAGAAGAGAAGCATTAAAGACGTTCTTTCGGCTTCAGAGTTTGTGCGGTGGCTGATAACGTTTCAAGGGTATTCAGGACTTGCAGATAAAGTGTCATTGACCGGTCCAAATCAAAGGCCTTCGAAAGGATGGCTGTTTGATATCGGCGGCATCTATATTCAGGGGAATAATCTTTTTGAAACGCTGTTGTTGAACTATATTCCCGTGCTGCCTGGGTCAAAGGAGTATTGTGGCCGTGTTCAAAAGCCGTGTTGGGAGGAAAAAGGTTTAACCGTTGTAAATCGCCTTTGCAAAGGTGAGAGCATTGATAATCTTGCTGAGCTGTACACGAACTGGAGCAGAGCAGTTTATATTGATCCGGAGACGGATGTTTCGAAGCCGATACAAATAAATATTATTAAGCTGCCAGAGATTGATCATTCAGAGCATTCGATCGAGCCGATGACAATCTGGGCCTCATACAAATCTGGACGTGATAAGCCAAGTGGTTTTTCGCCACGTAAACATAAGCCTTCTCAATCGTTGTGGAGATCTTTTGGCATGATCGCCGGGAATTCATTTGCAAAGGAAACCACAAGACAGCCCAGTGTTATCGATCATTATCAGGAAAGACTTGTCAGTATTACTAATAACCGGTGGGTGGACCTGAATGGCATTAGTATGCAGGATGATGGGAATGCTACTTCCTGGCTTCCGGTTGATGAAATATATGACAGCTTTCATGTGAACAGTGTGGTGGTGTCTGACAAGGATGCGGATGGCTGGGTGAAACGAATCACGGATGCTGTGGAAAAAACAAACTTTGTAGCTTCCGTAATTTATAGAGAATACTTGAAGGGTATATGCAGTATTCGCGGTCTTGATCTTGAAAAAGACTCCTGGGTGAAAGGATTTGTTAACAACGAAACTTCTCTTCTTTATTCGGTAATTGACAGCGAGTTTAAAGAATGGCTTTCTTCATTGAAACCAACAGACGATAAAGAAGAATCAATCCGCTCGTGGTATGGAAGTCTTCGGAAGCTGGTTTTGCATCAGGGGGAATTGCTCTTTGAAAATAGTACGGCCAGAGATTTGATCGGTAAAAAGACTGAGGAATCGGGTTTTGATAACATTGCAACGATTTATTGGAAATTTGTGAATAGCGTTACAAGGACGCTGGGAAAAGGAGGACAAAAAGTTGAACAGTGATAATTCCAGACCTTCTGTGTATGAAACGATGAAATCGATTTTGGCACAGATCAATGGTCCACAGAATCAAAAAAATCTGAATGCGGATTTAGCGGCGTTTCGAAATTCGATCGGAAAGGATGCCAGAGCAATCGAGGCATGGTCAATTCTGTTTCCTATGTTGCCGGAATCCTATCTTGGCACTGGGCCGTTAACAAAGGAAGAACGATCGATACTTACCTGCCTTCAAGTTTATGCGATCGGGCAGCAAGGGACACAAAAAGTTCAGATTGATGACAGCAGAAGCTTTGGCGAATCTTTGAATAAAATCAGGGATCGTGAGTCTGAATCGATGGATAAGTATTTCAACGCTATGGTTACATCAAATACATTTGATGAATTTGCTTATCATTTGAGGCATCTGTTTAAAATTGGAAAAGCCAAGGGTCCTTTCTCTGTGAATTTTGCACGGCTTGCGAATGACTTGTATTGGTATCAGAGCGGTAAGGATAAGCAGATTTGCTTAAGCTGGGCGAGAGATTATTATCGCCCGACAAAGACAATGAATTTAGATGCATCTGGTGATGCTGAAGAAAATAAGATGGAGGAGAATAACTAGTATGACAGACGATCGTTTCTTTCTTGACATTCATGTAGTACAGACGCTTCCGCCTTCGAATGTAAATCGTGATGATACGGGAAGTCCGAAGACTGCAGTTTACGGTGGTGTAAATCGTGCACGTGTCAGTTCACAGGCGTGGAAGAGAGCAATGCGGAGATTTTTCCTTTCTGAATCAGAGGAAGAAGTCGGTATTCGCAGTAAAGATGTTATTCGTTATGTGGCAGATCGGATTGTAGAAAAGGATCCCGCCTGCTCAGAAGAAAAAGCACTTGAACTGGCGGAGAAGACATTTACCAAAGCTAAGATCGGTGTTAAGGATCACAAAACGAAGGCACTCTTCTTCCTTGGAAAGAAACAGGCGGACCAGCTTGCGGACGCAGCCCTGAATAATAAGAGCGAGGAGGAAGTTAAGACAATTCTTCGTGATAATCCGGCAGTTGACATCGCTTTATTTGGAAGAATGGTTGCTGATGATTCTTCATTAAATGAAGATGCGGCTGCGCAGGTGGCGCATGCAATTTCTACCCATGAGGTTCAGACTGAGTTTGACTTTTATACGGCGGTAGATGACCTGGCTCCTGAAGACAATGCGGGTGCGGGAATGCTTGGATCTGTCGAGTACAATTCGTCTACGCTTTATCGATATGCCAACATTTCGATGCATGAGCTTGTAAAACAGCTTGGAAGTAAGGAAAGGGCTATTGCTGCGGCAAAGTTATTTATTAAAGCATTTGCTATTTCTATGCCGACTGGAAAGTCAAATACATTTGCGAATCAGACGCTTCCGCAGTTCTTGATGATTAATATTCGCACGGACCGCCCTGTTAATCTTGTGACTGCTTTTGAGAACCCTGTTAAACCTAGACGCGGGTATGTTGCCCCTTCAATTCAGAGACTGCTGGAGGAAGAAGTGAAGGCGGAAAAATTTGTTGAGAAGCCTGAAAAGTCTTTGTATTTGGTTGGCGCAGAAATTGAAAAACCTGAATGGGCAACAGAAGAAGCAAGTATGCATGCATTGTTGGAGGATTTCGAAAGCTTTGCCAGTGACAATTTGTAAAGGAAGGTGAGTGAATTGAAAACTGTTTTGTTAAAGTTTTCGGGGCCTTTGCAGTCTTGGGGTACAGATTCTCATTTCGAGTCTCGGCACACAGATACTCACCCTTCAAAGAGTGGTGTTATTGGACTTATTGCGGCGGGCCTTGGATACTCTCGGGATGATGATGCGGCAATTCAGAGGTTGAATTCATTGTTTTTCGCTGTGCGTGTTGATCAGAGAGGTGAGTTGCTGAGGGATTTTCACACCGCCCAAAAAAATAAGGAAAATGGTGATTTTGACCGTAATTATGTTACGAATCGGTATTATCTGCAGGATGCTGTATTTGTAGTTGCCTTGGGGAGCAATGATGATTCGTTGATACAGGATGTTGTTCATGCAGTGACACATCCGTATTATTCTTTATTTCTTGGGCGTAGATCTCTTCCTCCGACTGCAGATCTCCTGTTGGGAGTGAAAAATGGTGAGCCTGTTTCTGTTTTGAACGATTATCCATGGCAGGCATCCGAATGGTATCGGAAACAAATCTCTGGAAGGAAAATCCTAGAAATCTATAGTGATGCAATAGGCGGTTCCTGCCATAAATCGCATTTCAGGAACGATCTTGTTAAATCCTTTTCGCAGAACAATGGCAGAAAATTCGATGCTCGGATAGAGGCAGAATCCGAGATTGAAGTTAAGGCAATTTCTTCATGCGAAAGTGATCCTAACGTATTTCATGAGGAGGGCTAAGAATGTATCTCTCAAGAGTAAAGATTGATCAGCAGAATAGAGAAAAAATGAGAGAGTTATCACATCTTGGAGCTTTCCATAATTGGGTTGAGAGCAGCTTTCCTGAAGAATTCAAACGTAATACACGAAGCCGCAAATTGTGGAGAGTTGATTCTTTCCAAGGAAATAAGTATCTGCTGGTTGTAAGCGAAAATAAACCGGATACTGAACGCTTGGAAAAATATGGGGTGCCGGGAAGCGCGGAGACAAAATGCTACGACCATTTTCTTGAAACGATCGAAGAGGGCCGTTTCTATCAGTTTCGCGTTACGTTAAATCCGGTAAAGTCTCTGTCAAGAGGAGAGGAGCAGCGCGGAAGGGTTGTTCCTCACATTACGACGGAGCAGATGATGAATTACTTTACTTCCAGAGCTGAATCTCTTGGCTTTGAAGTTCTGCCGGGCAATTGCCAGATTGTAGAAAGCGGATGGAAACCTTTTGAAAAGAAAGGCCAGAAATCGCTTTATCTCAGAAGCGCTACCTATGAAGGGGAATTGCGAGTGATCAACAAGAAGGTCTTTTGCGATACGCTGGTAAAGGGCGTGGGAAAGAAAAAAGCCTATGGGTTTGGTCTCTTGACAGTAATTCCTGTTCGATAATGCAATATGGCATCTCCAAAAACAAAAATTTCTGAGGTCCCTCAAGTCTCTGATCGCGTTACTTTCATTTACGTTGAGCATGCGAAAATTAGTCGCATGGATGGAGCAATTACGGTGGCAGAGAGCAGGGGGATTGTTCGGATTCCCGCTGCTATCATTGGAATACTATTGTTAGGACCGGGGACGGATATCAGTCATCGGGCGGTTGAACTCCTTGGTGATTCTGGCACGAGTATTGCCTGGGTAGGTGAGCATGGGATCCGGCAATATGCGCATGGGCGGAGCCTTTCGCATTCATCCCGCTTCCTTGAGAAGCAGGCGCTGCTTGTCAGCAATATGCGGACAAAATTACAGGTTGCACGTGCAATGTATGAGATGAGATTTCCTGATGAGGATGTTTCTGGTCTGACCATGCAGCAATTGCGATCAAAAGAGGGGGCACGGATTCGGAAGTTATATCGAAACATGGCAAAGAAGTATTCCGTCAAATGGGATGGACGAACATATGATCCGGATAATTTCGACAGTGGCGATCCGGTGAATCAGGCTCTTTCATCCTCAAATGTTGCCCTTTATGGATTGGTGTACAGCGCAGTTTCAGCCATGGGAATGGCACCTGGACTTGGCTTTGTCCATAAGGGGCATGATCTTTCTTTTGTCTATGACATTGCGGATCTGTATAAAGCAGAACTTACAATACCTATTTCGTTTCAAATAGCTTCAGAGCATGCAGACGGAGAAAATATTGGTAAAATCGCTCGCCAGAAAATGCGTGATCAGTTTGTTGATGGAAAAGTGTTGGCAAGAATTGTCAAGGATATTCAAATTCTTCTGGGAGTCGAGGAAGATGAAAAGATCAATGTTGAAACGCTGAGCCTTTGGGATGATAAACAGGGAAGTGTAAGTTATGGCGTAAATTATGGCGGGAATGAAGAAGCGTAGGTACTATGCCTTTAACTGTTATCACAGTAAAGAATGTTCCTTTATCGCTCCGTGGTGATTTGACTCGATGGATGCAGGAAATTGCTACGGGTGTATATGTCGGGAATTTTAATTCGAGAATTAGAGAATACTTATGGCAGCGAGTGATAAATACCGTTGGCCAGGGCGAGGCGTCCATGTCTTTTGCCTGCCGAAATGAGATCGGTTATTCGTTTAATACTTATAACACTTCACGACAGATCATCGATTATGATGGCATTCCATTGGTTCTAATACCGTCCTTGGCTCAGCTTGAGAATAATGAAATTCAACCTGGCTTCAGCAACGCCAGCAAGTTTCATCGTTGGCAGCGAAAAGTGTTACCTTCAACAACACAAAAAGAAAAGAAAGAAAATGAGATAGAGAGCCTTGCCCCCAAGCAAAAGAGTATAGTTTTTCTGGACTTAGAAACCACAGGGCTGGATCCGTTAAACGATCAAATAATTGAGATTGGAGCGATAAAGATTGGACAGGATCAAGCCGTTGAATTTCATCGTATTGTTCAAACTGATCATCCGGTTCCTCAAGCTATTACGGAGTTGACGGGGATATCGCAGGAAATGGTAAGAGCCGGAAATCCATTACTTGACAGCATGCATGCATTAAGAGAATTTATCGAGGACGCAACATTAATTGGCTATAACATATTATTTGATATCAGATTTATCAATGCTGCCTTTTCTAAACTCAAAATTGATCGTATTCAGAATACGGTTGTAGAGCTAATCAGCATTTGTAAAAAGAAGAACAGCTTTCAAGAAAACTACAAGTTCGAAACGACGTTAAAAGAATATAAAATTAGCAAAGTAGTGCCTCATAGAGCTCTTGAAGATGCAAGGTTGATGCACCAACTGTATATGAAGCTTTGCCAGGAAAGAACGGATTGATCTTTTCAAGGAGGCAAAGCGACATCCTGGAAACTAAAGAATTTTTTAATTTGATAGCACATTATGTATGATGATTATGGGATCTTTTTGCTGTAGTTCCCGCGTAAGCGGGGGTGATCCCGGCATATAAATACAACCTTTGCAGACAGATGGGTAGTTCCCGCGTAAGCGGGGGTGATCCTACACAGGCAGCGATTGCATTCTGCCGCGCAATGTAGTTCCCGCGTAAGCGGGGGTGATCCTGATTGAAAGTCGTCTCGTTCATGCTGAATGTCGTAGTTCCCGCGTAAGCGGGGGTGATCCCTTTCCGACATCGAGAACAATCTGCCGACATTAGTAGTTCCCGCGTAAGCGGGGGTGATCCTGCCTCCTTTGCTTTTTCAATTTTATCAGTTAAGTAGTTCCCGCGTAAGCGGGGGTGATCCTGGCGTTCTGGAGCTGCGGGACAGTCTGATCTTGTAGTTCCCGCGTAAGCGGGGGTGATCCTCGATTCGAGCGAACGACCAGTAACCTTAATTGGTAGTTCCCGCGTAAGCGGGGGTGATCCCTGAAAAATCCGGCGGTATCCGGGTCTGCAGAAGTAGTTCCCGCGTAAGCGGGGGTGATCCCCACAATGACCTATCAAGGGCAGGAAGTTAACTGTAGTTCCCGCGTAAGCGGGGGTGATCCCGCTGGGAAGTAAGCGCTATGCCTATGAGGATAGTAGTTCCCGCGTAAGCGGGGGTGATCCCTCCATTCACAACGCACTTGATCACTTTTCGGCGTAGTTCCCGCGTAAGCGGGGGTGATCCTCTTCCAAAATCTGCCACGTCACTACCTCACGAGTAGTTCCCGCGTAAGCGGGGGTGATCCCAATTTCCCACGGATCCAAAAATTTAAGAATCCGGTAGTTCCCGCGTAAGCGGGGGTGATCCCGGATCGTATACGATCACGAACGATCTAATCACGTAGTTCCCGCGTAAGCGGGGGTGATCCTTAATTTGCGCGGAATAAGTCTCTTTCCATGCAGTAGTTCCCGCGTAAGCGGGGGTGATCCCTCTGCACGCAATACCACTTCATGGCGGACCATGTAGTTCCCGCGTAAGCGGGGGTGATCCTGCTTTACGGAGATCCTGACGTTTTCGCAATTCGTAGTTCCCGCGTAAGCGGGGGTGATCCTGCCAGAAGATGTTGGAATAACCGCCGGCTGCGGTAGTTCCCGCGTAAGCGGGGGTGATCCCCGGTTTTAAGCGTTTCCTGTGCCACCGTTACAGTAGTTCCCGCGTAAGCGGGGGTGATCCTGGAACACTTTCAACAATCGGAAATATAGCAGGGTAGTTCCCGCGTAAGCGGGGGTGATCCCCTTCGCACGAACCGGATCGGCGGGATTGAAGCGTAGTTCCCGCGTAAGCGGGGGTGATCCCGGATTCGACGCAGACGATGCATCTATGGCATTGTAGTTCCCGCGTAAGCGGGGGTGATCCCGATCTGTTTTCTTCCATGTCACTGCCGGACGGGTAGTTCCCGCGTAAGCGGGGGTGATCCCGGCGGCGGCGCCGCTTCTCCTGCTGGCATCCAGTAGTTCCCGCGTAAGCGGGGGTGATCCCATTATCAACGGAACTTTATCAACAATCGGAAAGTAGTTCCCGCGTAAGCGGGGGTGATCCCTTTTTCCGCTTCCATCAACCAACAAATTGCGAGTAGTTCCCGCGTAAGCGGGGGTGATCCTGCGGATCGACTTTCTCAATCTTCTGTGCATGGGTAGTTCCCGCGTAAGCGGGGGTGATCCTGGTGCGCATATTTTCGAGAATGTCTCCGGTGAGTAGTTCCCGCGTAAGCGGGGGTGATCCTGATCGAGTAAATTCCCGTCACTCTTCGCGCTGGTAGTTCCCGCGTAAGCGGGGGTGATCCCATTACAGGCGCATGGGATTGATGTAAAGGCGGGTAGTTCCCGCGTAAGCGGGGGTGATCCTCGGCTCAACATGACGCAACTGCTGCCGTTCACGTAGTTCCCGCGTAAGCGGGGGTGATCCCGACAACAGCAACAGCATAGGAACGACAACCTAGTAGTTCCCGCGTAAGCGGGGGTGATCCCTTCTTCACGGCTTGCGCCAGCTTCAATCATTGGTAGTTCCCGCGTAAGCGGGGGTGATCCTACGTTTGCATCATCATCGTAATTCTTTTTACAGTAGTTCCCGCGTAAGCGGGGGTGATCCCAGGACTGAATTCGGATGCGTCAAAAGGAAAACGTAGTTCCCGCGTAAGCGGGGGTGATCCCGAAACCACTTTAGTGTACGGAATATGATACTGGTAGTTCCCGCGTAAGCGGGGGTGATCCTTTTCACCGTTTAAAGCGGTTGCGTCAGATATGGTAGTTCCCGCGTAAGCGGGGGTGATCCCGCTCCAACGATTCTGCGAAGTATTCAATATCGGTAGTTCCCGCGTAAGCGGGGGTGATCCTACTCGGAATCAGCGAGAGTCATTATTCAGGCAGTAGTTCCCGTGTAAGCGGGGGTGATCCTGGCCCCTGTGCCACCTTCTCCATGACACTGCTGTAGTTCCCGCGTAAGCGGGTGTGATCCTGGATGATTTCATTTGATCCTTCCATCCAATTCGTAGTTCCCGCGCAAGCGGGGGTGATCCCGCCCACGAATCAGCCAAAATGTTGTTATCATCGTAGTTCCCGCGCAAGCGGGGGTGATCCTGGCCCGTCAAACAACGGCACCATAGATTATCGGTAGTTCCCGCGCAAGCGGGGGTGATCCCTGTGCTGCCTCATAAGCCCCGGGGATTTCAGGGTAGTTCCCGCGCAAGCGGGGGTGAACCTCTGACGAAAACAAGCGCTGACTTCTACGTGTAGTAGTTCCCGCGTAAGCGGGGGTGATCCCAACAAGCACATCGGTCAAAAGCTGAAGGAACTGTAGTTCCCGCGTAAGGGGTATGATGCAAAAAAATCTATGCGACTGAGAATAGTTGTGGTTTTTCTGCGGCAGAAAAAGGGGGATAGTCAGGTTCTCATGACATAAAAGATAAACTGTCAGTTGAAACCCTTCTTTGTTTTTTGCACAATGATGTAGTTGGACCATGAGTGAACATGTTCGTAGGGTTTGGGTAGTTCTGATTGCTGCGATTGTTGCTGTGTCGCTGTTTTTTTCGTTACAGTTTTGTGCTGGCTTTGTGATTGGTGCGGTTGGCAGCAGGCTGCTGTTCTGGCGCAATGAGACATTTTGGTCCGATGTGCTGGATACGCGGATACCGGTTGGCGGCTGGTCTCATTTTCTGGTTAATTATCTGCTGATGGCAGCTGTACTGATGCTGGGGGCATTGTTTCCGCGCTATATCAACATTTTCGGGTGTGCATTTGGCCTGATTTCCGTTAAACTAGCAATAGTGTTGAATGAAATGACAGGAAAGAAAGAGGAGGATCATGACCGTTCAGAGTGATGTATATGTCATTATTCTCTTGACGATTCTGCTTGGGGTCGGGATCGTCGCTGTTTCAAAAAAAATAGATAAGCTGGATCCGTTACAGGAGCCGCATGGATTGCTTGCAATGGTCATTATGGGCGTACAGACGGTGAACCATACATGTATCGACAATATGGGAAAACGGAACGGGGATGCGATTACGCCGTATATTTGTGTTTTGTGGACCTATATTTTTTCGGCAAATATTATTTCGCTCTTCGGACTGGCTTCGCCGACAGCGAATCTTTCGGTGACGCTGCTGCTGGCATTTATTACGTGGCTGCTGATTCAGATTGTTGAATTTAAGTATGGCGGTGTGAAGGCATATTTCCATGCGTTCATTGAGCCGATTGCGCCGATGTTGCCGATGAACATTATTGGTAAGTTTTCGACTATGGTTTCGATGTCGCTGCGTTTGTTTGGAAACATTATGTGCGGCGGCATTATGATGCAGCTGGTATATATTGGTACGCAGCTTCTTTCCGATAAGATTGCTTCGGCTTTTGTGCATTCGCCAGTGCAGGTGTTTAACTTTATGGGCCCTGTTATTGCGCCATTATTGCATGCGTACTTTGATTTGTTCTCGGGCTTTGTTCAGACGCTCGTATTTGTTACGTTAACCGTTGTTCTGATCGGAAATGATGTTCCGACGGAAGTGAAAACAGTTCAGGCATAGGACCTGCAGGAGGAAAAGGTATGGATGAGGTAAGTATTGGAAAGGGATTAGTAGCGATCGGCGCCGGCATTGCAGTAATGACTGGTTTTATGACCGGACGCGGTGAAGGTGAGGTTGCGGCGCATGCCTGTGACGCAATTGGAAAGAATCCGGAAGCTGAAAGCAAGATTCGTTCAACGATGATTCTTGGTATCGCTCTTTCGGAGACCTGCGCTATTTATGGTCTGCTGGTTGCGATTCTTTTGATCTTCGTTTATTGATTGGGGAGTAAGCGATGCTGGATGTAGACATCATTGGTCAGCTGATTCCGAATCCGCTGACGATGGTGGTTCAGCTCTGCAGCACAGCTGTTCTGTTTCTTCTCGCGAAGAAGTTTTTATGGAAGTCCGTGAAAAACTGGATGGATGCCCGCACCGCCAAGATGCAGGCGGACCTTTCGGACAGCGAGAAAGCGAAGCAGGATGCTTTTGCGGACCGCGAAAAGGCTATGGGTCAGCTCAATGAGGCCAGTGGACGTGCCAAAGAAATTGTTTCGGCGGCTGTCAGTGAGGCAAACAATGAGCGGGCAGCGATCCTGGCCCAGGCCAAGAAGGAAGCGGCAGGCGAAAAGCAGCGTGCCCATGAACAGATTGAAGCAGAGCGTGCCGCCATGTATAAGGGCATGCAGAAAGAAATGGTCGATGTCGCACTGGCTGCGGCCGGCAAACTGATCGGTCAGCAGAGCGGGGCAGAAATGGACCGCCAGGCCGTCGACGCATTTGTGAAGGAAGCAGACAGCCATGCCGAGTGAACTGGCGAACCGGTACGGGCAGGGCTTGTTTTTAGTGGCCCGTGACAACGATACGGTGGAATCCAAAAAGGAACAGGCCGAGGAGCTTCTTAAGGTCATTGATGAGACGCCGCAGCTGCTTACGTTTCTGGAGGCGGTGCAGGTTACCGATGACGAGAAGAAAGAGGTTCTGAAGAAGTCGCTTGGCGAAGCTGTGGATGTGGATGTTCTGCATCTGCTGGAGCTGCTGATTGACAAGAACCGGATCTGGTATCTGCGCGAGATTCTGGAGGCGTATATTGCGCTTGCCGATGAGCATCTCGGTATTATGCGGGGCCAGGTCGTCAGTGCACGGAAGCTGTCGAATCAGGATATGGAACGGATCCGGGCAGCACTGGAAAAGCAGTATGGCAGAAACGTGGTTTTGAGCAACAGGATTGATCCATCGGTTATTGCCGGCATCAAGGTGATCATAGACGGCAAAGTGACCGATGTAACGATGAAGGCGCGCATCGATGCGATGCGTGACGCATTGCTGAAGGGAGGACAGGCATGAAACAGATCCGTCCGGAAGAGATCAGCTCCCTCATCAAGGAGCAGATAAAAAATTACGATCAGAAGATTCATTCGGATGATGTTGGCTATGTCATCAGTGTCGGAGATGGCATTGCGATGGTGCAGGGGATTGATCAGGCGATGTCTTCGGAGCTGCTGATGTTCCCGCACGGGGTCATGGGAATGGTCATGAACCTCGAGGAGGATCACATTGGCGCTGTTCTGCTTGGCAGCGATACGCAGATCAAAGAGGGCGATGAAGTCCGCCGCACGGGAAGAATCGTTGAGGTTCCGGTCGGGGATGCGCTGCTTGGCCGCGTCGTAAATGCGCTTGGTCAGCCGATTGATGATAAGGGTGATATTAAGACTCAGAAGACGCGTCCCATTGAGCGTGTTGCGCCGGGTGTCATGGCGCGCCGTTCCGTTTATCAGCCGCTGATGACGGGTCTGAAGGTCATTGACTCGATGATCCCGATCGGCAAGGGTCAGCGTGAGCTGATCATCGGTGACCGTGAAACAGGAAAGACAGCGATTGCTGTAGATACGATCATTAACCAGAAGGGTAAGAACGTATACTGCATTTACGTTGCCATTGGCCAGAAAGAGTCGACGGTGGCACGTCTTGCGGCGCGTCTGGAAGAAGCGGATGCGATGAAATATACGACGATCGTGGACGCGAGTGCTTCGGAATCGGCGCCGCTGCAGTACATTGCGCCATACGCGGGATGCGCCATTGGCGAAGAATGGATGGAGCAGGGCAAAGATGTTCTGATTATCTACGATGATCTTTCGAAACATGCGGTCGCATATCGTACGATGTCGCTGTTGCTGAAGCGTCCGCCTGGACGTGAAGCGTATCCGGGCGATGTCTTCTATCTGCACAGCCGTCTTCTGGAACGGGCTGCGAAGCTGAGTGATGAGCTTGGCGGCGGTTCGTTGACGGCGCTGCCGATCATTGAGACGCAGGCCGGTGATATTTCTGCTTATATTCCAACGAACGTGATTTCGATTACGGATGGTCAGATCTTCCTGCAGGCGGATCTGTTTGCGTCCGGCCAGCGTCCGGCAGTTGATTCTGGTCTTTCCGTTTCCCGTGTCGGTTCGGCCGCGCAGACGAAGGCGATGAAAGAGGTATCTTCGTCACTGAAGCTGGATCTTGCGCAGTACAACGAGATGCTGAGCTTTGCCCAATTTGGATCAGATCTCGATGCCTCGACGCGCAAAATCATTGAGCATGGTGCTAGACTGACGGCTTTGCTGCGGCAGCCGCAGTATCGGCCGCTTTCGCTTGCGGATCAGGTGCTTTCGTTATATGCGGCAAAGTATGGTTATCTGGATGCGGTCAAGGTGGAGGATGTGGCTTCCTTTGAGAAGAAGCTCCATACCCTGTTTGCAACAAAGTATCCGGAAGTGAAATCGGAGATTGAGGAGAAGGGCGTCCTCTCCAAAGAATTGAAGGAGAAGATTGACG
>Ga0256405_10007210_pt1 | contig 16994 bp, 12 predicted proteins | sample RumenRJG_02DNA_FD_189096 | JGI IMG/M metagenome (GOLD analysis project Ga0256405, IMG submission 189096) | Bovine rumen microbial communities from Lethbridge, Alberta, Canada - RJG_02 | ecosystem: Host-associated > Mammals > Digestive system > Stomach > Rumen | place: Canada: Alberta...
TTTGCCTACACCTGTAATTGTACCGCCAGTACCAACACCTGCTACAAAGATGTCAACTTTTCCGTCTAAATCGTTGTAAATTTCTGGACCAGTTGTTTCAAAATGTGCTTTTGGATTTGCTGGGTTTACAAATTGTCCTGGAATGAAGCTGTTTGGAATTTGGTCCTTTAGTTCATTAGCTTTTGCAATTGCACCTTTCATGCCTTTTGCACCTTCTGTTAATACTAATTCTGCTCCATATGCCTTCATTAATTGTCTTCTTTCAACCGACATGGTCTCTGGCATTACGATAATGATTTTGTATCCTCTTGCAGTTGCAACAGATGCAAGACCAATACCTGTATTACCTGATGTTGGCTCAATAATTACTGAATTTTTATTCAGTAAACCCTTTGCTTCTGCATCATCAATCATTGCTTTTGCGATTCTGTCTTTTACAGATCCTGCTGGATTGAAGTATTCAAGTTTTGCAAAAATTTTTGCCTTTAAACCATATTTTGCTTCGATTTTTGTTAATTCAACAAGTGGTGTATTGCCAACTAATTGATCTACAGATGTATATACTTTACCCATTGTTATTCCTCCTGGTTATTTAACTGCTTCAAATGCCTGTTCTAGGTCTTCTATTATATCATCTATGTGTTCAGTTCCGATAGATAATCTTATTGTTGTTGATCTAATTCCAGCTTCAAGTAATTCTTCCTCAGAAGATTGACTGTGTGTTGTTGATGCTGGATGTATTACTAATGATTTTACATCACCAACGTTTGCAAGGAGTGAGAATAATTTCAAACTCTCTGTAAACTTCTTTGCTTTTTCTCTATCACCTTTGATATCAAACGTAAAGATTGATGCTCCACCATTTGGGAAATACTTCTTGTATATTTCTTGTTTCTTTCCTGTGGATTGAGATGGATGATTTACTCTTTCTACTTGTGGATGATTCTTTAAGTATTCAACAACTTTTAATGCATTGGATACATGTCTTTCTAATCTTAGAGACAAAGTCTCTAATCCTTGTAAAAGTAAGAATGAGTTGAATGGTGAGATTGCTGCACCTTGGTCTCTTAATAGAGTTGTACGAATCTTAATAATGTATGCAAGATTACCAACAACATCAGAAAATACTACTCCGTGATATGATGGATTTGGTTTTGTTAATCCTGGGAATTTGTCATTTTGAGTCCAGTCAAATTTACCTGAGTCAATAATGACACCACCCATTACTGTTCCATGTCCACCAATGAACTTTGTTGCAGAATGAACAACAACGTCTGCGCCATACTCAATTGGTCTTAAATAATATGGTGTTGCGAATGTGTTATCTACGATAAGTGGTATACCATTTCTGTGTGCAACATCTGCAATTGCTTGAACATCTATTGCATCTGAATTAGGATTTCCTAATGTTTCAGCAAAGATAAGCTTTGTATTTGGTTTAATTGCCTTTTGGAAGTTTTCTGGATCATCTGGATTAACAAATGTGCATTCAACTCCTTGTTCTCTTAATGTATTTGCAAATAAATTGTGTGTTCCACCATAAATATTTGTTGAAGAAACAATGTGATCTCCTGCCGTAGCTATATTTTGTACTGCGTATGTAATAGCTGATGAACCAGATGCTGTTGATAATGCAGCAACACCACCTTCTAAAGCAGCCATTCTTTGCTCAAATATATCTGAGGTAGGATTCATTAGTCTTGTATAGATGTTACCGGATTCGGTAAGAGCAAATCTACCTGCTGCTTGATTAGAGTCTTTAAAGACATACGATGTGGTTGCATAAATAGGTACAGCTCTGGAATCTGTTGCAGAGTCTGGTCTCTCTTGACCTACATGTACCTGTAGTGTTTCAAATTTGTAATTAGACATAATGTAATCTCCTCTTTTTTCATTGTGTATTTTTAAAAGTTGTCTACATTATATTTATCAATACCTAGTTTGTCAATAGGTTTTATAGGTTTTTTTGAAAAAATTTTGGATGACATCTTTCAGCCATCCATAAATCGTATTGTTTATATATTTATATATAATAGTTGCCGTTTGAAATAGAATTTTTATCTATTAAATCTTGAAGAGTTATGCTATCTAAATAATCATTCATCGCTTTTTGGAGCCCTTTCCACATTGGAAGCGTCATACAACCATCGGCTCTAGGACATTGATTTGGACTATCTTTTAGACATGAAACTGGACATAATCCGTTCTCTGTTTCTCTTAAAATATCTCCAACTGTATATGCATCTGGATTCTTTGCAAGTTTGTATCCACCTTGGAATCCTCTATTTGTAACTAAAAATCCAGCTCTAGATAAAATAGGAATGATTTGTTCTAGATATTTTTTAGAGATGTCTTGTCTTTCTGCAATGTCTTTTAATGGAACGAATTCCTCGTTCCCATGCTCTGCTAAATCAAGCATCATTCTTATTGCGTATCTTCCCCTTGTTGATATCATAATTCTGTCTCCAAATTTTTTAATACCCCCATTATATACCAAATTACTAGGTTTTACAACAAAAAAAATGAATCCCCGTTTATTTTGAGGATTCATTAATTACATTAATGTTTTTTTTTATTTCTTTCTCTTATTAATAGGAATATATTTATTACGTACACCCACGTGTATGTATTGTGGACGAATAATTTTTGTTGCATTTAATAATTCCTCAATTCTATGTGCACTCCATCCTGCAACTCTAGCTACAGCAAATAAAGGAGTAAACAATTCATCTGGAATTCCAAGCATTCTATATCCAAATCCACTATAAAAGTCTACATTTGGACATACACCTTTATAAATCTTTCTCTTCTTTGCAATTAACTCTGTTGCTACAGTTAAGAATTTGTTATAAAGATTGTATTCATCTTCTAATCCTTTTTCAACAGCCAAATCCTTTACAATATCACTTAATATTACAGCTCTTGGATCTGAAAGCGAATAAACTGCATGTCCCATACCATATACTAGACCTTTTTTATCAAACGCTTTGCAATCTAATAAGTCAGATACATAATTGTATATGCCATCTAAATCATCATATCCATTTATGTGTGCTTTTAAATCATCCATCATTTGAACAACTTTTAAGTTTGCACCACCATGCTTTGGTCCTTTTAATGAACAAAGGGCTGCAGTTATAGCAGAATATGTGTCAGTTCCTGAAGATGTTACTACATGTGTAGTAAATGTTGAGTTATTACCACCACCATGCTCTGCATGAAGAATTAAACATGCATCTAAGAATCTTGCTTCTTGTTGAGTAAATTTTCCATCTGCTCTTAATAAATAAAGCATATTCTCAGCTGTTGAATATCTTGAATTTGGATTGTGAATAATTAAGCTTTGATTCTCTCTATAATGAACATATGCTTGATAACTATATATTGCGAGTAATGGAAATACTGCAATTAACTTGAGACTTTGTCTCATAACGTTTTCAAGTGATGTATCATTTACTGAATAATCGTAAGATGTTAAAGCTAAAACACCACGAGCCATATTGTTCATAATATCTGATGTAGGAGACTTCATAATAACATCTTTAACAAAGTTATTAGGAAGAGTTCTATAATGTGCTAGAGAGTTTTTGAATGTCTCTAATTCATGTGCTGTTGGTAATTTACCAGACAATAATACAAAAACGGCTTCTTCGAAGCCTGTATTATTAACTTGGTCACAGTTATGAACTAAATCTTTTACATTATATCCACGATAGAATAATTCACCTTCAACTGGAATAATGTGGTCGTTTATTACCTTCTTGCCATAAACCTCAGAAACCTTTGTTAATCCTGCTTTAACACCAATACCATTGACATCTCTTAATCCACGTTTAACATCATGAATTGTATACAATTCAGGGTCAAACTTACTTACCTGTTCAAAGTCTTTAGTTAATGTAACAATTTGGTCTGTGATTTTGTTTTGTGCTCTGTTTGAATGAGTGTATTGATCTACAAGTGATTCATAAAGTGCAAAATCATCTACAGCATTGTTTGAAACCAAAAAATCTACGGTTACATTGAATACATCCGCTAAATCTGGCAAAAAACTAATCTCTGGTAGTCCACTACCAGTTTCCCACTTGGATACAGTTTTATCTGAAATGCCTAACTTATTGGCAAGCTCTTTCTGCGTCCAATTGTTCTGCTTTCTTAAAAAAGTAATAATCTTTCCTAAATTTTCTGCGTTCATTAGTAAAAATCCCCACTCTTACTTTAATAAGACTTATACCAAATAATAACGCATTTGTAAAGAAAAAATCCCCAAAACTGGAGATTTGCCCTAATTTTATCTACGAATCGTGGAGAAATTATAAGGTTCTGTATTTAGCCCAAAGTTTATCTGCCTTTTGACACCACTTTGCAAAATGCTTTGGTTTCTTTGGATATTTCTTATATAAAGATTTAGCTTTCTTACCGATGATATATCCTCTATAACTATTTTTAATAGTTTGCTTGGATAATTTTTCGAAATAAAGAATAAATGCGATCTTCCAGAATTGAGCAATCTTTTGTCTAATATTCATCTTATTAGCAAAATGAACATTCATTGAAGTCAAGATACTCTCTTCATAGCCAAATCCATGTTTAAATTCTAATTCGTTTTCCTCTTTTGAGCAATTTAAAGCGCCTTTAGTTAATGCTAGAAGTTCTGCAAAGTCTGCACCTTGTCCACGGGAATACTTCGTATTAATAGGCCATAGAGCCTCTTTTGTAGGATATTTTCCATCTTTCATAGCAAGAGTTACATATGTTGCTGCAATCTTACAAAGATTCCAAGTTGCTGTAATTCCCTCGCCATTATATGGTTTTGTAATAGCTGCACTATCTCCTAAGCATAGGAATCCATCTGCTACGAATGAATATAATGAATATCTAAATGGCATCATGCCTTGCTCAATTTTATCTACGTCATGTGGAGGAAGATAAATAGTTTGTTTGAAGTCTTCACCCTTTGCAATTGCATTCTCATATGAACCAAATGCACAAGCACCAAATTGTGCTGTATCATCTTCACCAATTGGTCCAAACCATACTTTATAGTATGGATAAATTGTAGAATAGGATAGTTTATCTCTTTCTGGTCTTTTTAATCTAAAGTATTCAACATTAGCAAAAAGAATATCTTCTGGATCTAAAGGTTTGTTTTCAATTCCATACCAATCTGGAAGTTTACATCTTGCATATCCTGCAATACCTGTACAATCTACTACAAGTTTACAATATATCTCTTCTACAATGCCTTCTTTCTCCACTCTAATTCCACATATTTTCTTTCTTGCATCAAAAATAAATTCTAAGAATTTAGTTTCAAAATCAAAGTCACAATCCACTTTTCTAGCCCAGTCTCTTAAACGTTTACTGAACTTATCAAATTTCATGACTATATATGGATAATTAGTTTTAATTGGATAATGGCCATATGCAGATTCATTCATATTGTATTCATATGAAGTAAGATAATCATTATCTCCAAGCATAGGAGCTGGGATACCACTCTCTTCAAAATATGATCTATCTAAATGAATACAATATTGTCTTGCACCTATTTCGTTCTCTGGTAAAGAATCAATAACTAAAGTTGAGAAACCTTTCTCAGCCATTAATCTTCCAAAATATGCGCCAGATGTATCTGCGCCGATAATTACAATATCAAATACTCTCATAATTTATATCTCTTTAGAGATTATAAACCTATCTAACAAATTTTTCAATCTATAATCCATAATGAAAGCATAAAAAAATGGTTATGACATTATATCATAACCATTCTTGGTGGAAAGGGGTGGATTCGGACCACCGAAGTCGAATGACAACAGATTTACAGTCTGCTCCCTTTGGCCGCTCGGGAACCTTTCCTTCTTAGTGGAGCTGGTGAACGGAATCGAACCATCAACCTATTGATTACAAATCAATTGCTCTGCCTGTTGAGCTACACCAGCATTTGTGTTTTTCCTTGGTGCCTTGGGGCGGAGTCGAACCACCGACACAGGGATTTTCAGTCCCTTGCTCTACCAGCTGAGCTACCAAGGCATATATGTTGTGGCAGTAGTTTAAACTACTACCACAAAGCTTTGGCGACCCGGAGGGGGCTCGAACCCCTGACCTCCAGCGTGACAGGCTGGCGTACTAACCAACTGTACTACCGGGCCAAATAAATTTTTTGGTGGGCCTTCAGGGACTCGAACCCCGGACCGATCGGTTATGAGCCGACTGCTCTAACCAACTGAGCTAAAGGCCCCTGTGCATAATTCACATGGTCGGGGAGACAAGACTTGAACTTGCGGCCTCATGTTCCCAAAACACGCGCGCTACCAACTGCGCCACTCCCCGTTAGGATTTAGCGACTTGTTTATAATATATTATTTTATTTTTATTGTCAACATTTTTATTTTAGATATTTTTAAATTATTTTCTGCCCTTTTTGTTTTTACAAAAAATATTTATTAAATAAGATTTAATATTTACATTTAGCGAATAGTTTTGTATAATAATTGTAGTTATTTTGAGGGATATTTGAAAATGGCCAATTACTTTAAAACGAGAGAAAAAATTGTAGTAAAGAATACAGAAACTTTAAAGGAAGATTTACCTGCTTTCTGCGATGAGTATTTCATTGGTATTGAGCAAACCACTTCTCCTTTAACTAGACAAGGTTATTGTTATGATTTAAGAATCTTTTTTGACTTTCTAGTTAAGAAAATTCCATATTTCAAAGGAAAAGATATACATAATATAGAACTTTCAGATCTTGAACACCTCACATCTCACGATATTGAGCTATTTATATCCTATTTATCTTTCTACACATTCAATGGCAAAGAATATTCCAATACCGAAAAAGGAAAAGCTAGAAAAATATCTTCTCTACGCTCTTTCTTTAAGTATTTCTTCAACAATAACGAAATATCTAAAGACGTTGCATCTAAAGTTGCTGTTCCAAAGCAACACACAAAGGATATTATTAGACTTGAAACAAATGAATCTAATGATATGTTAAATGCCATTGAAACTGGCGACAATATGACAAAACATCAACATCAAATTCAACGTAATACGAAGTACAGAGATTTAGCTATAATAACTTTGTTATTAGGAACTGGAATCCGTGTAAGCGAATTGGTTGGTTTGAATGTTACAGATATGGACTTTAGAAATAGAGCCATGACAGTTACAAGAAAAGGTGGAAACGTTGCAATTTTATACTTTGGAGATGAAGTTGCAGAAGCTGTTCAAACATATATTGAAACAGAGCGTGCTTCTCTACTTAGACGTTGCCAAAAGATTAATAAAGAAGAAGATGCTCTATTTTTATCTTTACAAGTAAAAAGAATTACTGTAAGAGCTGTTGAATTATTGGTTAAAAAGTATGCTCAAACTGCTGTTCCACTTAAGAAAATTACTCCACATAAGCTTAGAAGTACATTTGGTACCAACCTATATAGAGCTACTGGAGATATATATCTTGTTGCGGATGTATTGGGACATTCAGATATCAATACAACGACAAAACATTACGCTGCTTTGAAAGAAAATAGTAGAAAAATTGCAGCCGAAATAACAAAAGTTAGAACCGACGAAGACAATCCTGATTAATATCAGGATTATTTTTTAATTTAAATATTTTTACTATTTTAAAATATTGACTTTTTTATAATAGTGAGCTAAACTTTTTATAGATTATATAAAAAAGGGATTGAAATGGACATATCAAGTATTAACAGTGATTTAATTCGTGGTAACGTTACAACCATCATTCTCACTTCTTTATGGAGTGCTGATAGATATGGCTATGATATCCTCAAAGAAATTGAAACCCATTCTGAGGGACAATACAATTTAAAGCAAGCTACCCTTTACAATCAATTAAAAAGACTTGAAAAACAAGGATTAATTTCATCATATGATGGAGATCCTGATGATACTGGCGGTGGAAAACGTCGTTATTTCACTCTTACTGCTGAAGGAAGACAATTCTTAGAGCAACAAAAGACTGAATACGAATATGCTAGAACTATTCTAGATGGTTTAATCTCAGACCAAAAGTATGACTTCACCAAACCACCTCCATTTAAAGCAGATGAATTAAGACCATATGCCCTTCACGACAAGGAAGAAAAACCAAAAGTTGTCTATAAAGACAAAATTGTTGAAAAGAAGGTATATTTTGATTTACAAGGCAATGAAATTTCTGAAGAAGAATTCATGGCTTTAAAAGAACAACAAGCAATTGAGGCAGCTAAACCACAACCTGTTAAGACAATAGATGAGGTATTTGCTGAATTAGATGCTCAAAAAACAGCTGCTCCTCAACAAGTTGAAGAAAAGCAAGAAGATGCAACACAAGCAAAATTAGATGAAATCTTTAGTAAATACGAGAAAAAGTATGAAAATACTTATTCTGCATCTCAAGATGAGGAATATTATGCTCCATCTGAAGTTGAAACTAACGAAATAGTTGGCGAAGATGGTGCTGTTGCTGTTCCTAACAAGAGAGATACAGATTTCGAGTACGAGAAAAAAGATGTAGATTACATGGACTTCTTCTCTTCAATTGCAAACAATGAACAATCTCAGCCAGCACAAACTCAACAAACGAAACAAAATGTTTCGGATGTTGCAGGAAAAGACTTAAAGACTAGATTATATGCTGAAGGGTTTAAACTTCGTCCATATTCTAGATCTAACTCTTTCGAATACTATTCCTACAATTTCATTCAATCTAACATTATTAACAGAGATACATGGTTAATTGTTATGGCAATATTTGTAGTAGAAATGGCAATATTCTGGGTATCCTTATTCAAAGTTATCCCATACACATATTTCCTTCCTATTACAGTAGTTGGAATTGTTTTATGCTTTATTCCATTCGTAATTTGCTTCATTAATCCATCCAAGAGATCTCGTGCAACGTTCAATTTTAAGATATCTATCTTAAACAGATTGATGTTCTTTGTAGAATTAACCGTATTTATGGCTCTAATTGGATTCTTTGCTATTGGAGCAAATATTAGTGATATTAAATCAATTTTAATGTCAATTATTATTCCATCCGTAATATTCTTCAACCTTCCAATTAGTTCCGTAGTGTACTATTTATTGTATAGAAGTAAGAAATATCACGTCGCATAAAAGAAAAAACCAACACCACAAAAGTGATATTGGTTCTCTTTCTGGCAGGGGAGACGCGAATCGAACACGCAACACACGGTTTTGGAGACCGTTGCTCTACCTAATTGAACTACTCCCCTAAGCGAAAATTATTATATGTAAGAAAAAATGAATTGTCAATAAAATATAGGCAATACTGGAGATAAAATGAAAAACAAATACAAACTTGGAATTATAGGCGCTGGCAATATGGCAACAGCCATACTAAACGGCATTTTAAACAACAAAATTCTAGATCCATCTGAGATTATTATAAGCGATATTGATGAGAATAAATTAAATGAGATTGCTAAAAAAGGAGTCTCCACTTCAACCAATAATATTGCTTTATCTTTTGAGTGTGAATATCTTTTATTTGCTGTTAAACCACAATCTTCCGAGGAAATTTTAAAGTCTATCTCCAATGTTAGTTTATGTAAAAAAGTCATTTCAATCATGGCAGGAGTTACAATCAAAAAGCTTAAAAGCTTTTTAGGAGATATATCTTATGCAAGAATTATGCCTAATACCCCTGCACTTGTTTCTCAAGGAATGTCTGTTGTTTCCTTCTCTGAAGGATATCATGACCAATTCGTTTTAGACATATTCAATGGCATTGGAAAGGTTATTGAATTAGATGAGAGTTTAATTAACAGTGTTACTGCCCTCTCTGGTTCTGGCCCTGCTTATGTATACATGTTTATTAAGGCTTTAATTGAAGGCGGTATTAAAGTTGGATTGGATGCAGATGTTGCAAAGACACTTGCAATCCAAACAGTAATTGGATCTGCCGAAATGGTAAAGCAATCTCCACTAGATATTGATACATTAATTAACAATGTATGTTCAAAAGGTGGCACAACAATTCAAGCTGTAGACAGCTATAAAGAAGACAACCTTGAAGGTATCATTATCAAGGGCATGGAAAAGTGCAAAGCACGCGCAGATGAATTAGGTGCAGAAAAACCTGCTAAAAAGAATAATTTTTCAGATATAGTAATATATACAGATGGCGCATGTTCAGGAAATCCTGGTCCTGGTGGCTGGGGTGTTATACTTATGTATAAAGGACATAAAAAAGAGTTATCTGGCGCAGAAAACGATACAACCAATAACAGAATGGAACTTACAGCCATTATAAAGGGTCTAGAAGCATTGAAAGAACCATGTAAGGTAACTTTATATTCAGACTCTGCTTATTCCCTTAATCCTTTCTTACAAGGCTGGATAAGCGCATGGCAATTAAGCGGTTGGAAGAAAGCAGATAACAAAGCCGTACAAAATGTTGATTTATGGGAAAGACTTGTAGACTTAACAAAAAAGCACACTGTTGAATTTGTATGGGTTAAAGGACATGCAGACAATGAATTTAATAACAGATGTGACGAACTTGCAAGACAAGCTATTTCCACTCTTCCACCTAAAATAGACGAACCACAAGAATAATTAAAATATATTATATTTTATATATGGGGTAATTGTATGAAAAAGTTAAGTCTTAACAATACTTTATTAATTGTTTTCGTTTCAATTTTCCTTTGTGCTGTAATAGCTTTAATTTGTTGTGTGGAATTTTATGTTCCAAGAATATCCAAAGGCATTGTTCCTACTGATGAACAAGTTTTAGCAATTAAAGAAAGTGGCGGCACATATGATCATGTAGTTATATTTGGTGTTGATGGTGCTGGTTCATACTTTGCAAATATGAACACTCCTGGATTTGACAAAATATTCTATGATGAGTTAGATGGTTCTGTTTCATATGATGCTTTAGCACAATTCCCTACAATTAGCGCACAAAACTGGGGATCTATGATTCATGGTGTTGTTTGTGGAAAACATTTAAGAGACAATGTAAACACATCATTTACAAAATATACAGATAAACGTTACCCTTCATTTTTCAAAGTATATGCAGACAGACATCCTAATGTAAGCATGGTATCTGTTGTAGACTGGGCAAATATTAATATTGGTATTATTGAAGATATGCCACAAATGAAAAAGATAAATATTACAGACTTTATTGAAGGTGGCAAAAAAGCAAAAGAAGAAGATATTGACGCACTTGTTGCTGAAGAAACCATTAAAGAAATAAAGAATAACAATCATAAGATTGTTTTCACTCATTTTGACTGTGTAGACTTTGCAGGACACAAATATGGATGGGGTTCAACAGAATACGAAGAAGCAATTGCATATGTAGATACCCTCATAGACTCAATATACGAGACGTGTAAAGAAGTTGGCTGGAAGGACAACACATTATTCATCTGTGTAACAGATCATGGTCACAAGCTAACTGGTGGACACGGAGACAACACTGAAACCGAAAGATATACAACAGTTGCTGTTGCTGGAGGCAAAGGAAACATTATTAAAGGAACTCCAGGATATATTGTAAACCAAGATGTAGCGTCCATTGTTTTATATGCACTTGGTGAAAAGCAACCAGCATCTTATGATGGTGGTGTTCCATCCCATATGTTCCTAGGAATATAAAACTAATTAAAACAATAAAAAAAATCTGGAGTAAAATCCAGATTCTTTTTTTATATAATAATTTAAATTATTATTTCTTTTTCTTTGTTGCCTTTTCAGCTTTTTCTTCTTCTTCAACTTTGAGATCCAATCCCTTGAGTAAGTCTCCGAATGAAGCACTTGATGAACCAGATACCCATTGTTTTGGTTCTTCTTCTTTTTCTTCTTTCTTAGCTCTTGGCTTCTTTGCTGTTGCGCCTTCTGCTCTTTCTTCGAATTTCTTAGAACGTGATTTAGCTGGTTTCTTCTCTGCTGCTGCTTCTTCAGCTGCTGGAGCTTCTTCCTTAACTTCTGGTTCTGGTAATAATTCTTTAATAGAAAGTGTGATACGGTTGTCATCAAATCCGATAATCTTTGCTTCAACTTCTTCACCAACTTTTAATGCTTCGTTTGCATCTTTAATCCAGTTGTGTGAGATTTGTGAAACGTGAACTAATCCATCAACACCATCTGCGATTGAAATGAATGCACCATATGGGAAGATTCTTTCAACTGTACCTTTAATGATTGTTCCTACTGGATATTGTTCTGCAGCAAGTTCATATGGCTTCTTTTGTAATTGTTTATAACCTAATGAAATCTTACCAGATTCTCTGTCTACCTTTAATACGACAAAGTCGTATTCTTTATTTAATTCGATAACCTTTGAAGGATCTGTGATTTTATTCCAGCTTAATTCACTTACGTGTGCTAAGCAGTCATATCCACGTACGTTTACGAATGCGCCAAATTCTGTATATCTCTTAACTTTTCCTGTAACGATATCATGTACATGAATATTATTCCAAAATAAGTCTTCTTTTTCCTTTTTTTCTTTCTCGATGATAATTCTTGCAGATGCAACTAAAGATCTTGGTAACTTGGCTGGGAGTTTCTCTTCTACTTCCTCAACTGTTTCTGTTCCATCTTCTGCAACAACTTTCTTTTTCTTCTTAAGTGGTAAAAGTTCAACTTTTAATGTCTTTCCAAGATAGTCTTCTAAGTTACGAACATAACCAGATTTGATTTGGCTTGCTGGTACGAAGATTGAATATGGACCAAATTTACCTCTTAATCCCTTGTCTTTTTCGATTTCATCGATCTTAAGATCGAATTGACCTTCTAAACCTTGTCTATACTTCTCATCTGCTGCTGCCTTTTCATCGATTGCTTTCTTTGAAAGGTTTACGTATTCTTTAACATCTAAGATTACAGCTGTGAACTTGTCACCCTTTTTGTAATCTGCCTTGCTATATGTATCATCCATGGAGGCATTAGTTTTGTCTACAAAACCATCTTTCTTTCCACCAATATCGACATAAATTCCGTCATCTGTTGCTCTGATAACTGTACAGGTAACTCTGCTGCCTGGTCTATAGTTAACATATTTTCCTGATGACTCTGATGCCAAAAGGTCTTCCATTGTTAAAATCTCGGTTGTTTCAACCTTGCTGGTAGTTTCTTCTACTTTTGCTTCTGCAGTCTTCTTAACTTTCTCTGACATAGACTGTAATACCTCCTCAATCAACCACGGTGGAGTCGATGCACCTGCCGTAATTGCAATGCTGTTTGATTCCTTTAAATTTTTTATTTCATCAAGTCCGCTTTTGCCATCTACAAAATATGTATTTTTGTTAATGTTTTTTGCGACCTCGAATAAATGCTTTGTGTTAGAACTTCTCTTGTCTCCGATAACAATTACCGTGTCGTTCTCTTGTGCGAGCGTACATACGTCGCGTTGTTGTTTCGTAGTAGTATAACATACAGTATTATAAATGACAAACGATTTTTCCTTAAAATTCGGCGATAATTTGGTCAAATTATCCACTTTTTCTACAATTTCAGGCAAAATTGTGGTTTGAAATACGATTGCAGTTGGTTTTTCACCGATTTCGATAGAATCGAGTTTGTCTGCAGGAATGACAGTTATTTTACCACTTGCATATGTGATTGAAGCTTGAACTTCATCATGGTTAGGATTGCCGATTAAAATGATATCTTCACCAAGTTCGGATCTTTGAGAAATGATGTCATGAATCTTTTTAACAACAGGACATGTTAAGTCATAAACCTCAACGCCTTTTGCTTTAAGTTCTTCTACCAATCCTTTTCTCACTCCACCAGCTTTAATTATTGCTGTTCCGTGGTCTATTTTTTCTGCATCTACTTGAGATACTAATTTGATATTATTTTCCTCAAGTTTTTGCACAACGCTTTCGTTATGAACAAGCTCTCCAACCATGAATAAATCCTTATGTTTTTTGGACAATTCAATGGATGTATTGAAGGCATTTTTTACGCCATTACAAAAGCCGGCAATTTTAGATACAGTTATCATTTTTCGTTATTCTAACTCACTCTTTTTGTCTTTTTTCTTCTTTAAACTCTCAACATATTCGTTACATAATTGACGTGTTTCGAGCATCTTATCATACACTAATTGGGTAGCTCTTTCGAAGGCATCTTGAGATTTATCTCCATAGAATTCTTCAAGTGAGAATGGCTCACCAATATAGAGATAATTCTTGTGGAAAACCTTATGTTTTTTGTAGTAAATCATTGGCAAAACCGGCTTCTTTGTTTGGATAGCAAATCTAGCACAACCTTGCTTAAATTCACGCATATCTTGGGTTCCTTCTCTATTTCTTGTTCCTTCTGGATACATTGTGAATATCTTGTTTGCCTTTAAGACTCTAAGAACTTCTTTAACAGCCTCGATATCTGCTTCTCCTCTATGAATTGGGATAGCACCACATTTTCTTAAGAACTTATTTGCAATAGGATTTTCAAAAGCCTCTGCTTTTGCAAGAACGTGAATTTCTTTTTTGTATAATCTTGCTGCTGGAATTAATGTATCTGAAATTGAATAGTGATTACAAATAACTATTCCACTTTCAAAATTTAGAAAGTTTTCTTTATTAACAATCTTTGTTGGCCATAAACAACAAACCAAAGGTTTGAGTAGCCTTCTTAAAAAGACATATAGTGACATTATTTTACTTTCTCCTCAACAATTTTAATGATTTTGTCTGCAACTTCTTCGATTGATAAATCTGATGTATCTAGGAAGAATGCATCCTCTGCTTGTTTTAATGGTGCAATTGGTCTATGTGAATCATTGTAGTCTCTTTGGATGATATCTTTTAATAATTCGTCATAGTTCACTATTTGGCCTTTTGCTTGAAGTTCAAGCATTCTTCTTGTTGCTCTTACTTCTGGTTTTGCTGTAAGGAATATCTTGCAGTTAGCATTTGGAAGAACAAATGTACCAATATCTCTTCCATCTAATACTACATCATGATCTTTTGCAAAGATTCTTTGTAAGTCTACGAGTTTATATCTTACGCAACCATGTTTTGAAATATCTGATGCTGCTTTAGACATATAATGCTCTCTTAAATATGGTGTTGTGTTGAAACCATTTACGTAGATTTGTTGTTCACCGTTTTCAAAAACGATATCCATCTTTACATCTGGAAGGATTGGCTCAACTTGTTTTTCATCTTCAACATCTACCTTCTTTTGAAGTGCATAATATGCAAGTGCTCTATACATTGCGCCTGTATCTAGGTATATAATACCTAATTTCTTTGCAACTATCTTTGCTATTGTACTTTTACCTGCACCAGCTGGTCCATCTATTGCTATATTAATCATGGGTTATTCCTCCACATTATTTTTCTTTATTATTGCATTTGCAGCAGTTTGAGCTGTGGAAAAAGCAATTTGAAGATTAAATCCTCCTGTTAATGCATCCACATCTATTATCTCGCCTGCAAAGTATAAATTATCTATTAATTTACTCTCCATTGTACCTGGGTTAATCTCGTTAGTTGAAACACCGCCAGATGTTACAACTGCTTCCTCAATTGGAGATAGCTTCTTTACATGGAATCTTATCCCCTTAATTGTTTGGTACAACTTAATTCTTTCTTCCTTTGTTATGCTGTTAGCCTTTTTAGTTTCTTCTATTCCAACTTCTTTTAGTACATAGTGTACTAACTTCTCTGGCATCATGGATCTAACAACATTCTTTATATCCACATTTTTTCTGCTTTCTATTTCTCTTAATATTCTTGCATTAAGAGTTTCCTCATCCAATGCTGGTTTTAAGTCTAAAACCAATTCAACGTTATCTAATCTGTTGATAAGCGAAGAAATAGTTAAAGCAATTGGACCAGATACGCCATCTGAGGTAAAGAGCATTTCACCAAACTCTGCTGCTATTCTCTTTGGAGCATATGCAAATAGTTTTACATTCTTAAGAGATACTCCTTCCAAAGATTTAACATCTTCTTTTAGAACTATTGAGTTTAGAGCAGCAACTGGAGTTATGATACTATGTCCAAATTGCTTTGCAATTGTGTATCCATCTCCTGTACTACCTGTTAAAGGATATGACATTCCACCTGTACAAAGTATTACATTAGTTGCTAAATACTCTTTACTTCCACATAAAATGTGGAAAACTTCTTTATCTTTATATATTTTAGTTACTGCAGAATTGAGTTCTACGTTAACTTTAAGATTCTTAACTTCTCCACGAAGTGCATCTGTAATAGTTGCAGACTTCTCTGTTTTTGGGAAAACTCTGTTTCCTCTTTCTGTTATTAACTCCACACCTATGTCTTCAAAAAAAGACATTGTATCTTGGGATGTGAATCTATATATGGAAGATCTCAAGAATTTTGCACCATTAACTACGTTATTTAAAAATTCTTGTGGGAGGCAATCATTGGTAAGATTACATCTACCCTTACCAGTGATATAAACCTTTTTACATGTCTTTTCATTCTTTTCAAGAATGGTTACGGAAATACCTGCACGTGCAAGTACGATTGCGCACATCATGCCAGATGCACCACCGCCGATAATACATGTATTAATTACTTCCATATATCCTTTTTCATTTCTGCCAAAGTTTCCATATCTGTTGCATATGCTGGAACTGGAACAATGGCTATATATCCTCTATCTACCCAAGCACAGTCATTATCGTGATCTGTTTCTGCTTGGTTAATTGGTTTTCCACCGCAAGTAAATGAACCATCTTCATTTTCTCTATATGAATCGTTATATGCTCTCCAACCTGTCTTTGTTACAACCGCACCTTTTATATTCTCTGGATTCCAAGATGGGATATTAATATTTAGAGGTGTAAAGAGCTTTGCATACTTAATTAATTGGTCTAGTCTTTCTAAAAGAAAGGATACTGGGAATGAATAGTCTTCAGAGCCTTTCATTTTGGCTGAGATTGCAATTCCTGGCACTCCTAATAAAGATGCTTCGCATGCAGCAGAAAACGTTCCTGAATAGAT
>Ga0256405_10007211_pt1 | contig 16992 bp, 11 predicted proteins | sample RumenRJG_02DNA_FD_189096 | JGI IMG/M metagenome (GOLD analysis project Ga0256405, IMG submission 189096) | Bovine rumen microbial communities from Lethbridge, Alberta, Canada - RJG_02 | ecosystem: Host-associated > Mammals > Digestive system > Stomach > Rumen | place: Canada: Alberta...
GACGCCGTGGGCTTTTTCTTCCGCCGCCGGCGGCCACCCCCATGGGGGTGGTGTGGATTGTCTTTCTTCTTCGTTGAACCCCATGGCCTTCCTCTCTTCTTTGCTGACCCGTTAGATATTACCATTTGGGTAAACAATTCTCAGACCCCCCCCTTGCGCAACGGAGCAAAAATATAGTATAATAGCGGCATCAACAACAAAGGAGTTGAAACACTATGGCAGGAAAGCTTGAAGAACGCGTGAAGGACATCATCGTTGAGCAGCTCGGCGTCAACGCCGAACAGGTTACGCCGGAGGCGTCGTTTATCGACGACCTTGGCGCGGACTCGCTTGATTCGGTCGAGCTCATCATGGCGTTTGAGGAGGAGTTTGGCGCGGCGATCCCCGAAGAGGACGCTGAAAGCCTCACCACCGTCGGCAAGGTCGTCGACTATCTCAAGTCGAAGGGCTACGGCGACGACGGCTCCGCTCCGGCGCAGTAACGCGCTTTTCCGGCGCAGGGAACAATCGGACGCGGGACATGGTTCCCGCGCCCGTTCCTTTTTGGTATAATATGCGCCCAACATGAACAAGCTGGCGCTTAAACTGAACAAGACGCTCGGCCCGGCGGCCGAATTTCTATCTCCCGCCGGACGGCGCATGTATTTCCCCTACGGCGGGATACTTGGCCAGGGGGCCGAGGCGAAGTCCTGCGAAATCAACGCAACGGTCGGCATGGCCTTCGAGGAGGACGGCTCTCCGCTCGTGATGGACTGCTTCAGAAAGGCGGTCAGGCTCGACAAGCGCGCGTTCCTCTATGCCGGGAGCTTCGGACTTCCAAAGCTTCGCGAGATGTGGCGCGCGATGGAGTTCGCCAAGAACCCCTCGCTCAAGGGCAAGACGTTCTCCAACCCCGTCGTCACGAACGCGCTCACGCATGGCATCCGCATCTGCGCGGAGCTCTTCGCGGGTCCGCGCGACACGCTTGTCTGCCCCGATCTCTACTGGGACAACTACGAACTCATCTTCCAGGAGGCGGTCGGCTGCAGGGTCGTCCACTTCAACACCTTCCGCCGCGGCGCATTCGACGCGGAGGCGATGAAGAAGGCGCTCCTCGCGCCCGGCGCGAAGAAGATCCTCATCCTCAACTTCCCGAACAACCCGACCGGCTACACGGCGACGCTCGCGGACGCGAAAAGAATCGTCTCCGCCGTGAGGTCCGCGGCGGCGAAGGGCAAGAAGATCGTCGTCATATGCGACGACGCATACTTCGGGCTCGTCTACGAGAAGGGCATCCACGAGGAGTCGCTTTTCGCGGAGTTCTCCGACCTGCACCGCAACGTCCTTGCCGTCAAGCTCGACGGCACGACGAAGGAGGACTACGTCTGGGGCATGCGCGTCGGCTTCGTGAGCTTCGCGTTCAAGGGGGCGACGGCCGACCAGCTCAAGGCGCTCGAGGCGAAGGCCGCGGGCAACGTGCGCTCCGGCATCTCCAACGTGAACGCCATCGGCCAGCACCTCGCGATCAACGCGTTCGAGGATCCCGGCTATGTCGCGCAGAAGCGCGAGAAGTTCGCCGTCCTCAAGAAGCGCTACCACCAGATACGCGTCATATTGAAGACCCATCCCGAGTACGCGAGGCACTTCGAGGTCATGCCGTTCAACTCGGGATACTTCATGTGCGTAAGGCCCATCGGTGTCGACGCCGAGAAGGTGCGCAGGCACCTCGTCGCGAAGTACTCCGTCGGAACGATAGTCCTCTCGGGGCTTATCCGTCTCGCGTTCTCGACCGTCCCCACGGCAAAGCTCGACAAGCTGTTCGCGTCCGTGGACGCCGCCATTGCAGATTTGACAACAAAGAACCACAAGTAAAGGAACTCATCAATGAAAAAGCTCCTCTCCGCATTTGTAGTCGCAGCCTCGCTCTCCGCGCTTGCCGCATGGGAGCGCGTTGGGTCGCTCCAGGTCGCCGACATGTCGACACAGGGTGCTGCCGTCGCGAAAGTCGGCTCGTTCATCGGGAATCCCCTCGCCGCCGCCGGAATGGCCGCCGCGATCGCCGACAATTCCCTCATTAAGTTCTTCGGCCCGATGCGCGAGAAGACGCCCATGTCGTTCGCCATCTTCCTCGACGGCGACAAGATCTCCGCTTCGCCGGCCGAGTCGCTCGACTCGCTCGAGTTCGCCGTCCTCTACCCGGTGGCCGCCACGAAGGACGAGTTCCTCAAGAGGCATGAAGGAGCGGCCGAGACGAACGGCGTGATCGTCGTCAAGGGCGATCTTTTCGACGAGGACGATTCCGACTCGACGACGTATGTCGTTTTCTCCGACGACGGCAAGTGGGCCGGCGCGAGCGACAAGCTCGACCAGGCGAAGCTCGCGCTCGGCGAAATCGCTGCGGCGTCCAAGTCGATGGACGGCGATGTCGCTCGCCTGAGGGTCGACGAGAAGGCGTTCAAGGCCATCGCCTCCGCCGTCAAGTCCGCAAAGGACGTGAATCCAGATCTCCTGAAGTCGCTTGAGAGCGCCACGTCTCTGTCGCTCGGGCTCCGCGTCTCCGATCTCGGCATCGACGTCCGCATGGCGATGCGGTTTGCGAAGGACAGCGAAAACGACAAGTGCGGGCTCAAGCCGCTCGGCCAGACGCCCTTCGCGTTCGCCGGAAAGGACGCCATTTACGCAGATGCCGAGGCCGAGGGCGCGGGCAGCGCGGGCCAGCTGACGGAGGAGAGCTGGGCGCAGATAATCTCGGTCTTCAAGAAGAACGGCCTCGACGTGCTTAAGTTCGTCTCGCTCGGAAAGACGGAGAAGGGGCTTCGCCTCGTGTTCGACGTTGCCGCCATCTGCAAGGCGGCGAAGGAGCCGGACGGCGGGCCGTTCGCCAAGTTCGACGTCGACGGGTTCGCCAAGGCGGTGCAGGAGATCAAGCCCGCGAAGAAGTTCACCGCCGACACTCCGGCCTATGCGCTTGCCGCCGTCGTCAAGGGCTTCGTGCCGCAGTGGCCCGTGGCCGAGCGTTTCGCCGCGACGCTGCCCGAGGCGGCGTCGAAGAAGCCCTACGCCGTGTCGTTCTTCTCCATCTCGTCGATAGTCAAGGCCACGGCCGCCGAGTCTGCCGCGTTCATCCCCGAGGAGCAGCGCGCGGTGATGAAGCCCGTCCTGGACCAGCTCGCCGTAGAGACGAAGTGCGGCTGCGCGACGATGTTCTGGCGGCAGGGCGACGTCCAGAGGGTGTTCTTCCGCATCTCGGCCGACGAGTGCCGGAGCTTCGGGAGCCTCTTCACGGCCGCGATGATGTTCGGCATGGAGGGCGATTCTGCCGACGAGCCCTGTGACGACGACGATGATGAGGACTGAGGCCTTCGCGAAGGTAAACCTCACGCTTGAGGTTTTCGGAGTGAGACCGGACGGCTACCATGCCCTCCGGTCTCTTGTCGTTCCTATCTCGCTTTCCGACACCATCGAGGTGGAGCCTTCGCAGACGCTCGCTTCCGACACCGGGTATGCGGACGACTTGATACTAAAGGCCGCGCGCGCGCTTGATCCCTTCCGGGGTGCAGCGTTCCGCGTCGTGAAGCGAATCCCGGCCGGCGGCGGGCTTGGCGGCGGCAGCGCGGACGCCGCCGCTGCGCTCGTCGCGCTCAACGAGATGTGGAATCTCGGCCGCTCGCGCGAGGAGCTTTGCGAAATCGGCGCTCAGGTGGGGAGCGACGTGCCTGCGCTCGTCTTCGGCGGGCCTGTCGTGATGCAGGGGCGCGGCGAGGTGGTTGAGCGCGCCTCTTGCCCCCGGCTCGATCTCGTTCTCGTGAACCCGGGGATTCACACTTCGACGCGCGAGGTCTACGCGCGGTGCACGGCCCGCGACATCGCCGCTCCTTCCGCGACCGGCGCTTGCCTTGACGCGCTCGACTCCGGCGATCTCGGCCGGATTGCGGCGTCGTTCGCGAACGACCTCGCTCTCCCGGCATGCCGTCTGCATCCGGAGATAGCCGACGCGATGTCGTCGCTCAGGACGGCCGGCGCGATCGGCGTCGCGATGAGCGGCAGCGGCTCGTCGGTGTTCGGGCTTGTCGAATCCGCGGCGCGGGCCGAGGAAGTCGCAGGGTCCCTTCGCAAAAAGGGCCTCTCCGCCTGGGCTGTCCACACGCTCTGATTTCTATTGTTCTTTCGCTCCCTTTCCCACCGCCAGTGTGCGTGTGGGTTTGTTTTCTGGTGCACGTGTGGTTTGCCTGACATCATGCGGTAGTGCGGACGCGGAGGGGCGAGTTTCGGCTTAGGTAGTCGGGGACTTGGCCCGACCTGCTCGCCCGACCCGCAGTTTGCGGGCACCCCACCGACATGATTTCGACGCGCGCGCACCGCTCTAGCGACTTGCTTCGCAAGCGGGCTTCGCCCGGCGGATATTTCACGCGCGCCATTTACCGTGGCGGTCGAAATCACGTCGGGCCCGCAAACGTGCTCTCGTGCGACAGTCGGCTCCAGGCCCCCGACTTGTCGCTGATGCACAGGACTTTCTCTGCTGATCGCATTGCGCCGAAACACCCCCTCCGCTCCCGCGCGGCAAATTCGTCGCGCCGCCTTGGTAGGGGCGCATCTCCGAGGCGCCCGCTTTCCCGCGTATCCCCTGGAGCGAAGCGGAGTCGCCGAAGGCGAGCTCAATGCGGGGTGCAAATCCGCCGCGCTGGAGACGGCGATTTTGGATGCGCGGTTTTCGTGTTGCAAAGCCTGTCCATAATTGGTATTATGGTGGTATGAAAACATCGAGACGCCACTTCATCGCATCCGCCGCGGCCTCCACGGGCGCGTTCGCCTTCCCCATGATCTTCTCCGGCTGCGCGGCGAAATACCGCGCGAACGAGACGGTGCAGGTCGCCGCGATAGGCGCGGCAGGTCGCGCGGTCTCGAACATCAACGGACTATCCGCCGCGGGCGCGCGCATCGTCGCGCTCTGCGACGTCGACACGCGGCGCGTCGGGCCGATGCTTGCACGCTACAAGGACGCGCCGTTCTACCGCGACTGGCGCCGCATGCTCGACGCGCACGACCGCGAGGTGGACGCCGTGATGATCGGCGTGCCGGACCACTGGCACGCGCGCATGGCGATCGAGTGCCTCGAGCGCGGCAAGCACGTGCAGTGCGAGAAGCCGCTGTGCCAGAGCTTCGACGAGATGGACGGAATGCTTGCCGCCGTGCGCCGCCATCCGGAACTCGTCAACCAGGCGATGAACCAGGGGCACGCATACGACACGATACGCGACTTCCGCGAGTGGATCGAGGCAGGGCTCATCGGCGAGGCCACCGAGGCGCACGTGTGGTGTCCGGCGGTCTACAGCTTCATGGACCGCCTCGACGAGCTGAAGAAAGAGACGAAGGTGCCCGACGAACTCGACTGGGAGCGCTGGCAGGGTCCGGTTCCGCACCGCGGGTACAACCCCATGTTCCTGCCGGGCTCCTGGCGCTTCTGGACGCAGTACGGATGCAACACGCTCGGCGACTGGAGCTGCCATCTCATGGACCCCGTGTTCTGGACCTTCGGCTTCGGCCTGCCTGAGACGGTGAAGGCGGAGGTCTCCGGGAGCTGGGATCCGTCCGTGCACGGCCTCACATTCCCGAAGGGCGTGAAGACGACTTTCACCTACAGGAAGAGCGACGGGCGTCCCTTCACCTTCGTGTGGTTCGACGGCATCGCCTGTAACGACGTGCCGATTCCGGAGCAGTGGAGGGGCGAGCGCGAGATGTTCCCCGCGTTCAACTCCGAGAAGGTGCGCAAGACGCGCGACGGTATGGCGAACGGCGCGTTCGTGTACGGCACGCGCGGAGTAGTGGAGTACGGACACCACGGCGCGAACTACCTGCGGCTCCTTCCGGACACGACGCTCGAGAAGATGCGCGCGGACGGCGGATGCCCCGAACGGAAGTACGCGCGCGTCCCGGGAGGAGATCCGTACGCCGAGTTCCTCTCCGCCGTGAAGGGCGGCCCGAAGGTTGGCAGCGACTTCGCCTACGCCGGCGCTATGACGCAGTGCTCGCTGCTCGGCGTGGCCGCGCTGTTCGATCCGGGCAGGGAGCTCAGGTTCGACGCCGCGGCGAAGCGCTTCGAAAACTCCTCCGCAGCGAACGCGCGCCTCGCCCAGCCCCGTGTCGAGGCGTGATTCGGGCGCTTGCCGCGAGGCGGCTGGATCCGTGTGGACGAAAAAAGAACGCCGGCAGGGGTGACCTGTCGGCGTTTAGGGTTTCTGCCCTGATTTCATGTCAGATTACAACCATCGCTCATGCCTGCGTTCTCCTTTCCTTTTACCGCCTTCGCCCGTCGGTTTCCGTGGCTTCCGCCGAACGCGCCCGTATGACGACGCCTTTTTTGCTTTGTCCGGCGGAACGCGCTGTTCTCTGCCGGCGATGTTGCGCCAATCTTCGGTCTTCATCCGCGGAAGCGCCCTCGGCCCGTCCGGACATCGGCACTTCGCTGTCAACGGTTGATAGTTTAGCAAATCCCCGTTTCATAGGCTAATCGGAATACACCACAATCCTCCATAGGCCTGTCCGATGGGGCTTTCACGACGCCCCCGCCGCTCCGCATTGGTAGGGGCGCATCTCCGAGACGCCCGCTTCTCCGCGGCGCTTTTGCCGCGGTGAAATCGGCGTTTGGAATGGGCGCAAAGGCGAGATGTTTGGTATAATATACGCATAGAAAGAAAAACCGAATGAGCGCAAGCGAGAACCAGATTGTCGTGTGCCAGCCGAACGAGACCGTTTGGCTGACGCAGGAGCAGATTGCCAATCTCTTCGGCACGAAGAGACCGGCGATAACAAAGCACCTCGCAAATATCTGCAAGAACAGCGAATTGGAGAGAGAGGACACATGTTCCATTTTGGAACACATGGGAATGGAGGCAGCATGAAGAAACAGGCGTTTGCAGTGGCTGCAAGAGTAAGGAATATGGTATAACGACAAGCCAATCTACGTAATTGCTATGTGTATAATGCCCCACCAATACTTCCCTACTTCCGATAGCAAAAAACTATCGGAAGGACGCAATAATTGGAAGGTTCCTGTATGAGCAGTAGATTCAATGAGAACACTCGTGTTCAGGTTCCGGCAGCACTCCATCTGTGCCGCCTTGGATACATCTATCTCGACTCGATAGGAGAATCTGACTGTGAGCCAAACACCAATATTCTTGTGAATGTGTTTCGTGAGGCAGTTTCCAACCTCAACGCTGGGATAACGGAGGATAGAATCAACGCATTACTGTCGGAACTTGTACAGGCTGCAAAGAACGACGATCTCGGACGCGAGTTCTTCCAGAAGATTACGGCTACGAGTGGCGAGCGAATTGTCGATTTCGTAAACCCCAATAATAACCTGTGGCATTGCACGACAGAGTTGACTTGCGAGAATCCAGAGACGCATGATAACTTCCGTCCCGATATCACTTGCTTCGTAAACGGACTTCCGCTTGTGTTCATAGAGGTCAAGAAGCCTAACAACCACGAGGGCATGCTTGCCGAGCGCGAGCGAATCAACAAGAGGTTTAAGGTTAAGGCGTTTCGGCCATTCCTGAATGTCACGCAGCTGATGATATTCTCCAACAATCAGGAATACGATTCGGAGAATGTGGTTCCGGTGCAAGGTGCGTTTTATGCCACGATAGCAAGGGACAGGGCGTTCTTTAATGTCTTCCGAGAGAAATATCCAGATGAGGTTCTCCGCGATTCCGGCTACAGGAGCGAGATTGACGATGAAGTGCAAAAGCGCATACTGAAACACCGCAACTGCATCCCTATCAAGGAAGATCCGGAATATCAAACGAATAAAAGCCCAACAACGCCTACTAATCGCATCATTACGTCGATGCTGTCGCATCGCCGCTTTCTTTTCATTCTTCGTTACGCCTTTGCTTATGTCGAGAAGACGCGAGAGCTTGTCGATGGCTCGCGGGTGGAGTCGCTTGAGAAGCACGTAATGCGGTATCAGCAGCTTTTTGCGACATTTGCCTTGCGTAAGAAGCTTTCCGACGGAGTGAAGGGCGGCGTTATCTGGCATACGCAGGGCAGCGGCAAAACTGCTTTCGCCTACTACAACGTCAAGTGCCTTACTGACTTCTACGCGGAACGAAATACAGTCGCAAAGTTTTTCTTCATCGTCGATCGCCTCGATCTACTCGAACAGTCCGCCGACGAATTCGCGGCGCGAGGACTGATGGTCCAGAAAGTCCAGAGTCGGGCAGAATTGATGGACAAGGTAAAGGATAATCAGGCGCGATACAATCCCCTCGGCAGACCGGAGATAATAGTCGTCAACATTCAGAAGTTCAAGGAAGACCATACGCCGGTCGTTATTGATGGCGGGTATTCCACAAATCTTCAGCGCGTGTTTTTCATTGACGAGGCTCATCGCGGCTATAATCCTGCTGGGTCGTTCCTCGCTAATCTTCTTGAGGCAGATAAAGATTCTGTCAAGATTGCCATGACGGGTACGCCGCTTCTTGCTGCCGAACGGGCGTCTTGGCGCGTTTTCGGCGACTACATTGATACCTACTATTACGATAAATCGATTGCGGATGGCTACACACTGAAGCTAATCCGTGAGGACATAGAGACCGAGTATCGCGAGAAGATTGCCAATATCATTGACTCCCTTGCTGGCGATGTGGAGGTAAAAAAATCCGATGTCCAGAAGAACAGGATAATCGAGCATCCGAACTATTTGAACGGGCTTCTCGACTACATTTTCGCGGACATTCGCAGGTTTCGCATTCAAAAGGATTGCCCCGTTGCCGCCGGTATGATCGTGTGTGAAACCAATCCTCAAGCAAGGGAGCTCTACCGTCTGTTTGTGGAGCGCAACAAGCCGGAAAATCTTCCTGCGGGGGAGAAGCCGCTGAACGCCGTGTTGATTCTTCACGACGAGGGGGACAAGGAAGAACGCAAGGGATCCGTCAAGGAGTTCAAGGACAAGGAGTCGATAGACTTCCTTGTCGTGAACAAAATGCTGTTGACTGGATTTGACGCGCCTCGCCTTAAGCGCCTATATCTATGTCGCAAGCTTGATGGTCACGATCTTCTGCAGGCGTTGACCCGTGTGAACCGTCCGTACAAGGATTTCCGATATGGATACGTCGTGGATTTCGCCGACATCAAGGAGAACTTCATTGAGACGAACAACCGGTATTTGAAGGAGCTTCATGATGCTATCTATGGACGTGACGGTGATGGTGGCGCCGGTGAGGTTGGCGCAAACATTCCTCTTGTGCTGTCAATTCCCGAAATTTCAGACAAGCTGAGAGATCTGAAGGAAGACCTTTTCTTCTATGACACGGAAAACAAGGAGGAGTTTAGAAAGCAACTGGACGCAGAAACGAACAAGGATCGCCTTTTGCACTTGCGCCGCAGCCTCGAAGAAGCCAAGGCTCTCTTGAATCAGGTTCGCAGTTTTGGTGACGATGAACTCAAGGAGAAAGTCAGGAATCTCGCGCCCGAAGCGATCCCCCAGCTGCTTGCGGAAGTAAATCACAGGATTGAGCGGATGAACCTTCTGGATGGTCTGGACCATGCCGCGGATGTTTCAGGAATCATAAACGAGGTGCTTGCACAGATGGAATTCACGTTCCGGTGCAGGGGCAAGGAGGAGTTGGAATTCCTTTTCAACGATGTGCAGGAGCGACTGAAAAACGTGAACCGTGAATTCGCGGCTAACTTTGACCACCATGAAGACAGGTATGTAAACCTCGTCGCGGAGTTCAAGGCGTTTTTCCAGAAGCGCGGCTTTGCCCCGAAGACTGTCGCCGAGGCAAAGGAAACCATCGGATACATGGATTCGGTCATGGCGAAGATACGCGAGATTAACCGCATCAACAATGCGCTGAAGCGGAAGTATCGCGAGGACGAGAAGTTCGTGCGAATCCACAAACGAATCAGGGAAGAGAACGCCAAGCGGTCGATACCGCCCGAGAAGCCAGTCATATCATTGCGCGAATCGGAGATTATGGAGAACCTCAATCGTGTGAAGGATATGATTGACGAGGCGATATACTATAATGTCAATGTCCTTGGTGCTCCCGACTATTTCAATCGGGGAGTGCTCAAGGCGGTAAGCGACAAGCTTTTCGAGATGGACATCAAGGCATCGCTCGAAGATCGCAAGTTCATACAGCGGCAGATAGCCGAGGAGTATCTTGCCGACTACAACATAGCTGGTTGATTTGGAGAAAGCAAAAATGTCAGACAGTACCATAGAGCAGTCAACTAAGGAGCTTATCGACTCGCTTAAGCAGTCGTGCGGCAGTTTCGGCCTCGGCAACGACGGCAACGAGTACAAGATAATCGTCCAGGTGTTCCTGTACAAGTATTTCAACGACAAGTTCGGTTACGAGGCGAAGAACGTGCCGGGTTATGGCAAGCGTCTAAAGGCTTCAGCCAAATGGGATGCGGCATACGACAAGTTCACCGACGACGAGGTGGAGGACTTGTTTTCATATTTGCCGCCGTCGACCCCGAAGCTCAGGCCTCACCATACCATCGCTCACCTCTACAACGCGATGACTCAGGGCGATTTCTCTGTTCTCGTTGATTCGACGCTCCGCGAGATCGCGATCCTCAATAACGACATATTCTCCATTGCCACAGATTCAAAGACGAAGATAACAGTTTTCGACAGTACGCTCATTGCATCCACCATAAACGATCCGACGAAGCGCGACGACTTCGCCTGTTCGCTCATGCGTCACATCGCCGACCCGAAGGCGAACTTCGAGCCGATGTTCTCGGAGAAGTACGACTTCTTCTCCACGATGTTCGAGCATCTCATCAAAGACTACAACAAGGATGGCGGCGGCAAGTACGCCGAATACTACACGCCACGCTCAATCGCGCAGATCATGGCTCGGCTTCTCGTCGGCAGGAGGAAAGACCTTCGTGGCGTAACCTGCTACGACCCGTCTGCTGGTTCCGGCACGCTCCTCATGGCACTTGCCCACCAGATAGGCGAAGATCGGTGCACTATATTCTCCCAGGATGTCTCGCAGAAGTCCTCGCAGATGCTTCGCCTGAATCTCATCCTGAACAACCTCGCGTCGTCCATTCAGAATGTGGTTCAGGGCAATACGCTTCTCAAGCCTGGACATCGTGAAGCGGATGGTTCACTTCGCCATTTTGACTTCATCATCTCCAATCCTCCGTTCAAGCTGGATTTTCCTGAGGAGCGCGATGCCATAGCCAAGGATTCCGTTCGCTTCTGGGCAGGAGTGCCCAATGCGCCGAAGAAGGTCAACCCTGACAAGCCCGCGATGAAGATATTCCTTTGCTTCATCCAGCACCTCTTGTATTCGCTGAAAGACAAGGGCAAGGGTGCAATTGTCGTTCCTACAGGCTTCATCACGGCAAAGCAGAGCATTGAAGGAAAGATTTTGCAGCGTGTCGTTGATCAGCATATCGTCTATGGCTGCGTCTCCATGCCGTCAAATGTCTTTGCGACAACAGGGACGAATGTATCGGTGCTATTCTTCGACAACTCCCGCAAGGCGGACAAGGTCGTGCTGATCGACGCCTCCAAGCTCGGCGAGGAGTACAAGGACGGCAACAACCAGCGTAAGCGTCTGCGTGATTTTGAGATACAGAAGATCGTTGACACCTTCCTTGAACAGAAGGCAGAAGACGGCTTCTCGGTCGTCGTCTCGCACGATGAAATCAAGGCCAAGGGATATACGCTTTCTGCCGGACAGTATTTCGACGTGAAGATCGAATACGTGCCGATTACCGCAAAGGAGTTCAAGGAAAAGATTTCTGGATTCAAGTCCCGCCTCGCGGAACTTAACGCCAAGGGTGCAGAACTCGACCGCACTATTGCCAAGGCACTTGATTTGCTCAAGTTCAACGCGCGTGTCGCAGGGGATAAGGAATTAGAGGGATGAACCAGCGCATATTCATCAGTAGCGTTCAGCGCGAGTTTGCAAAGGAACGCAAGGCCATAGCGGAAATGATCCGCAAGGACATGCTGCTCGGTACGTTCTTCGAAGTGTTTCTTTTCGAGGAGACAACCGCGCAGAACCGTTCGGCCCAAAGTGTTTACTTGGACGAAGTTCGCAATTCAGACATCTACATTGGCCTGTTTGGAACCGAATATGGATTTGAGGATGCCGAGGGAGTTTCCCCGACTGAACGCGAATATGACCTAGCGACCGAATGTGACAAGTGTCGACTTGCTTTCGTCAAACGTGCTTCCGCACATCTTCGCTCGCCAAAGGAGCGCGCATTGATAGCCAAGGTCGAGCGCGAGGTGACGCGCAAATCCTTTTCATCTCTCGCGATGCTCAAGAAGATGGTTTACGAGGCGTTGTTCCGGTATCTTAAGGATCGAGATGTCGTGAATGTTCGTCCTTTTGACGAATCGTATTCCCTTGGCGTCAAGATTGAGGATTTGGATCAGGATCGCATCGCTGCTTTCGTGCGAATGGTTCGGGCCGCAGGCAAGGTGACGTTCGCCCCCGGAATTTCGACGACTGAAATACTTTCTCGCCTTGGAGCCTTCGACTCTTCCACGGGCAAGATTGCCAATGCCGCGGCGCTTTTGTTCGCAAAGAACCCAGAGTTGTTCCGTCCGTCGTGGGAGATCAAGTGCCTCCAGCTTTGGGGAACGACTTTCGAGAAGCCGTTTCCGTCCTATCACATCTACCATGGCACGGTCTTTGAGCAAGTCGATCAGTCGCTCGATTTCGTGATGAGCCGCGTGGATCATTGGGTGGGCGCGCGTGACGCGGCGGAATCGGCGCAGGCTCCGGCGCGGAGCGAGTTCCCGATAGAGGCCGTGCGCGAGGCAATCGTAAATGCAGTCTGCCACCGCGACTATACGGACGAAGGCAGCGTCCAGGTGATGCTTTTCCGCGACCGGCTGGAAGTTCTCAATCCCGGGACTCTTCCGCGTGGCTGGACTGCGGCGAACCTGCTGCAGACCCACGACTCGAAGCCTCATAACGGCATCCTTGCAACGGCGATGCAATGGGCGGGATATGTCGAGAAGTCCGGCTACGGCACAGAAGACATCGTGCGGAAATGCAAGGCGTGGGGGTTGCGGGAGCCCGAATACCACCCGTCCTCGGTCGATTTCCGCCTCGTGTTGTGGCGGCAGGAAGTCAAGGAACTCCGCGACTTCACCCAGGTGGGTGAAGTGGGTGAAGTCGGAAACAAAAAGGGGGTGGAGTCAGGCACTCCAAGGGGGGTGGAGTCAAGTGCAGAAAAGCCAATAAAATCAAGTGTTCGCGGAGGTCTGAGCCGACACCACTCTGCCCCCCTTGAATGGGTGAAGTCAGTGGGTGAAGTCGGGCTCCCTCTCCATGAGCAAATATTGATTTTTGTTGCGGCATCGCCAAGGAAAAGTTCTGAGATAACGGAGTTTCTCGGGATGTCGCGTGTCTATGGGAATATTGCGCGTTGCTTGAATGCTCTTCTGGATGATAAATTGATAGAGTTGACGATTCCTGAAAAGCCGAGAAGCCGTCTCCAGAAGTACCGCATTACGCGAAAGGGTCGGCAAGTCGCAAAGCTACTTGCCGGGCATCACGCTCCTGCCTCCTCATCAAAGAAGGGCGGTTCTTGATGTTGAGTTTAAAACCACACCATAACGCCCGCTATGCGAAGTTGCGTAGGCAGATCGGGAAGGTTGAATTCATAATTCAGCAGACGATTGACATCGCCACGAGGCATCTTTGCGCCTTTGCACGATTTGAGATAATCGGTTACGAAGTTGTCCGTTGTAAAAAGGTAATACAGATATTGCGGAAGGCATTTCTTGGGGTTTGCCCTAATGCACAAAACATCTGCATTGCAACCTCCGCTGTGAGTTGCAAGCCAAGTCTTGCGAAAATATGGGCGAATGTTCGACAAGAGAATGTCTCCGACTTGATATGCCGTAACATTACCAGATTGAGGCATAGAAGATGATGTCGCAATGCCGCCAAAGTTCGGGCGCATATTGTCCGTTGACACATAATCTTCTGCGCGAATCGCAGAGGCAGGGATTCGTCCACGGATTTGTACTGCTATTTCAGAAACTATCATGGTCTATTTGAATGAAAACTTTGTATGACACTGTTGCTGAATTTATCAGCGGAGATTGGGGAGCCGAAGCGAAGTGTGCGGATTCTCCGCAATCGGCTTATTGCATTAGGGCGGCTGACGTTGTGCCGATTGAAACGCATGACTATTCTGCCATCCCTGAAAGATTTGTCTCTCAGAATTCGTTTACACAAAGGCAACTGCGTAAAGGTGACATTGTCATAGAGAAATCTGGCGGCAGTCCAACTCAGTCCACGGGACGCGTTGTATATATCTCGCAATCGCTCTTGTCTGCAAAGCGGAACATAATCTGTTCTAACTTCTGCACCGCGATACGCATCAAGCCTCAATGGGATCCCTATTTCGTTTATCAATATTGGCGTCAAGTTTATAACACGGGCGTATTCTTCAACTACGAAGGCAAGACTTCGGGTCTCAAGAATCTGCAATTGGAAGTTGCGTTGAAATCTATCCCTGTTCCAGAGATTGATCTGCCTACGCAACTTCGCATAGCGGGCGTTCTCGGAAGTATCGACGAGAAGATCGAACTGAACCGCAAAAAGATCGCGGAACTGGAGGCGTTGGCAAAGAGCATCTACGATTACTGGTTCGTCCAGTTCGACTTCCCCGATGCCAATGGTAAGCCCTACAAATCCTCCGGCGGCAAGATGGTCTGGAACGAGCAACTAAAGCGTGAAGTTCCAGAGGGGTGGAATATAGGAACGATAGGTGATATGGGAGAAATTGTTTCAGGCGGAACGCCGTCTACAAGTAACGCGTCTTATTGGAGTTCGCAAGGGATCGCATGGATTACCCCTAAAGATTTATCAGTTACGAGCAATAAGTACATTCGGCATGGTGAACATGACATCAGTGCGAATGGCCTTCATAATTCTTCGGCGCAACTGATGCCTCGAAAATCCGTGATGCTTTCAACGCGGGCACCTATTGGATATATAGCTGTCGCGGATTGCGATTTGTGCACAAATCAGGGTTTTAAATCAATAGTCCCGAACAAGAACTTTGGGAGTGAGTTCATATATTATGCGGTATCAGCAATGATTCCATTTATAAAATCATTAGGCGTCGGGTCAACATTTGCAGAAGTTTCAAAAAGTTCTCTCTCTTCTGTTCAATCCATTCTCCCGCCCCAGCATATTTGTAGCAGATTTGATGAGATTGCCTCATCTATCGGGAATGAAAGACTGAGATGTGAACTCGAGATTGAGAACGTGGTGGAGTTACGCGATGTGCTATTGCCGCTTCTGATGAACAGACAAGTTGTTGTAGGATAGCCGTCCATTTTGTATCTTCGTTCCTATTTATGCGAGGCATGGTGCCCTGCATAAACAAAGAAACGGAGGCAAAATGACAGAGCAATTCGCTCATGCGTTGAAGTTGTCCGACTTGTCGGATAACACAATCACCTCTTACTGCAAAGCGGTAGAATATTTCTGCCGGCAGTACGGGGAACTGAACAAGAAGAACTTGCTATCCTACAAGGGATGGCTCGTCGAGAACTATAAGGCGAAGACCGTCAACTTGCGGTTGCAAGCCTTGAATCGTTACCTCGACTTTGTGAAGAAGCCGAATCTGAAGATGAAGTTCATCAAGGTTCAGCAGCAGAACTTTCTGGAGAACGTCATCAGCGACGCTGACTATCGGTTCTTCTGCCGAAAGCTGAAAGCCGAAAAGCGGCTCAACTGGTACTTCGTGGTGCGCTATCTCTGCGCCACGGGAGCGCGCATCTCGGAACTCCTTCAAATCAAGGTGGAACACGTCGAGGCGGGCTACCTTGATCTCTACGGCAAGGGCGGAAAACTACGCCGTCTCTACATTCCGAAACGCCTCAAGGCGGAGACGGACAAGTGGCTTGAGGAAAGTGGACGCACAAGCGGCTATCTCTTCTGCAACCGCTTCGGCAAACGCATCACAGCTCGCGGCATCGGCTATCAGTTGAAGGCATTTGCGAAGAGCTACGGCATTGATACGAAGGTGGTCTATCCACACTCATTCCGTCATCGCTTCGCCAAGAACTTCCTGGCAAAGTTCAACGACATCGCGCTACTTGCAGACTTGATGGGGCATGAGTCCATCGAGACGACGCGCATTTACCTTCGCCGCACCGCGACAGAGCAACGCGATCTCATCGACCGCATCGTCACATGGTGACACACGGCGGGGTAGTGGCGCACTCCCTATCCCGCCACTTCAACTTGTCCGTTCATTAAGAGCGGAAGGAGGGTGTCGCGTTGCCTCTTCAGCTCTAAGTTTGCTACGCCCATGTAAACTTTCTGTTTAATGATATTGTTCAGAATGGAAAGCGTATTCGCCATAGACTTAGGTGGCAATGGCAATGTTATCTTATCGAGATGCGCTTTACCTAGATGCGAAAGTGTAGCTCCTGTAAGTGAGTTCTCAAGGTGTTTTATTGGCGAGACAAGAGACAATGAGAGCCACGAATCATAAAGACTATCTTTTGCACTTATTCGACACGACCGCTGAACAAGATATGCATCGCCCCCAATCCAATGGTTCATGTCAAAAAAGCCATCCATTCCAATTATGAAATCCCCATTGGTGATTATGTATTCTGTGGATGCATCTTCCGTTGTATAATCATTTGTGTACCCATTTTTAACATTGCGAATACGGACGATGGGGAATCCTTCTCCACCTGCATTGAACAGAGATGAGTCGAAAGGGTTGCCAAACAAGTAGTTGGCTATTTGCGGAAGAGTCATTACTTCCCATCCCTCCGGAATCTCGCGCTTGAGTTGGTCGTTCCAGACCATCTTTCCGCCGGAGGATTTGTAGGGCTTGCCGTTCTTGTCGGGGAAGTCGAACTGTACAAACCAGTAGCCGTAAATACTCTTTGCTAACGCCTCCAATTCGGCTATCTTTTTGCGGTTCAACTCGATCTTCTCGTCGATACTTCCGAGAACGCCCGCTATGCGGAGGTTT
>Ga0256405_10007213_pt1 | contig 16988 bp, 13 predicted proteins | sample RumenRJG_02DNA_FD_189096 | JGI IMG/M metagenome (GOLD analysis project Ga0256405, IMG submission 189096) | Bovine rumen microbial communities from Lethbridge, Alberta, Canada - RJG_02 | ecosystem: Host-associated > Mammals > Digestive system > Stomach > Rumen | place: Canada: Alberta...
CAATCATTTGAATATCATTCTGTAATTTTAATTTCCTGCACTTTGTTCGCAACTCAAAGATTGATAATGCTGGAGTATCGTCGATAAATATAGGAGCTTCAGAGATTGCTTTTGTCTTTATCTTCAGTTGTTCCATTTCATAATTTTCTAACATTCCTTTTCTAATCTTCTCGCTTTCTAGATTAGATTCTGAGGAGATCAGTCGTGATACTAGCTGCGATGAAGACATTTCTAACGAAAACATTGCTACGGGTATTTTATTAACTACAGCAGCATTACGAACTAATGACAACATGAAAGCTGTTTTCCCCATTCCTGGCCTTGCTGCAACAATTATAAGATCCGACTTCTGCCAGCCTGAGGTTATTGCATCAAGAGATTTAAAACCACTAGCAACACCTGTAACACCAAATTTAGTATCTTTTTTAGATTCTATATCATTAATCGTTTCTCTTAAAATAGTTTTTATATCTGTATAATTTCGTTTTATAGTATTTGAGGATATCGCTAGTAATTTTTTTTCGGCATTATCTATTAAATCAAAAGGATCTGTAGATTCTTCAAAAGCATGTCGCTGCATCTCTGAACCTATAGAAATTATCTCTCTTTTTATTGCGCATTCAAAAATTAAAAAAGCATGATACTCGATGTTAGCTGCTGAGACAACCCTCTCCGTGAGGCTTTGGATATAAAAAACACCACCAACCTCTTCTAACTCATTATTTTTTTTTAATTTATTGACGACTGTTTTTATATCTATAGGTAAGTTAGCATTGAATAAATCAAGTATAGCTGCGAAAATCTTTCTATTAGCAGGATCGTAGAAGTAGTCTACTTTCAAAATATCGACGATGACAGTTATAGAATCTTTTTCAAGCATCAAAGCCCCAAGAACACATTTTTCAATATCAACAACTTGTGGAGGAAGTTTTTGTATTTTATTATTCACAACAAGCTCTTGATCTGACATATGTTTTTTAGTTATTATTTAAAATTATATTCAAACAAAAAATACTATTCTTCAGGATTATCTGCATCCAAAATCTCTTCTTCAAAATTATCTTCATCCAAATTTATTTTGTTTGTCAATATAGTTATTTCCTTTTTTCCTTGCGCAAAAGCATTTATTACTCTTTGTAAAGGGTTGAAAAAAAGCTTTAGGTTCTTCTCGTATGATAACAAAGCCGCCTTGAACTCATTTTTATTATTTAAATAAGTATTTCTTACAAGATCTAAACATTTTGGTATTTTTTTATCGACTTTATTGACAATAAGATCTCCATCAGAATCAATAATAGGACCCTGATATTCATCATCATTAAACCCTTGTTGGCCCCTAAATTGTTTTTTCAATTTATCTAAAATATTAGATAAATTATAACCGCCAGCGAAAGTTTGAAGAAATCTACTTTTATATTCTTCATTTTTGTCAAATAGTTCTTTTATGATATTCATTAATTTTATCAATCCATATTTCGATGTATATTTACCTACTAAATCTTCTATATAGTCATTTTTTAATTGTATTAAAGTTCCCCTAGTCCATTTAGGACAAATCCACTGATCTTCAGCTTCCCAATTTTCTTCTTCTGATTTGAAATTACTTAAATCATTATTTAAACTTAAGTCCCCCAACCATTTCCGAAGATATTTATATCCATTTTCGAAGGATTCGGATCGTGTTATAACAAAAACTAGAGGGATTTTTTCTTTTTTAATTTTTTTAAATAAATTTAACTCATCTTCACTATAAAAAGGGCCTGCAAATTCGTCAGGTTTAGGAAAATTTTTTGCATTTATAATATAAAGAAAAAGGTTAATGGTTTGAATATTCTTTTTGGTATTATCGTCTTTATTTTCCTTATCTAACCATTCAATAAATGCGTCAACACTATCTTTATTGTTTTCAAAACCAGGAGTATCAATAACAGCTATCGGAATTTCATTTACATTTTTATGAGGATATCTTGTTTTCTTTCTTGTTACAGAAGTTACATCGTTAGAAGCTTTTGCCAACAAATTATCAAGGATTATGTTCGCTAAAGTTGTTTTTCCTGAACGAGGTAGCCCAATAACAGCTATATTAAAAGTGTCTACATTAATTGGTATATCCTTACTATTATGATAATTTGCTGCAAATTCTAATTTCTCTTTTACATTTTTAACAAAATCTTCATTTTGTCGTATGTAAAAACATTCATAATTACTTATTTCCTGAGAAGGATCAACCATTCCATGTTTAATTTGTACATTTTTTTTCTTATCATATTGTTTTGTATACTTTTCATTGATTGCATTCAAATCTTTTCCAAAATTAACATAATCAAAATTTCCAGTGAATATTATTGGGCATGGCCGATACGACATATTCACAAACTTTCTAAAAATATAAATTGTTTTTTCAAATAATTTATCTTTTTCGCCTTTTAACTTAACAATAATTACATTTTTATTATGTCGCACTTTAGATCTAAATCTATTAAACCATCTAGCCCTATCAACTCCTTTCTCCCAATCAAAATTATTCCCTCCTTCTGTGGACATTTTTTTAGCAAGATTTTCAATGAGATTTTTATTAAATTCATCATCTTCTTCTTTTTTATACAAGTGGTAATACCATGGCTTTTTATGACTTGAAAAATGTAATTCCTTAGAGGGATCTTTTTTTTCTATAAATGTATTCATATTATATTGTTCTTTGGGAAGAAAATTACCTTCTTCATCAAAAAAAGATTTATAATATTTATCAAAAATATTACCAATATTATCATAAGGATAATAAGTAAACTTATCAACTACATACACATCTAATCCATTTGTTGCAAAAGATTTTCCATCTTGATAATTCTTAAAATAATTGTTATAACAACAAGGGCATAATAAAACTTCAGCAAAAGAGCTATTTAATATAGAAAAACTCAATAAAAAGCTTAAAAACTTATTCATAATGTATATATAGTTAATTTTTTAGTTCCCATAAAGATTCCTTAATTATTTTTTTTATAAACTTTCCTATATCTCTTTTTATGCTTTTTATATGTATCATGAACTGCAGTTAAACTTTGTGAATTTCTTTATAAAATCTTTATTATATTTTAAAAACTGTAATAATCTCTATTTACACAAAGAAAATTATAAATTTTTTAAAAATTCCTTATTCGGCAAAGACGTTTTAATTATTATTTTTACCAACCAACCAAACAAACTAGCCAAATTTTTTATCCCCCCTTTTTCACTTGTTTCCATTTTTTTTACTACTTTTTCTGCTATAGTATCATTATTTTCAGAATAATCATATGCACATACATAATTTAAAATAACTTTTGACAAATTTAAGAACCTATTAACAGACCCGCTGTTTTCATGTAATTGTTTCAAAGATTCAATAAGAGGCCTCTCAAAAATTTCAAAAATCATATCTTTGTTGTTTTTGCTTCTAAGAGGTCCAGTTTCATCATCATTAACAAATTTTTTTCTATTCCATTCTTTCTTCACAATATCTTTTTTTAACGCTGTAAATAACTCATTCAATTTATCATTATCTTTGAAAGGCTCAGATAGTCTTTGTTTATATTCATCATTATTTTTATACAAATCTTGAATGCAAGTTAAAAGTCTAACTAACCCAAATAATCCACTATTATTATCATCTTTTAATTGTAATAAAGTCCCCCTAGTCCATTTGTTACAAACCCACTGATCTTCAGCTTTCCAATTTTCTTCGTTAGAGTCATAATTGCTTATTTCTGGAATAAGAGTTAAATCCCCAAAAAACTTTCGAAGATATTTATATCCATTTTCTACAGATTCAGATCTAGCAATGCAAAAAATAACAGGAATTTTTTTCCCTTTTAAAAATTTAAATACCTCTTCTTCTTGTTTTAAAAAAAATTCTCCATTGGTTATTTCTTTTCCAGTTGTTAAATCCTTCAAATGTTCCCCAAAATTCTCAGGTTTAGGTAAATTATTCGCATTTATAAGATAAACTATAGCATGAACTTTTGTATTAATTTCTTTCTCGTTTTCATCTATCCAATTTTTTAATTGTTCATCATAATTCATACCTATTTCAAAACCTGGGACATCTATAACGGCTATTGGTATATCTTTTCCTTCTTTATGAGTATATTTTCCTATTTTATTTGAGACCGAACAATTGTCATTCCCGGTTTTCCCACAAAGTTTATTAAGAATTCTAGTTGTCAAAGTGCTCTTCCCAGCTCTTTTAGCTCCAATAATAGCTATATTAAAAGTTTCATAATTTATTTCTTTTTCTTTAGTATTATGAAAGTTTACTGCTAGTCCCAATAATTCTTTTATGTTGTCAACAATTTTTTCATCTTGTTTTATGAAGAAACACGTTTTTTCGTCTATAGGTTCTCTAAAATCTACGTCACCAAGTTCAATTTCAATATTATATTTATTATTTTTTTTCTTCTTATCTGTGTATTCAGCATTAAAATTTTCTAAGTCTTTTCCAAAATCCTTATAATCAAAATTGCCAGTGAATATTATTGGTGTTGGACAATATGACATATTTACAAAATTTCTAAAAGTAAAAATAGTATTTTTAAATAAAGGATCGTCTTTACCTTTTAATTTTATTATAATTACATTTTTATTATGTCTTCCTTTATAATTTTTTTCAGTTTCGTCTTTAAATTTTTCCCAATTAAACTTATTTCCTCCTTCTGTAGACATTTTTTTAGCTATATTTTCTATGAGTTTCTCATTATTATTATCATCTTCATTTTTTTTGTAAAAATGCCAAATCCAAGCTTCTTCTTTAGTTTTAATAATTTTACATGTATCTTCTTGAAGTTCACCTATGCTATCATTTCCCTCATTACTAAAAACTATTTGATTATATTTTTCAAAAGATTCACTTGTGAAATCATCAAGACAATAAATATCTAACCCATTTATTGAAAAACTGCTATTTTCAGATACTTCATTATCAACACTGTTTAACTCAGAATTTTCTTCTTCATAATCACTATATTCAGAGTCGTTCTTACTAGTATCACCTCCACCAAAAAAATAAGAACAAGGAAAACAATTTTCAAAAAGATTCCCAAAATAATAACCATGGGATATTAAAAAAAAAACTATTACAATATTTTTTAATCTTTTCATAATGTTTTTTATACTTGTTATTTTTGTTAAATAAAATATTATAAAAAACGAAATATAACATTGTTTTTTATTCACACCAACATGCTACTTCGGTATTAGTATTTTGTTTTATTTCTAAAGTTGGGTTTTCTATTTTACATACGTTTTGTACACAATTACATCTATTTTGAAAAGGACAGCCTTTTTTTATTTCATTTACTTCTATAAAATCACTATTAAAATTTTCTATAAAAAAATTTTTTTCGAAAGTATTTATAAATGAATTAAATAGAAGTTTTGTATAAGGATGTTGTGGGTTGTTAAATAAATCTTCTTTTGTAGCTTTTTCAACGATATTCCCAGCATACATAACAAAGATTTTATTGCATATATATTTTACAACACTTAAATCATGTGAAATAAAAATAATTGTTAAATTCAATTCTTTTTGTAATACCTTTAATAAATTAATTATTTGTGCTTGTATAGAAACATCTAAAGCGCTTACAGGTTCATCACATATTAATAATTTAGGTTCAACAATAAGAGCTCTAGCAATACCAACTCTTTGACATTGTCCTCCTGAAAATTCATGAGGATACCTATAATATTGTGATTCATGAAGACCTACCTTTCGCATCATCGACAATACTTTTGTTTTTATTTCTTTTTTAGATAACGTTTGAGATAAATAAAATAAAGGTTCAGAAATAATCTCCCCTATTGTTTTATTAGGATCTAAACTAGAAATAGGATCCTGGAATATTAGCTGTATATCTTTTCTTACTTTTCTCCAATCTTTATCTGTTTTAAATTCATGTAAATTAAATTTCCAGTTAAAAACAATTCTTTCAGCATTCATTTCTACTAATCCCACAAGAGCTTTTGCAAGGCTAGACTTCCCACAACCAGATTCACCGATAATACCTACAATCTCTCCAGAATTAATATCAAAATTAATTTCATTAACAGCCTTATGTCTTTCTACAATTTTCCCAAATAAATTATATTTTATTGGATACTCTACTTTTAATTTCTCAACGTGTAATATATTCCTCATTTTTTATTTTTTAAAATAATTAAAACATGCAACTTTATTATTCCCTACTTGTTGTATTTTTGGTTTTTCAGTATAACATTTTTCACAAGTATATTTACATCTTGTCGAGAAAGGACATCCTAAAGGGATATTGTTCAATTGTGGGATTTCCCCGGGAATGGTCTTTAATTCTTTATCATTACTGTCAATATTTGGGATGGAATCCAATAACCCTTTAGTATAAGGATGTAAATAATTATTAAATAAATCTTCTATTTTTGTTTCCTCCATGATATGCCCACAGTACATTACAATAACACGATCAGCAATTTGAGATAATACTCTAAGATCATGAGTAATAAAAATAATAGACATTCCAATTTCGTTTTGTAATTCTTTTAAAAATTTTAAGATCTGATTTTGAGTAGTTACATCAAGAGCTGTTGTTAACTCGTCAGCGATAAAAATTTTAGGATGGCATATTAAGGACATAGCTATCATCACTCTTTGTCTCATTCCTCCAGAAAATTCATGAGGATAGCAGTTTATTTTCCCTTTTGCATCTTTAATCCTAACGATATCCAACATTTGTATAGCCTTTTTCTCTGCTTCATCTTTACTAAGATGTTTATGAACGATAAGTGGTTCTATAAGCTGCTCACGGATAGTCAAATAAGGATTTAATGCTGACATAGAATCTTGGAAAGCCATAGTAATTTCATTCCCACGGTATTTATTTATCTCTTTCTCATTTAAATTTAGTAAGTTAATTCCATTATATAAAATTTGTCCGGAGTATATAGCATTATTTCCAAACAATTTCATTATAGACAATACTGTCTGACTTTTTCCAGAACCTGATTCTCCAACGATCCCTAATACTTCTCCTTTTTTTAATTCTAAATTTACATCATACAGAACTTGTAATTTTTCAAAAACTGATTTATAGTATAAATTCAGATGTTCTATTTTTAATAATATATTATCAGTTTCCATTAAAATTTCAATTTATTTTTTAAAAATTTATATATGTTTTTATTTTTTAATAAGCCTATCAAAAAAACTAAAAAAAACAAAAATAATAAGAGAAATAAAATCAACTTTTGCCCATAAAAACAAAAAGTCGTTACATGGTATTTCAATGGAAATTTTTGATGAATAGCACCTATTTGATCAGGATTTAATTTTTTTATAATATTCCCATTGCAATCAATAACGCAACTGTACCCATAATTAGCACATACAACAATAGGTTTCCCAAACTCTATAGCTCTAAATCTACAATTTAAATTTTGTTGATGTGCTAAATCTGATATTTTTTCGGAGCAATAACAATGAAGATTTATTATATTTAAAATCCATGTGCTAAGTAGAGGATCTTTCATAGCCATTCCTGGACAAATTATATCATAACAAATATTTGCTGCAAATTGATCTATTCCACTTATTTTTACAGTATTTAATCCGTTCCCTTCTCTCATATTACTTTTTTCTATATTACTCAAAAATTTTTGTAATTTAGCAATAGGAATCCATTTTAATTTAAATAGCCAATTAGGAAATTTTTCACTAAACATTAAAAGATGTGATTTTTGTACATCAGCAATACTTTCCCCTTCATTATTATAAATATGCATAGAATTATACAACTTCCAATCTTTTTTTTCATTCTGTAACCATTCCATAAACCCAGTACAAGCGTATGTATTTTTATTTACAGCAATAGTTTTTACAAAATAATCTATTAATTTCTCTTTACACCAAATAACATTTTCTGGGGCAACAATTAATCTTTTTTGTGTATCAGAGCTGTATCTGTTTACATCGGATAATTTAGCAATAGTATCACAATTAAAATAATGTCTTTTTTTTTTACGTTGTTTATAATTGAAATTAGGTTCAACGACAGACACTTCGAAGGTATTATGATGTTCTAAATAGTCTTTTTTTATACAAACTAAATAAAAACCGTGTATAAAAATAAATAAATATAAAACCAATCCTATTTTCCAGTATTTTGGGGAATTTAATAAACCTAATATAAAAATAAAGAAAAAAGTTACGCCATAAGAACCAAAGATAGTAGCAATTTGTGAAAAAAATGGTATACTAACAGTCCCATAGCCAATAATAGTAAAAGGATACCCTTCAAAAAAATATGAGTTAAGCATTTCACTTAACGTGACAAATATTGAAAAATATACAATAAGAGACATTTTGTTTCTTGCTAATCTTATAGAAAAAAAAGTGACAAAAGCATAGAAAAAAGCTACATAAAAAACCCCTACAAAATAAAAAACATATTTAAAAAACGATAGCCATGGCATTTGTAAATCATGCAAATATGTTTCCCAATATAAAATTCCACAATAAAGAAAAAACCCAAAAACATACCCAACAAAGAAAGATTTTAAATATTTCTTTTTTTCAAAAAGACTTTGTAATACTATTAAGAAAATTTCAAAAGATAATATTAAACAAAGAGATACCTCTCGTGACGTAAATGCTGGTTTAGCAATTAATCCAGCTAAAATACTACTAATAAAAGGCCATTCTTTTATTACCTCAATTAATCTAAAAAAATAAATTATAGTTTTTTCAAATATAACATTGTAGAAAATCATAACTTTATTTTTACGTTAAAATATTTTAGATATTATTTTTAATACTTTTTATAATTTTGTATTAAGTTTTTTTAAAAAAATACTTCTAAGAGGCAATATATATCTTTCTCTTAAAAGACAACTCTTTTTATTACATTAATTCTTTCTCTGAAAAATATTTTTACTTTCTCCCAAAATTTTTACTTCTTTTTTAACTGTTTTTTTTTGATTATAAATTTTTATTTTTCTTACATTTTATTACAAAATATTTCGGAATTTTATTCTTTTTATTTAAATATAAAATATTATAGCAAATATGAAAACGTCAATAAGAATAGTTTTTGTAATTTTTATTGCTAATGAGATTGATTGCCTTGGAGGAGTTTGTGATGATTGTTGTGATTGTTTTAATTGTTTTAATAAGAAGAAAGATGAATTTTTAGTAAATACAGATTGGTGTAAAGCAAAAGAGGATATTATACTAAAAATTTTTACAAAAGAAGATGATAATGTTTTTACATCTAAAGGTAATGAAGATAAAATTTCATTTAAATTGGATGAAAAAGATAATTCTAAAATAGACCGTCAAAACGGACCTAAAAAACTTAAATTAGAAGATCAAAAATATGCTTTATTTGAAATAAAAACACAAAAAGAAGAAACGATATATTTGTATTGTAGTGATATAGAGAGTAGTGTGTATGACGGAATTTTTAAAGGGAAGACCCATGTAAGTATTTCTGTAATTGCGTGTGATACTGAAAAAGTTACTAATATGGAACATATGTTCTATAATTGTAAAAATTTAACAAAATTAGAAATTGGTGGAAATTTTAATACTAAAAATGTTGAGAATATGAGTTGTATGTTCCAATTCTGTAATAGTTTAACAGAATTAGATCTAGAAAAATTTAATACTGAAAATGTTACAGATATGAGATGTATGTTCGATGAGTGTAATAGTTTAAAAAAATTAAATATTAAATATTTTAATACTAAAAACGTTATGCATATGAATAGTATGTTCTCTGGATGTAGGAATTTAACAGAATTAGATATTAGAAATTTTGATACCTCAAATGTTACAGATATGTCGGGTATGTTCTCTTTTTGTAGTGGGTTAACAGAATTAGATATTAGAAATTTTAATACCTCAAATGTTACAGATATGTCGGGTATGTTCTCTTTTTGTAGGGGGTTAAAAAATTTATTTATTAATGAATTTTATACAACAAAGTTGACGAAAAAGGAGAATATATTTTATAATTGTGCTAATTTACCCCCAAAAATTAAATATGAAATTTTAAATGAAGTCATATAACCACAAAATAAATTATTAGAAAAAATTAAATCTTTCTTTCAAAATTTTTACCATTTTTTTTAACTGTTTTTTTTTTGATTATAAATTTTTATTTTTTTTCTTACATTTTATTACAAAATATTTTGGAGTTTTATTTTTTTTATTTAACTACTAAATGTTATGACAATCAAGAAGTTAACGTTTTGCATTTTATGTTCCGTGAATGCAGCAAATTTAGCAACTGATGAAGATTCTAATAATGAAAATTCCTCGAAGTCAGTAGTTGAGGAGAATGTTTTAATAAATAAAAATGATTGGAATACTAGTAAATGAGGGAATATATATTTTTTATTTCCACATTTAAGTGTTTGTAATATTGCAGGTAAAATCTGTTTACAAAATTCTATTTTTGAAGGATTAAATAATGAATGGGGAATTCTTTTTAATTTTTTGCTCTCTGGGGTTATTGAGTATAAATATATGTTCCATAAAAAATGGGGGATAAATATTAGTTTAAATTTGAATAATACAAATTTTTTTTATGGTAAATTTTATTATTCTAAAGAAGAACAAGATGAAATAGGACAAGAAACGAATGATGGGAATGGGGATCTACCAAAAAAGACATGGAAATATTATAGAAGCCCATCTTTCTTTTCTTTAGATTTTTCTTTGGAATGGATATATAAAAAAAAAGGAAAAAAGATTTATAGTGGGAGTTTTTGCCCTATAAGTATTTCTAAATTACTAGTTATCAAAAGAGTTATTAATTATGATTATTTATTTTGGGGGTTTACGCTTTTAAAATTTGAATACAATAGATGTTTTTATTTAAATTGTGGGAAAATAAAAGCCCGGTGGAGTGTTTTTTGGGATGAGAAAATGAATAGTGATCAGACGGTAGAATGGTGTATGTATGGTATTGCCGATTTTCTTTCGATAGAATTTGGGTTAAATATTATTGGGGTTAACGATTGGAGAAAAAAAAGAAAAGAAAGTATTGTGTAGAGAAAGGACTAAAACTTCTGTTTTTTATTTTTTTATTTAAATACAAAATATTATGGAAGTAAAGAAGTTTGTATTGTGCGTTTTATTTTTTACCCATGCGATAAATTCAGCGGAAGAAGATAATTCAGATAATAAAAAATTTTCGAATTCTGAAGTTGAGGAAGATAGTTTAATAAATAAAAATGATTGGAATACTAGAAAATGGGGAGATTTATATTTTTTATTTCCACATTTGAGCTTTTGTAATATAATTTTTAAAAATAAAGACGAAGGTTTTTCATGTAGAGGGAAAATTGGAACAGATTGGGGGAAATTCTTAAACTTTATTGTTTCTGGAGTTATAGAGTATAAATATATGTTTCATAAATACTGTGGAATAAATATTAGACTTAATTTAAATAATTTGGAATTTTGTGCAAATAAAAACGTTTCTTTCTTTTCTTTAGAATCTTCTTTGGAATGGATTTGGAAAAGAAAAGGCAAAACAATATTTAGTGGAAGTTTTTCTCCTTTGGGGTTTGCTATTGTTCAAAAATGGAGTGGCCCACGTGCAGATGATTTTATTAAAAATGTGTGGACTTTTGGTTTTGTGCTTTTAAAATATGAATACGATAGGAGATTTTATCTGAATTTTGGAAAAATAAAAACAACGTGGTATAGTTTGAAGGATATAAGTGAAGCAAGTTTTACGCAAAGTATTGTTGCAAACCTTTTATCTATAGAATTTGGGTTAAATATTATTGGCGTAAACGACTGGATAAAAAAAAAGAAAAATAGAAATTTTTGAAATATGACCAATATAAAAATTTCCCAAAAGAAATTTCATAAAAAAATTTATATTTTGATATCTTTATAATTATTGGATATTGTTAAGATGAAAGTATTTTATTTTTTATTTTTTTTAAATATATCAATTTCACTAAAAGCAAATTTTAATAGTTTAAATCCTTTTATTTTCAATACCCAAGTTCCTAATGTAATAATTTCTCATAAAAATACAAAAAATATCTTTTTGAAAAACTCTATCGACCCGAACCTATATAGTGAAATAAAAAAATTTTTATCACCGTTAGAATCAAATTTAACAATTGATAATAAAAGAATAAATATGTTTAAATATTCTTCAAAAGAGCCATCTCCCTCTCTTATTTTAATAGGTTCTTTATTAGATTTATTGACTATAGATTTTCGCTACAGTATTTTTAATACTTTTAATTTTCGTTCTATTGCCCCCAGTTTTTTCTATCTAAACCCCTAAATCTTATAGATTCTGCAATATGTTCGTCTAAAATATTCTCACTAGCTTCTAAATCAGCTATTGTTCTAGCTACTTTTAAAACTTTTGAATAAGCCCTTCCCGATAATCCCAATCTTTCCATAGCATTTTTTAACATTATATTAGCAGTATTAGAAATAATACAAAGTTCTTTTATCATATTTGACGACATCATAGCATTTGTATAAATATTTTCCATTTTAATATCTTTAAACCGTTTTAATTGTATTTCTCTAGCTTTTTCCACTCTTTCCCTAATTTCACAACTTTTACTCACAGATCTTCTTCTGGAGATTTCATCATACGAAACTGGAGTTACTTGTACATGTAGATCTATCCTATCTAAAAGAGGCCCACTAATTTTATTAAGATATTTCTGTACAATCCAAGGAGAGCAAACACACTCTTTCGTAGGATGATTATAAAACCCACAAGGACAAGGGTTCATACTTGCAACAAGCATAAAATTAGCAGGAAAGGCTACCGTTATTTTCTCCCTTGAAACAATTATCTTACGTTCTTCCAGTGGCTGACGCATAACCTCAAGAACAGATCTCTTAAACTCAGGAAGTTCATCTAAAAATAAAACACCATTATGGGCTAAGGAAATCTCCCCAGGATGAGGATTAGTACCACCTCCAACCAAAGCAACATTACTTATAGTATGATGAGGAGATCTAAAAGGTCGAGAGGAAATCAACCTCCCTGCTGGCAGCTCTCCAGCAACAGAATATATTTTTGTCGTTTCAAGAGCTTCCTCCATAGTCATCGCAGGTAAAATAGTTGAAAGCCTTTTAGCTAACATTGTTTTCCCAGCTCCAGGAGGACCAACCATAAGTAAATTATGTCCTCCTGCTGCAGCAATCTCTAATGCTCTTTTAACCCCTTCCTGCCCTTGAACATCAGCAAAATCAAGATCATATTTAGTGAGAACTTTTTCAGTAATTTCTTTTACATTTATTTTTATTGGACTAATATTTATCTTCCCCGATAAAAAATCTATAGCCTCAGAGATATGTTTTATAGGGATAATATCTATCCCTTCAACTATAGCAGCTTCTTGAGCATTTTCAGCAGGTAACAAAAAAGTCTTCAGACCCATTTTCTTTGCTTCTATGGTTATAGGCAAAACTCCTTTTATTGGCCTTAAAACTCCATCTAAAGCCAATTCCCCTAATATAACATATTCTTCTAAATTAGAAAAAACACATTGCCGAGATGCTTGCAAAATAGATAATGCTATTGGGAGATCATATGCTGATCCTTCTTTTTTTATATCTGCAGGGGCAAGATTAACAATAACCCTTTGCCGAGGCATTTCAAAATGAATATTTTTCAACACTGACTCAATACGATGTTGACTTTCTTTTATAGAACTATCTGGAAGACCAACAACATATAGGTTTGTTCCTTGAACTATATTTACTTCTATAGAAATCATTTTTGCATTTACACCATATATCGCTGCACCAAAGGTTTTAGTAATCATTATAATTTTTATGTTTATAATAAAATAAAAATACAAATACTTTTAGAACTAATTTGATTTTATTATTTTATTTATTTCTATTGCAAGATTCAAAAAAAGAAGTTTTATATTAGCATTTCTGGAAATTTTATAATTACACTCAGAAAACTCCTTTAGCAAAATATTTATTTTTTCTAAATCTAAAAACTTAGAGAACTTCAACAGTTGTTCTTGTTTTTCAACATCTAAACCAATATTTTCATCAATTTTTATGATAAATTTTAACAGTATTTCAAATAATTTTGTACAATATTCAAAAAAAACTTTTATATTTTCTTTATCCATTTCTGCAAAAACATCAATAAAAGGAATTAATTTTTCAAAATCTAAAGAAAAGCTCATCCTCATCAAGGACATAAATTGATCAAAATATTCATTCCCTAAAATTTTATTTTCTTCTATATTAACAGAGACCTTCACAGCTCTAGATTGTATTGTTGGAAGAATTTTATTTAGATCTTCGGTAGTTAAAAAAAATAAAGAATTCAATTTTGGTTCTTCTAAAATCTTCAAAAGAGAATTAGCAGCATTTATATTTAAAAACTCAGCTAACCATATTATTGTAACATGATATTTCGAAACAACAGGAGGGATATTCATAAATTCAATTATTTTATTTATAATCTCCTTAGAAATAAATAATTGCTTATTCCCCGATTTTATTTCCTTCCTCCAATCGTCTATATTTAGTCTTTTATTTTTTAAAAATAATTTACAAAAAGATTTAAGGTTATCTTCATTTTGGTCTTTAGAAGTTGTACTTACCTCAGGAAAAACTATTTTTACATCAGGATGTATTAATTGATTTAGCATTTTACACTGATGACATTTGTCACAGAATGTATCTTCATTAGGACAATTTAATGTTTTTAAAAAATCGAATATTAACTCAAGAGATGGATTATTTTTTTCTCCATAAAATAAAAAAACATTCGGGATTTTTTCGTTATTTATAAAACTTTTTAAATATTCATATTTCCTTTTATAAAAAATATTTTTCTCCTCCATTTATTAACTGTTAACATTTTATACTCTTTAAAATATTCCATATAAAAAAGCCATAATTTGGATTGTTTGAAATTAAAAAAATTAGCTCTTTCTATTTTAAATACTGAAAATGCGGCTGATATAAGTGGAATATTTCATTGATGTTCTAGTTTAATAGATTTAAAAGTTCCTAAGAATTTATAATACTTCTACTAAAAACATGTTTATGGGGACCTTTGAAAATACAGTTTTAGAAAATTCAAAAAAACATATCAAAAAAAAATATAAAAAACAATTAGAATAAAATCCCCATACCATTTTTATAATTTTCCTGAAATTTTTGACAAGATTTCTGTTGTTTTTTTTTTTTTTGATTAAATAAGTTTTGGTTTTATATTTTTTTATATAACTACTAAATATTATGACAATTAAAAAGTTAACATTTTGTATTTTATGTTTCGCGAATGTAGCAAATTTAGCAACTGAGGAAGATTTTAATGACGAAAATTCTTCTAAGATTGAGGAGAATATTTTAATTAATAAAAATACTTGGAATACTCGGAAATGGGGAAATATATATATATTATCAACAATGTATAGTATTTCTAATATGGAGTATGATAAAAGCTTTCTATATAATGGAATAAATAACGAGTTTATAAGATATCTTAATATTTTGTTCTCTTGGGCTGTAGAGTATAAATATATGTTTAACAAAAATATAGGGATAAATGTTAGATTGAATTTGAATAATATAGATGCACAAGGATATCGTTTTGCCTTTGAGCCCTCTATAGAATGGATATATGGGAGAAAAGGTAAAAAAATATTTAGTGGAAGTTTTTCTCCAATAAGTTTTGATTTTGGATCTGTCAAAGACTATAAAGATTTTGTAGAAGGATCTTGGTTTTTAACTTTTTATCTTTTTAAATTTGAATATAATAGACTTTTTTATTTAAATTTCGGAAAAATAAAAATAATACCGAATTTTACTATTAACACCTCCAAGGATTTTTTTACCAACATCTTTTCTATAGAAATTGGTTTAAATATTCTTGGAATAAAAGATTGGAGAAAAAATTTAAAAAGTAAAAAAGGAAATGATTTAATGAATAAAAATAGTTTGAATACCAGAAAGTGGGGTTCTATTTATCTCTTGTTCCCAAACTTGAGTGCTGCAAATATTTTTATAAAAGATCCTAGGACTAGTTTTTTTAAATGGAATTATTTTTTGGATTTGATTTTCTCTTTTATTGTAGAATATAAATATATGTTCGACGAAAATTTAGGAATTAATGTTAGATTAGCTATAAATAATACAGAAATCATTAATAGTCTCCCTGTATTTTTTTCTCTAACTCCTTCTATTGAATGGGTATATGGGAGAAAAGGTAAAAAAATATTTAGTGGTAGTTTCTCTCCTTTAGATTTAAAAATGAGTGAAGGTTATAGGGAAATTAAATTTGATTTGGTTTGGAGTTTTATTTTTTTAAAGTATGAATGCAGTAGAAATTTTTATTTAAATTTTGGACATATAAAAAATAAATGGTCTCTCCTCGAAGATACTTTTACAAATATTTTACATTCTTTCTTTTTAAATATTATTTCTATAGAATTAGGTTTTAATATTGTTGGGACGCATGATTTACGAATAAGTAAGAAAAATATTAGTGTTAAATTGTAGTATAATTTGATTTTTCCCCAAAAATTTTGACAAAATTTCTGTCGTTTTTTTTTAATTAAATATTTTAGAGTTTTATATTATTTATATAACTACTAAATATTGTGACAATTAAGAAGTTAACACTTTGTATTTTATGTTTCGCGAATGCAGCAAATTTAGCAACTGATGAAGATTTTAATAATGAAAATTCCTCGATTTCTGGAGTTGAGGAAGATATTTTAATAAATAAAAATGATTGGAATACTAGAAAATGGGGAGATATATATTTTTTATTTCCATATTTGAGCATTTGTAATATAATTGGTAAATTTTACACAAAGTGTTCCTGTATAGGGGAACTTCAAAAAACCTTTGGAATAATCTTTAACTTTATTGCTTCTGCAGTTGTAGAATATAAATATATGTTTCATAAATACTGGGGAATAAATATTAGACTTAATTTAAATAA
>Ga0256405_10007215_pt1 | contig 16983 bp, 18 predicted proteins | sample RumenRJG_02DNA_FD_189096 | JGI IMG/M metagenome (GOLD analysis project Ga0256405, IMG submission 189096) | Bovine rumen microbial communities from Lethbridge, Alberta, Canada - RJG_02 | ecosystem: Host-associated > Mammals > Digestive system > Stomach > Rumen | place: Canada: Alberta...
TGTACCATTGAGGATTTCGCAAACATTTTTAATGAGAGAGTACGCGGGCAGATCCTGTCAAACGAAAAACTGAAGCGGTTTCTTGAGATTTCGAATGAAAGGCACAGAAAAGGAATTGATATTTGTCAGGCTAATGGAGATCAAAATGGACAGAATACTTGCTGCCTGCGGAAATGACTGCCCGGCCTGTCCGAGATACACGGCACATCCGTATGAGAAATCTGAAGAAGAACTGCGCCGGACGGCGGAACTGTGGCTGAAGATCGGATACAGGGACCATATCGTTTCGAATGAAGAAATATCCTGTACCGGATGCAAGCCGGAGAACTGGTGCCGGTATCGCGTGGCCGGATGCTGTGAGGAAAAAGGAATCAAAGCGTGTTCATCCTGTCCGGAGTATCCCTGTAAAACCATCAGGAAATGCTTTGAAGTGACCGGATCTTTTGAACCGAAGTGCAGGCAGGTCTGCAGTGATTCGGAATTTGCGGCGCTGAAAAAGGCTTTCTTCGAGAAAGAAATAAACCTTCTTACAGAGCAGGCAGTCACCTGGATCACCGATCTTTTCCGGGATAATGCAGGCGGCCACGATGCGGATCATACGCTTCGGGTCTATCAGAACGCCATGCTGATTGCGGAAAGCGAGCCGGAATGTAACAGGCTGATCGTATCACTTGCAGCTCTTCTGCACGATGCGGATGATCATAAGCTGTTTCATACGGAGAATAACGAGAATGCACGGCGCTTTCTGAGTAACCGGATATCAGCAGAACAGACTGAAAAAATCTGTGCGTGTATCAATTCCGTTTCTTTCAGCCGGAACCGTGGAAGGGTCCCGGATACTCTGGAAGGAAAGATCGTACAGGACGCGGACAGACTGGATGCCATGGGAGCCATCGGCATTGCCAGGACATTTGCCTATGGCGGGGAACACGGGCGTCCGCTGACGGACTCCGTTCAGCATTTCCATGACAAGCTTCTCCTCCTGCGGGATATGATGAATACAGAGCCTGCAAAACAGCTTGCGGCAAAGAGACATGCCTTTCTGGAGTCATTCCTGAAAGAACTGGAGGAGGAAACAAATATGAACTGGTGGTACGGAGGATTTTATACAGCCCATGGGAGTTTTTAACAGAGGACGGCCCGGACAACCGGCGCCGTCCTTTTTCCGTTTTCTTTTGGAGACCGACACTTTAAATTAAAGCATTATTAAGCAGTTTGAGAGAGTTTCTTTGTAACGTATGCGGTTATAATTCGGTCATATAAGGCAGCAGACATGATCGATTACTCCAGGAAGGGAGATTATAGACTATGAACAGGGCAAAAAGAATTACCGGAGCATTCCTTGCTGCCATGACCCTGCTTTCTGCCTGTGCAGGAAGCAGTACACAGTTAGAACCCCAAACCGCTGCGAAACCGGATAAGTCCGGGATAAAAGCCGTTGAAGCAGTGATCCCCGATCCGGTTGCGGAGGGAACAGACGCCGAGAAGTTTATACAGGGAGATGCCCACTGGGATTGGTGGCAGGCTTACAGAGAGAAGGTCGACGCTTCCAGAGGCAAACAGGAAAGAATGGAACAGTATTATGAGCTGATCCAAAAGGAACTGCTGGATAATGCTGCTGCTGGCAATGCTGTATGCTCGCCTCTGAACATTTACATAGCGCTGTCCATGCTGGCTGAAGTGACGGATGGAAATACACGGAAGCAGATCCTGGATGTGCTGAAGGCAAAGGATATGAATGCCCTGCGGGAAAGGACCAAAGCCCTCTGGGACGCCAATTACCTTGACACACCGGTGGTTAAAAGCCTTCTGGCAAACTCCATGTGGCTGAGGAATGATATCGGATACCATGGAGATACTCTGAAAAGGCTGGCAGAGGTGTATCATGCCTCTTCTTACAGCGGGGAGATGGGCTCCGACCAGCTGAATGAACAGCTTCGGAAGTGGACGGATGAGCATACCGGCGGACTCCTCACGGAATACACAAAAGAAATGGAACTTCAGCCGGAAGGGGTGCTGTCGCTGATCTCCACCATTTATTACAAGGCATCGTGGAATGAGAAATTCCTGAAGGACCGGACAGAAGAAGGGATCTTCCATGGACTTGCCGGTGACCAGGCGGTTCCCATGATGCACCGGGATGATATGATGGGCCTGCATCAGACAGAGCATTTTCAGGCGGTCGGCCTGGGGCTTTCGGACAGCGGGACGATGTATTTCTTTCTCCCGAAAGAGGGCTTCACCGCGCAGGATATCGCGGCTGACCCCGAAATGATCAGAATCTGTATGGATCCTTCCGGTATGAACGGCGAATTTTCGCTGGTTCATCTGACAGTTCCGAGATTTGATGTGTCCGGCAGGACAGATCTGCTGGAACACCTTAAAGCACTGGGCATTCAGGACGCACTTTCGGCTGAAACATCGGATTACAGTCCTTTGACAGATGATGTTGATATGATCTGGCTCAGCGGTGCGGAGCATGCGGCCATGGTAAAGATCGATGAGGAAGGTGTTACCGGCGCAGCGTACACGGATCTCGCAATGGCCGGTGCGGGTATGCCGCAGAATGAGGTGGATTTTGTTCTCGATAGACCCTTTGTCTTTGCAGTGGCGTCCCCTGACGGTTCGATCCTCTTTGCCGGAGTCGTTCAGAATATAGAGTAGGTGCGTGAAGGTTATGAAGAAATGGAAGCTCTCTTTATTGGTACTATTCAGTCTGGCTTTCATGGCAGGCTGCGGGAAACCTGCAGAAACCGTTAATACGATTCCCGAAGAACGAAACTGGGACCGGATCCCGACAGTCATGATCGATGGTGTTTTATATGAATCCACCGGGTATATCAGTTCTGCCATCGGCTGCGGGAATATGGACGGAAAGATCACGTCTGCGGTCGAGGCCCCTGAGGCGCCAACGAAGAATGACCAGTCCAACTTCGGCATCGGATATGAGTATCAACGGAGTTCTGAAGGCCAGGTTGTCGTTGTAATGGACGGCATGAAGGTGATCTTCCGGGATCCGGAGCACTCCTTTGCATCTGATATACCTGATGAAGTGCTGAATTTTACTGCGGAGGTGCTGGAGGTCAGAGACGGGAGCCTTCTGGTTTCCTTCATCAGTGCACCGGAATTGTTTATGTCTCCTGTGACTGGACAGTGCGTAGTTAAAACCAACCCTGAGATCATGAAGGAAGATGTCATTGTCGGTGACACCGTCCGCGTCTGGTTCGATAGCCTGGTGCAGGAGATATATCCGCCGATCCTTCCGAATGTGTACCGCATCGTGAAAGAGTAACAGAAGAATAATCCGTCATGTCACATCTCTTACATAACGCATTCGGAAACGACTCCGGATGCGTTTTTTGTTTTCAAAATCAGATGATCGCGCTTCTCCGTAACGCCACCAACAACCTGAACCAGGTGGCCAAGAAGGCAAATTCCACCGGCAGCATCTATGGTGCGGATATTGCTGACATGCAGGCGAAGCAGGATGAAATCTGGGAAACCGCCAAGGAGATCCTGGCGAGACTGGCGACGATCCAGTAAAGAAATCCCCGTATGGATAAGGCACCATACGGGGTTACATATCTCAGAAGAAGATTTTCCGGAGGTTTTCCGGCATGGAGTTGAACATCATCTGTACAACGGTTTCCGCCGAAGTAATGTTGTCGGTTAAGACCCATTCCTGTGTCATCCCAACAGAACCCATGCAATAAAAGTGGATGCTGTAAGCCAGCTGGGTATCGAGGATATCACTGCCGAGCTTTTCTTTGGCAAGGTCTGTATAGCGCTTCGTAAAGTATTCCACCATATAGTGCCAGAGCGCATTCTGAGAGGAGTCTTCATAGGCGCGTTTGTAAAAAAGGATCTCCTGCTTCATCCGGTTCATCCCTGCGGCGGCTGAGGCGACAGATGTGATGTCCGTGCCATAGGCGTCCGTACAGAACATCCAGGCCACCAGGTCGTACTTGTCCTTGAAATGGTAATAAAAGGTCGGACGTTCGATATCCGCCGCCTTACAGATCTCTGTCACACGGATCTTGTCGATAGGCTTGTGCTTCATGATCTCCCGCATCTTATCCGCGATCCACATCTTGGTGATCTCAGCCATAAACATACTCCTTCTTACAAAAACATGATAATGTAAGATTCTGTTTCAGAATTATAGTTCTGTATGTAGAATCTTTCAAGGGTTTTGTGTAAACTCGGACCATAAACAGAATAGTCAGGGGCAGAAACGCCGGAAACTGCCCCTTTTGAAAGGATGGATCAATATGAATTTTCTTGAATTAGCCAAAAACAGATACTCGGAGCGTTTCTTTGATCCGCGGCCCATTGAGCAGGAGAAGCTGGAAAAGATTCTGGAGGCAGGACGCATTGTTCCGACTGCCTGCAATTACCAGCCGCAGCGCTTCTATGTGCTGCGAAGCCCGGAGGCGCTGGCAAAGGCCAGAATGGTGACGCCTTTCCACTATAATGCTCCATTGATGCTGCTGGTCTGTTATGACCTGAACACCGTTTGGAAGCAGCCAAATGACCGCATGTTTTATAACTACAATTCCGGGGAGCAGGATGCCAGCATTGCAGCAACGACAATGATGTACGAAGCGGAGGAACTCGGCATCCACAATGTCTGGCTCCGTGGATTCGATGCACAGACGGTATCGGAAGTCTTCGGGCTTCCGGAAAATATCGTTCCTGTCATGATGTTTGCCATGGGCTATCCTTCGGAAAAGGCAAAGCCCAACGCATGGCACTTTAAGCGCATGCCGCTGGAAGACTTTGTGACGGAACTGTAAGAAGGAGGAGCTGTCATGCATTTTACAGGAACTGTATATAGAAACCCCTACTGGCCGACCTGGCCGCTTTTAGAAATCACTCAGGGCTGCACTCACAATAAGTGCAAGTTCTGCACCATGTATAAAGAAGTGCCCTTCCGGGTGTCCCCGATGGAATGGATCGAGGAAGACCTGAAGGAGATCGCGGAATGTGATCCGAATGCCCGGACGATCCAGCTGCTCTCCGCCAATCCTCTGGTCCTGACCTATGACAAGCTGGCCCCGATCTTTGAGATGATCCTGGGGTACCTGCCGAAGATGGAATACATTTATCTCGCTGGAAGAGTCTCTGATCTGAAAAACAAGACGGTGGACGAGCTGAAGAAGCTGAAGGAACTTGGGATGCGTGAGATCTCCCTCGGCGTGGAAAGCGGTGACGACTGGACGCTGGACCGTATTCACAAGGGCTATCATGCGGAGGATATCCTGGAGCAGTGCCATAAGCTTGAGGAGGCCGGCATTGATTACTGGATGACCTTTCTGAACGGTGTTGCCGGCAAGTCACACAGCCGGGAGCACGCTATCAACTCGGCGAAGATCTTCAGCCAGTGCAAGCCTATGCTGGTGGGAACCGGCGGGCTCACGCTCTTTCCCGGCACCCCTCTGCTGGAAGAGGCACAGCGCGGTGAATTTGATCCGCTTTCCGAGAAGGAAATGCTGGAGGAGCTGAAGCTTTTTGTTGAGAATCTGACCTGCGACTGCTCCTTCATTACCCACCATACGATCTCCGGCGTCAATCTCTCCGGACCGGATTTCCTTGCCCGGAAAGGTAAGATCGTTGCAACACTGGAGCGCCAGATCAGTCATGGCGACCTGGACCGGATGGCGGCGCTTCGCCGGAACAAAAGAACATTGTAAGAAGGAGGCGCACCTGCATGCATTTTTCAGGAGGAATCAACCGGCCGCCATATGAGACGGTGGAATCCGGCGATGACGTGGTCCTGAAACGGATCAACAAAGGATATACCGCCGCACAGGCCAGGGAGCAGCTGGAGAAGATCGACGCCGCAGGTCTCCCGTTCATCGTCAACTTCTTAAACGGTGCCGGCGGTCACGGATATGGTCTTACCAACGCGCAGCTGACTGCAAAGCTGTATGACCGCCTTCATCCCACGATGGTCAATTCAGGTGACCGGGAAGTCACAGAAACGCGATGTGATCGCCTACCAGATCCGCCAGTCCTTCAAACTCCTCCGCCACAACGGTGAATACTATAATCTGGCCGAGTATTCCAGGGAAGTCTTCCGCATGTTCGGAACGGATGAGGCGGTGGAAGTAGAGCTCCTCTGTAAAAACTATATCATGAATGCCGTCGCCGACCTTTTGCCGATGGGTATTCGGCTGGGGCGGGGATATGAAGATCCTCGGTCCGGAGGACTGAAGAACGGAAAGACCTGTCTTTGGGCAGGACTTGTCAGGAAATGAGGAAAGTGTATAATATGGTTAGATAAAACTAACCATATTCTCGAAAGAAGGTATCACGTATGGGGATTATAAGAAAGTTTTTCAATCAGACCAGAAAACCGGAAGGGATACTTGGAATAATCATGCTGAAGGGTATGAATTCGGGCCATGCAAAGCTTGCGGAATGGGGATTTAAGCATCTGCCGGCACTTCAACCCGCAGAGGTGGTCGATCTTGGCTGTGGCGCAGGCCGGAACGCCGGAGAAATGCTGAAAATGTTCAAAGACGCCCACGTAACCGCGATTGATTATTCACCGCTTTCTGTAGAAAAGGCGAAGACATATAACAGAGCCATGATCGACGCCGGACGGTGTACCGTACAGCAGGGAGATGTTTCGTCCCTGGAACTCCCGGAAGGAAGTTTTGATCTTGCAACAGCATTCGAGACAGTCTATTTCTGGCCAGGTCTGGAACAGTGCTTTTCCCGGACAGCCGGGATACTGAAACCCGGCGGATATTTCCTGATCTGTAATGAGTCTGACGGAGAAGATCCCGAAGGTAAGAAGTTCGAGTCAATCATAGACGGGATGCGGTGCTATACGGTGAAAGAGATAAAAACGGCTTTGAAAGCAGCGGGATTCACAGAAGTAAGGACCGCTCACCACAGATCAAAACCTTGGATTACGGTACTCGCGAGAAAGTAGGGATCGCCTGTTGCAGGTGCAGGAAATAAGACCATGAAAAAGAAAATATGGGATCTGTACGCGCCGGTCTATGAATTAGCGATGCGGTCCGACCGGAAAATATATCAGTATATGTACGACCGGATTCCGGAAGTGATCCGGGATAAAGCGGTTCTGGAGATCGGGACCGGACCGGGACTGATTGCGAAGCATGTGGCCTTTGCCGCAAAAAGCATGACCGCGACCGACTATTCGGAGGGAATGATCCGAGAGGCGGAAAAGGGGGTGTATCCGTCCTGTCTCAAGTTCGAGGTCGCTGACGGGATGGCGCTCCCCTATCCTGACTGTTCTTTTGATGCTGTCATTATTGCCAACGCCCTCCACATCATGCCGGACCCGGAGAAAGCATTGAGGGAGATTGACCGCGTGCTGCGTGCCGACGGCATTCTGATTGCGCCGAATTTCGTAGAGCATCGGGGCGGCGCTGTAAGCCGGCTCTGGTCAGGGATCCTTAAAATTGCCGGCATAAAGTTTGAACACCAGTGGACCGGGGAAGAGTACCTTCAGTGGCTTGAGGAAAACGGCTGGGAGGTAACATTTGAAAAAGCGCTGGACGCAAGGATCGCCATGATGTATACAGAGTGCCGGCGGAAGGAAGGCGCAGGAGATAATGCGGGCGACATAACAGAGGAGCCGGAACATGGCCTGAAGGAGGACGGGAAAATGAAACCGGATTATAAAAACTGGATGCCAAAGGGCATGATTGCTTCTTTTGCGGCAGGAAGTGCTGTCAGTCTGGGTGCTGCGCTTAGACTATATCTTCTGTCAGGTCACTGCCCGGAAACAAAGGTGAAACGTCTGCCTGCCGCATTTGCCGGCGGGATCGGAGTCATTTTCTCCGCCCTGACCGCCTGGGGCATCTTCATGTACCGTGCCTTTGACTACAACGGCAAGCGCCGGATGGCAAAACAGATCATCGACGGAACCGCGGATCAGATCTCGCTTTCGGAAGGCGGCAGATGCCTGGATGTGGGCTGCGGCAGCGGGGCCCTTGCGATTGCGGTGGCAAAGCGGAACCCGCAGGCAGAGGTGACCGGCATTGACCGCTGGGGCATGGACTACGCTTCCTTTAGCAAGAAACTGTGCGAACAGAACGCAGCAGCAGAAGGAGTTGAGAATGTACGGTTTCAGAAGGGAAATGCTGTACAGCATGATTTCCCGGATGAGAGCTTTGACGCCGTGGTGAGCAATTATGTGTATCATAATATCCCGGTTCGAGACCGCCAGGAACTTCTTGAGGAGACCCTGAGAACCTTGAAAAAGGGCGGCAGCTTTGCAATCCATGATATCTTTTCCGCATCGAAATACGGAGATATGCAGGCGTTTGTAAAGAAGCTGCAGGACATGGGTTATGAAGAAGTAAAACTGACCGACACGACGAAAGGAAAGTTCATGTCTGCGCGGGAAGCGTTTTGTCTGGGGTTATCCGGCTCCGCGCTGCTGACGGGAAAAAAATAAGAGAACAGCAAGGTGCATGTGCCGGTCCTGTCCTGCTCAACCTGCTCAAAATTTCTATGACTTGCCTGATATTTTGGGCAGGTCATTTTGTTTTCTGAGATTCCTGTTGACCGGTTTTGGATCCTGAGTATAATGGAATTTTCTGAAACGAACCGTCTCAGTAAGATGAAAGGAATACCACTATGAGAACCAAGAGCCCGGGGCTGATGACTCGGATCAGCTCGTATGTTGATCAGTATTACAGTGAGAAGCACACCGTACCGTCCACTGGTCTTATCGCCAGAGGGACAGGTGTTGCCAAGGCAACGGTCCATCGCTGACATGCATTAAGGGCTGAGGATACATATGCCAGAGGTAAATGCGGCCGGTTCAGCCGGCATTGCAGCGATCTTAAGCATCGGTACCCTTTCTTGGAAAGAATTCAGAAAGAAGGTCCGGTCTGTCCAGTCGTATTCCGCCGAGGGACCGACGTTCCATGAACCTCCTGATCGATGTCCAGAAGAAACTGCAGGAGAAAGGTGCAGGCTACGCCCACTGGGCAACGGTCTACAACCTGAAACAGATGTCAAAGACCCTTCTGTTCCTCCGGGACCACGGGATCGAAGATCTGGAAGAACTTCATAAGCTAGCTTTAGAAAAAATGAAACAGCGGGATGATATCCTTTCCCGGATCCGCGCTGATGAGGCACGGCTCAGGGTGATCGCCGCGCTTAAGAAACACATCATCAGTTATGTGAAGACCCGGAACACTTATGAGGCGTACAGAAAAGCCGGTTACAGCAAAAAGTTCTTTGAAGCCCACCGGGAAGAGCTGACGATCCACAAAGCAGCGAAGAAAGCGTTCGATGAACTTGGCGTGGGAAAACTCCCGAAGGTGAAAGACCTGAATGCAGAATACTCCCAGCTGCTTGCGGAAAAGAAGCAGGCTTATACAGAGTACCGGAAGATCCGTGATGAAGCTCAGGACCTTGTTGTTGCCGAACGAAATATCAATGGCCTGTACGAAGCGGAAAAAAGAACGGTAATGAGAGAACACACGAAAGAAAACCAGCATTGATTACTTGCCCCCGGCTGCCGGATATTTGATCCGGTGGCCAGGGGCTTTTTTCTTTTTTGGAATTGCTTTTGAAGGCAGTAGAAGCGTTTCGAAGAAACGCGCAGCCACACGAAGTGTGAAAAAGGGCTTGGGAATTCCCAACATGCAAGCGCATAATCGGCCGTATGGATGGGTATGCCCTGCTTGCGGCGTTTGGCACATCACAGAATTTGTACTTTCAGAATTAAAAATACAGAATATATATTGAACTGTCAGTTTTTGGCATCATGTAAAAATTGACCATATTTAGTTTGAAGTTTATAATATATTTTGGCTGTTTATACTTAAAAAATAGAGGGATGTCTTCAAAGGAGTCTTTAATGGAAAACGGAAACAAGCTCAGACTATTATATATCTACCAGCACTTATTTCGGTATTCTGATGCGGAACATCCAGTTACCACGCCGGAGCTGCTCCGGTACCTGAAAGAAGAACATGGTATGGATGTCAACCGGACCACTCTGCCCGGCGACTTTGCCATGATGGAGAAGGCCGGGCTGCATTTCGAAGTGGTCCGTTCGAGACAGAACAAATACTATTTCGACGGTCGTCTTTTTGATGTACCCGAGCTTAAGGTGCTGATCGATGCAATAGCCTCTTCAAAATTCATCCCGGAAAAGAAAAGCAAGGAACTGATCCGCAAGCTGACCACGCTGACCTCCGAGTATAATGCCGAACGCCTCCGGCGCCATGTCACTGTCGAAGGCCGGGTCAAGTCTGAAAACGAAAGGGCATACTATATTCTGGACGCGGTCAACACGGCGATCGATAAGAACTGCAAGATCCGCTTCCAGTACACGGAATACGGCAACCGCAGACGCAAGGTACTGAAGAACAACGGAGAGTAATATATTGTCAGTCCGTATGCGTTGGTCTGGGACGGCGACTATTATTACATGATCGGTTACTGCGACAATCGGGAACATATGCGAAATTTCCGACTGGATCGTATCTACAAGACGCCAGTAGTACTGGAATATGAAGACGCCGTACCTGAACCAGAAGATTTCAATCTGGCTGACTATTCCAGAAAGGTTTTCAGGATGTTCGGCAGTGATGAAGAAACAGAAGTAGAGCTGCTCTGTGAGACCGGGATGATGAACGGGATCGTGGACCAGTTCGGAACAAAGGTGAAAACGGAAGAAGTGGACGAGCAGCATTTTCGGGCGTATGTTACCGTCTGTCCTTCCTCAACTTTCTATAGATGGATATTTGGTTGGAACGGCGGTATAAAGATAAACGGTCCGGATGAGATTAAAGCAGAATATAAGACAATGCTAGAAAAAGCATTTGATTCAATGATGTGATTTATGGTATTAGGCACTAGATTAGAGCATCAAAAAAAGCATGACATTGGAGGAATAACATCTCATGGAAAGCTGGTTTTACACAAACTATAGTGACATCAAGTTTATCGACAAACTGAAAGAGAATATAGATCTGTGTCAGGCTTTCTATTTTTCCGTGAGCTTTATAAAGAAGCCAGGGCTGAAGCTCCTGGCTTCGAATATCGAAGCTGCGATTGCCCGCGGGGCAAGAGGACAGTTGATCACGTCTACATATCAGAACTTTACAGATGTAGATTCTCTGGTCTTCTTCTATGATCTGGCAAATCGTTATCCGGACAGGTTTTCATGCCATTTGGATAGAGAGTGTTTTCATGATGTAAAAGGATCAGCCGTTGGTTTCCATTCCAAGGGCTATCTTTTTGAATTCTCGGATCGCAATGAACTCCTGGTAGGATCTTCGAACATCACTGTGTATGCGCTTCTTAAAAACGTAGAGTGGGACGTTTCTGTAATAGAAAGGGACCGAAAAGAAACCTTTAGTGCGGCAAAGAAAGAGTTTGATGCTCTATGGGAAAGAACCTTGCCGCTCACCAGAGATCTTATTGAGGAATATAAAACACATCTCTTTTATTCCATTGAACGCTGGGACATGGATTACGATGTGGCAAATTCTGAGATTCGTCCGAACTATATGCAGCGGAGAGCGTTGAAGGAGCTGAACCGTGTGAGGGCTATGGGGGCCTCAAAAGCACTGGTAACAGCATCTGCCGGAGCGGGAAAAACTTTCCTGGCAGCCTTTGACGCACTGAACTTTAGCCCCCGAAGACTCCTATATATCGTTCATGAAGGTTCGATCCTTATGAAGTCCTTTGAGACCTTCCAGAAGGTATTTGGGAGTGAAAAAACTTATGGGATCTACAATGCAGAATACAAGGAGTTCGAAGCAGATTTCGTTTTCTCCACGAATGTGACGATGGCAAATTCTCTGGAACTCTTTGATAAGCATACCTTTGATTATGTGATCATTGATGAGTGCCATCATGCAGCGGCAAAGACCTATAAGGATATCCTGAACTACTTTGAACCGCAGTTCCTCCTTGGAATTACCGCGACCCCGGAACGGATGGACGGGGAAGATGTGTTTAGCCTGTTTGATCAGAATGTCCCTTATGAGCTTCGATTGAGGGATGCTATCATCAACGGACTTGTTGTGCCCTTTAAATACTATGGGATTCGGGATGAACTGATCGAGTATGGGATCGCGGAAACAAGAGGACACAAGTTTGTCGAACAATTCTCGGATGACAAGCACGTGGAATTTATCTCTAAAATGATCGAGAAATATCGCATTCCTGGTCAGAAGCTAAAGGCATTGGCTTTCTGTCGGGATATCTCCCATGCTATCAGAATGTCTCAGGCAATGGAGGAATATTATCATACCGCATATCTGACGGGAAGGAATTCCATCGGAGAGCGTGTCCGGGCGTATAAAGACCTGCAGGATGACAGTGCAGAACTGGAGATCCTGTTCACTGTAGACATCTTGAATGAAGGCGTTGACATTCCCGGCGTCAATATGGTTCTCTTCCTCAGACCCACAGATTCTCAGACCATATTCATCCAACAGTTAGGACGTGGCCTTCGAAAGTATGAAGGAAAGCAGTACGTCACCGTGCTGGACTTTATCGGAAATGATTACAAGAGAAGTGTACAGATCGCATTTGCCCTGGGAAGCCTGTCGGAAAACTTTGTCGTTGAGAAGAAGCTGGTTGCAGCATTGATCGAAAGCAATTTCGTTAGTATCGGCTTGGCAAACTACGGGGTGGAGATTCATCTTGACGACTTGAGTAAAAAGGAAATCCTTTCTTACATTGATCAGGTGAACTTCAATACAAAGAGCTATCTGGCCCAGGATTATCAGAATTTCAAAAAATATATCAGCGCATCTTCATATCCACAGCATGTAGACTATCTGAACAACGACTACGCCCCGGATCTTTTAAAGTTTATGCAGTCGAGGATCAGCGGGCGAAAGAATTCGTCATACTATGGCTTCCTGCAGGCTATCGGAGAAGAGGGAATCCCATCTTTTGATGAGCGTCAAGAAGGATTCATCAAGTATGTTTCTGAAATGTTGCCTCTTGTGCGGCCCTACGAGTACCTGATTATTCAGGAACTGTTGCAACAGGCCGGAAGCGCATCTATATCAGATATTAGCAAGAAGCTGAATGAGACTGTAAAGAACTGGAATCTATCAACCTTTCAGCATGCACTTCATTACATGCTGAATAGCGGGTATTTCCTGGAGGAAGATGGGGAACTGTCTTTGCTTGATGTTCGTAGGGATGTTGTCTTTGAGACATATCTTCAGGATCTTCTGGAGTATGGGCTCGGTAAATATGACATTGATTTTTACGACGCGTCTCCAGACGAAACATTCCATTTGTGGGCGAAATACCGGAAGGAGCAGGTACAGCAGCTTCTCCTGAATAATCCAAAAGATATAATGCTCGGCACCAAGATTTATGACAGTGTAGCTTATGCTTATGTGACCGTCATCAAAGGAAACAGTATCAAAGAGAATCTGAAGTACGCGGACGGTTACATTGATGCCGATACATTCCAGTGGGAAACGGTGGCAAACGTCAGTGAGAAGGAACTGAACAGCCTGAAGAATAGCAAGAAGATACACATCTTTGTCCGGAAGGTTGACAACGAGGATGGCATTCAGCTTCCGTTCACCTATATCGGCTCCGGGAAAATGGAGTACATTGAAGGTTCACGTAAACCGAATGGTGCGCATTTGTTCCGAATTCCGATGGAGAAGACCGCACCGGAGGATATTTATTTTGATTTCAAGCTGCCGGGATAGGAGAACTATGGGTTGTTGTACTGTGCAGGAGGGACGACCATGCTGATCTGTCATAAGGCTGTTGACCAGTCTGTTCTGAAAGAAGGGATGACTATTCCAACGACATTACATGATTATCTTTTTGAGCAGCTTGGATTCCAGTTGGGACATGGAGAATCGCGCCCTATCAAGATCTGTATCGACAATGAAGAATACGATGCGATACTGCGGAATAATAATTTCGACAGGGATATATACAGTAATCACCCGGATTTATTGCAGATGCAGGATAGTACAAAAGGGATTATTATTGCGGGATGAGTTTGTTAATAAAAATGTTAAAGACCTTGCTGGGCATGAATTCTCCGGAATACTTGGGAAAAAAGGGAGAAGATCAAACAGTAAGAGCGATAGAAAAGAATTACTTCCTGGGGAGGGAAGGCAGGATCCTGAGAAATCTGTACGTCCCCAAAGACAATGGAGAAACTGTTGAGATAGATCTTGTTTTTATAACAATAAAAGGTATTTTTGTTGTTGAGAGCAAGAATTATGTAGGATACATCTTCGGGAATGAAAGAAATGCTAATTGGGTACAGACTTTGTATGCCGGAAAAGATTTTATTGGCCGAAGCAAGGTAGAGAAGCATTCATTTTACAATCCGATCTGGCAAAACAAGGGACATGTAAACTATTTAAGGAAGTATCTGAAGACTGGTTATCCTTTTATTTCTCTGGTGGTGTTTTCTGATAAAAGTGAATTAAAATCGGTCTCTATAGATTCTTCGGATGTATATGTTTGTAACAGGTCTAGGCTGCTGACGGTTTTTACAGAGGTATGGAAGAAAAATCCCGATGCTTTAAGTGAAGAAGAAGTTGATGAGGTTTACAATTCCCTGAAAGCTCTTGCGGATGTCGATGAGACAATTAAACAGAAGCACATTGAACAAATTGAACAGAAACAAAATAATACTGGCATTTGCCCCAGATGCGGCGGCAAACTGATTCTCCGTATGGCAAAGAATGGACCGACTAAAGGACGTTGGTTTTACGGATGCTCCAACTATCCTAGGTGTAAATACACAAGAGGAAATTGAACAATATTTTGATAATATGCTGCCTGGGCAAGGGCTATATCAGTGCAAGGTGAGGTGACGTAGACATATGAGTTTAGGAACAGTTCCGGATCTGCAGATAGACCGGGCTTATTACAACACTTTGGACGTTGAGAGCTTTGCTTTGATGCTGAAGGATCCCTCCTACTGCTACAAGTTTTATTGGCTCGAAGCCCTGGTGGGGCTGATTTCTGAAGGAAAGACGAAGGTCTCCTTTGATGAGATCATCAACGAGATGATCTGCAATGCTTGGTATTCCGTGCGGGAATTCCACATCCATCTGAGCGGTCTGCAAGGGGATGGCTTGGTACGAGACGGCCTGGAGCGTGTGATCATTAAGCTTTCGGAATTAAGCAGGCTGAAAGCCAACGCGTCAAAAGTAGAGATCAAAAATGAGATCAGCCGCTTTGACAAGGAACTGTATCAGCCAAAGGAACAGCTGACCCATATGGTTCCGTATCGTGCGCTGGCAGGGTTCTTCGCGAACGCTGGGGAGCGGGTGGAATGGGAATCTACCCGTAGACTGATTGCATATGTTGAGACCTTTAGTACGGAGAAAAGGTCGCTGCCCTACATTTTCGGAGAAGGAAGCCGGCTTAGGAGAGAAGTCATTTTTCATCCTGACTGGATCCGGATGATCCGGGATAATACCGCTTCCATACTGGGCTGGATCCAGTACGAGAAGGTAAGATGGCTTCAGAATAATAATCCGGAGGTGCCGGGGCTCGTGTACAAACTGGCGCCGATGGATGAAAGGGTGCGGAAGCTGGACAAAGTCAAAAAGCTCTGGAAAGGTGTAATGGAATTAACAGAGATCAGGGATATTTTCCGCGATGAGCCAGTACAGTTGGAGAAGTATGACATTGACCACTTTATACCCTGGTCCTTTGTCATGAATGATGAGCTCTGGAATCTGATGCCGATGGATTCTTCCCTGAATTCCTCCAAGAACAACCGCCTGCCAAAGTGGGATCCTTTCTTCCGGCGCTTTTCCGAGAATCAGTTCCTTCTGTATCGGTTTATTCACGAAAAACCGGGGATCCACAGCCTGTACGAAAAGTGCTGGCGGGACAACCTGCATTCCATCTGGGCAAGCCAGGAATTGTATCATCCTGGAAACAGCCGGGAAGTATTTGATGCCATCCTGGAAAAGAATATGCGCCCGGTCTACGATTCCGCAAAACGGCAGGGATATGAGATCTGGCAGATGCCACCGACATCATAACCAGACAGAGAAAAGCCCCCGGTTGACCAGACCGGAGGCTTAAAGGGGAGGAATGTATTTATTTAAGTATATATTGATGTAATTCTTACCAGCTGTGATTTATGCAGCTGCGCGGCAGGTGAGTTCGGTATGACCACAGATCATAGCCGGAATTCCAACAAGGCCAACAGTAAGAAGAATTGCGTTGATAATCATTTTAAGTTCCCTCTCTATTTTTAATATTGTGATTTGTTTGAGTTAATGATTCTTTGTTGTTTCTATGTCTGAAGTATAGCACCCGGTACCGCACAGATTTGTCACATAATAAAAAGACAGGGTTTATCGTATGGACAAGACATTATCCTTTTACAATAGTAATGCATCGTCATTTATTGAGCGTACGGTCGCCGCAGACGTTGGAACTCTGAGAGAAAGGTTCTTAAAGTACATTCCGCAAAATGGGTATGTGCTTGACTTTGGCTGCGGTTCCGGACGGGATACAAAATGTTTCCTGGAGGCCGGCTTCAAGGTGGATGCGACGGACGGATCTGAAGAACTCTGTATTGCAGCGTCGGAATACTCCGGTGTAAAGGTACGGTGCATGGATTTCTTTGAGCTGGATGCAAAAGAACAGTACGACGGTATCTGGGCCTGCGCTTCTGTACTTCATGTAGAAAAGGACCGCCTCCCGGAACTCTTTCGGATCATGGCGGATGCGCTGAAGCCGGAAGGAGTGATGTATCTCTCCTTCAAGTACGGTGATTTCAGCGGAACAAGGGAAGGCCGATATTTCACCGATCTGACAGAGAAGAGCTTCAGAGAGATTCTGACAGGATTTGAGAACCTCAGCATAGAAGAAGAGTGGATCTCTGAGGATGTGAGGCCGGAACGAACGGTCAGATGGCTGAACGAAATCGTGAGAAAAGCCTCCGGCTGACCAGACCGGAGGCTTAAAGGGGAGGAATGTATTTATTTGAGTTTATATTGATGT
>Ga0256405_10007216_pt1 | contig 16981 bp, 17 predicted proteins | sample RumenRJG_02DNA_FD_189096 | JGI IMG/M metagenome (GOLD analysis project Ga0256405, IMG submission 189096) | Bovine rumen microbial communities from Lethbridge, Alberta, Canada - RJG_02 | ecosystem: Host-associated > Mammals > Digestive system > Stomach > Rumen | place: Canada: Alberta...
TTATCAGGCTGTTTCGTGCGCTACCTACACCACTGCTGGTACCAAAGCCATACTTGAACCGGAAAACAGCGATGACCTGTATGAGTTGTTGCCCAACTATGCTTTCCGAACAGGTGTTGATGTGTCGTGGCGTACATCTAACTGGGGAGAACCACCAATCCACATCGACGAATATCTCACTGACGATGAACTTGGTGAGTTGTATCCCGACGAGAATGAAGCCTACGACGGAATCCTCATTAAGGGCCTTCGTCAGCGTATAGAGTCGAGTCAGAAAAACAAGGTGCTGATAGTACTGCACACCAGCTCAAGTCACGGTCCGAACTATGCCAGTAAATATCCTAAGGAGTTCGAGATGTATAAGCCTGTGGCCAAGAATGTGGAAGAAGGTCAGAAAAATGTAGGTTTGCTGATAAATGCCTACGACAACACAATACGCTATACCGACTTCCTTTTGGACAGCCTAATCAACACGTTGCGTGATATGACAGAGTGGAAAAGTGCCATGATCTTTATTTCCGACCATGGTGAGTCGTTGGGAGAGAACAATATGTTCATGCACGGCTTGCCCATGCGACTGGCCCCCAAGGTGCAGTATGAAATCCCGTTCTTGGTATGGACGTCGGATCATTTCAGGGATTACAAGCCTGTATCCACTCAACAGGAAGCCCCAGCGGGTGAATTGCCAGCTGTTCTTGAGCAGCATTATATCTTCCATTCCGTACTAAACCTGTTATCTATACAGTCGCCTGCCTACAACAAAGACCTGGATATATTTGAGTAAGAAAGAATAGTTCATTTTGCAGATATGAAACGTGTTACAGTCTTACTATTAGTGCTTTTCTGCTGGCTTCACATCTCGGCACAGTACGACTTCCTGATAGCCAACCGGAATGTGATTCCCGGAGGTTACGATTTCTGGGTGTATACCCCTGAAGACTATTATTTCTCTCAAGAGCAAACACCCGTGGTCATCTTCTTGCATGGTGCCAGCCTGTGTGGTCGCAATCTGAACCGTTCGCGCCGTTATGGCCCATTGGATGCCATTGTCAGAGGCCGTGAGATACCCGCTCTCGTCATAGTACCCCAGAATCCGGGAGGGTCATGGAACCCGAAGAAGATCAATGATGTGTTGGAATGGACGCTGAAGAACTATCCTGCCGACAGCACCCGCGTCTATGTGCTCGGTATGAGTCTGGGTGGCTATGGTACCCTTGACTTTGCCGGCACTTATCCAGAGAAGGTGGCTGCTGCCATGGCACTCTGTGGCGGTTCTACGCTGAAAGACCTACAGGGACTGGGGCAAGTGCCGCTTTGGATACTTCATGGTACAGCTGACAAAGCTGTAGGCATCAAGGAGTCCAAACGGGTGGTCAAGGCACTGGAAGATGCCAATAATGACAGTCGCTTGCGTTACGACTGGATACCAGGTGCCAATCATGGAGCACTGGCCCGTGCCTTTTATTTGCGCCGCACCTACGAATGGCTGTTCCGTCACTCCCTGAAGGACAATGGACGCCCGCTCTGTCGAGAGTTTAGCATCACCAATTCCGACCTTAAAGGAGCTTATAGCGATATGGATAAGAACCTGCCCGATCCGGAGGTTATTGACGATTAACTATTAAACATAAAAAGAGGATGCAACCATTAAAAGTCACATCCCCTTTTCGTTTTATTAAAAAATCGAGTGTGTTCTATTATTCTGCTGCGAGTGTGAAGCGACGGAAAGCAGTGATGTCCAGCTCCTTGTCCTGAGCCTTCACCCACTGGGCTACGGTAGCCTTGTCACCATCACCGAACTGGAACTCCTGGTCGACCAGACAGTTCTCCTTCAGGAACTTATTCACACGTCCCTTGGCGATGTTCTCGATCATAGGCATCTTCAGCTGAGCCTCACCCTCGGCCTTGGCAGCCTCGATGAGCTTGCGAGCTTCGTCAGCCTGCTCCTGAGTGAGCCAGCCCTTAGCCATATTGCTCTCAATGTGGTCTTCGCTGTCAACGAGGTTGGGGTTGATGCCAGCCTTCTTAAGCTTCATCTCCACGAACTTCTCAACCTGCTCAAGCTTGGTCTTCTCAACGGCAGTCTTGTACTCCTCGTCAATAATCTTCTGGTCTACCTGCTCGGCATTCAATGCCACGGGCTTCATGGCAGCCACCTGCATAGCCAGCTTGTGACCTACCTCAGCATTCTCCTTGTTGGTCTGAACCATGGTGCACAGAGTGTGCTTACCCATGTGGTCGTAAGCCTCGATGTTAGCACCTTCCAGTATCTGGTAGCCATCGAGTTCCATCTTCTCACCAGTGATACCTGAGCGCTGTGTAACGGCCTCCTGAGCGGTCTGTCCGTTGATGTCGAGGTTCTGCACCTCGTCCAGAGTCTTGCACTTGTTGGCCACGGCAGCATCAAGGATGCTCTTGGTCAGGGCGATAAAGTCTGCACCATTGGCTACGAAGTCGGTCTCACACTTCAGGGCGATGATGGCAGCAAAGCCGTTCTCTACCTTGGTCAGTACGCAACCGTTAGAAGTCTCACGGTCGGAGCGCTTGGCAGCGATAGCCAGACCACGCTCGCGGAGCAGCTCCTTGGCACGGTCGAAATCGCCCTCAGCTTCGGTCAGAGCCTTCTTTACGTCAGCCAGACCTGCGCCAGTCATAGCGCGAAGCTTTTTAATATCGTCAATTGAAATTGCCATAATTCTTAAATGCTTAATTCTAAATTCTTATGCTTAATTATTATTCTGCAATGCTTAACACGTAATGCATTCGGGCAGAAGCCCAATTAAGCATTAAGCATTAAGCATTATGCATTACTCTGCGGCGGGAGCCTCTTCCTCTGCTACGGGAGCTACAGCTTCCTCAGCAGCAGGAGCTTCGTCCTTGCGAGCCTTACGGGTGCGCTTGGGCTTAGCCTCAACAGCCTCTTCCTCAGCCTGAGCCTCGGCAGCTTTCTCGTCAGCCTTCTCAGCCTTACGCTCCTCCAGACCCTCAGCGATAGCGGTGCAGCAAGCATTGAGGATTACCTCTACGCTGTCCTTTGCATCATCGTTAGCGGGAATGATGAAGTCAATGTTCTTAGGATCGCTGTTGGTATCAACAATACCGAACACGGGGATACCCAGGCGGTTAGCCTCCTTAACGGCGATATTCTCCTTCATCACGTCAACAACGAACAGAGCACTTGGCAGACGAGTCAGGTCGGCGATAGAACCGAGGTTCTTCTCCAGCTTGGCACGCTGGCGGGTGATCTGCAACAGCTCACGCTTTGACAGGTTACCGAAAGTACCGTCCTGCATCAGTTTGTCGATATTGGCCATCTTCTTCACTGCCTTGCGGATGGTGGGGAAGTTGGTGAGCATACCGCCCGGCCAACGCTCAATCACATAAGGCATATTAATGCTGGTTGCCTTCTCGGCAATCACTTCCTTAGTCTGTTTCTTAGTACCTACGAAGAGGATTTTCTTACCCTGACGAGCAATGTTCTTCAAAGCCTCTGCTGCATCGTCGATCTTAACCACAGTCTTGTGGAGGTCAATGATGTGAATACCATTACGCTCAGTGTAGATGTAGGGAGCCATGGCGGGGTTCCACTTACGCTTCAGGTGACCGAAGTGGCAGCCAGCCTGGAGCAGCATATCAAAATTTGTTCTTGCCATTTTTTTAATCTTTAATTTTGTTGTTTACTTTCTTTTTTAATCTTTGTTAGATCAACCAGCGGGTAGTCTAGTTGTACTAGTATGACTAGCAGTACTAGCCAGAGTCCCGTCAGTTTAGATACTAAACGTAGTCCAGTATGTTTAACGCTTACTGAACTGGAAGCGACGACGTGCCTTGGGACGACCTGGCTTCTTACGCTCAACCTCACGGCTGTCACGTGTCAGGAAACCGTGATCCTTCAAAGCCTTCTTGTCATCCTCGTTAACCTTTACAAGTGCACGAGCGATAGCGAGACGCAGAGCCTGGCTCTGGCCAGTAAAGCCACCACCGTCGAGGTTAACCTTGATGTCGTACTTCTCGGCGCACTCCAGCAGGTTCAGAGGCTGCTTTACCACATACTGCAGGATAGCTGAGGGGAAATATTCGGTTAAGTCCTTCTTGTTGATCGTGATCTTGCCAGTACCCTCTGACAGATATACGCGAGCTACTGAGCTCTTACGACGACCTATTGCGTTAATTACTTCCATCTCTATTCAATTATTTATACAAGTTAATATCAATAGCCTTTGGCTGCTGTGCCTCGTGCTTGTGTTCTGTTCCCTCATATACATAGAGGTTGTTCAGCAGGCTGCGTCCGAGGGGACCCTTTGGCAGCATACCCTTCACAGCGTGACGGAGAATACGCTCTACACCGAAAGGCTTCTTGCGCAGTTCAGCAGGTGTGTTGAAGCGCTGACCACCAGGATAACCAGTGTAACGGGTGTACACCTTGTCGGTTTCCTTCTTACCGGTGAACTTCACCTTGGCTGCATTGATAATAATGACATTGTCGCCGCAATCTACGTGCGGAGTGAAGCTGGGCTTATACTTGCCGCGAATCAGTTTGGCGACCTTTGAAGCGAGACGACCCACTACCTGATCGGTAGCATCGATAACGACCCACTCCTTCTTGGCTGTCTCCTTGTTAATCGAGACGGTCTTGTAACTTAAAGTGTTCATTCTTCGTTTAAATTTACTAAAAAACAGTTTTTTCATTTGGACATACACGTAGGTACGCCCCTACCTAATTAAATGTTTGAATGCCGATTCACAAACCGTGCCATCCGGCCAAAGACAGTCACTATTTACACGACACTCATGGGGAGTCTAAGACCCTCCCCTCAATAATCGGACTGCAAAGGTACTGCTTTTTATTGAAATATGTGGTTATCTTTTCACAATTCGTCCTCACAATTATATTAATTTAACAAAGTAAGTTATTTTTAACAACTTCTTGACAGTGTTTATCCTATATATTCACAAAAAAATCGTACCTTTGCACCCAAGTTATATAATAAGGTATGAATATTGAGACAATAATAAGCCAAGCCGCAGGCGAAGCCGTGAAGGCACTCTACGGCATGGAGGCAAGTGAAAAGATGCTGCAGCTGCAAAAGACGCGCAGCGAGTTTGAGGGTAACCTGACGCTGGTGGTATTCCCATTTGTGAAAGCCGCCAAGAAATCCCCAGAGCAGACAGCTCAGGAGATTGGTCAGTATCTGGTCGACAACTGTTCGGCTGTAGAAAAGTTCAATGTGGTAAAGGGATTCCTGAACCTGAGCATTGGCGAAGGAGCCTGGCTGCAATTGCTGCAGGCTATCGACAATGATGACAACTTCGGCATGAAGACTGTGCACGAGGATTCACCCCTTGTGATGATAGAATACTCTTCACCCAATACCAACAAACCCCTGCACTTGGGTCACGTGCGTAACAACCTGCTGGGTTGGTCGCTGGCTCAGATTATGGAGGCCAACGGCAACAAGGTGGTGAAGACCAACATTGTGAACGACCGCGGTATTCATATCTGTAAGTCGATGCTCGCTTGGCTGAAGTATGGCAACGGCGAGACACCTGAGAGCTCTGGTAAGAAGGGCGACCACCTCATCGGCGACTACTACGTGGCCTTCGACAAGCACTATCGCGAGGAAATCAAGGAGCTCGTAGCACAGGGCATGGACGAGGAAAAGGCCAAGCAGGAGGCTCCGCTGATCAAGGAGGCTCACGAGATGCTGGTGAAATGGGAGCAGAACGATCCTGAGGTGCGCGCCCTTTGGGAGAAGATGAACAACTGGGTGTATGCCGGTTTCGACGAGACCTACAAGAAGATGGGCGTAGGCTTCGATAAGATCTACTACGAAAGCCAGACCTACCTCAAGGGTAAGGCCAAGGTGGAGGAAGGACTTGCCAAGGGTCTATTCGAGCGCCATGAGGATAATAGCGTATGGGCCGACCTCACTAACGAAGGTCTCGACCAGAAGTTGCTGCTCCGTTCTGACGGTACCTCTGTCTATATGACACAGGACATCGGTACTGCCGAGATGCGTTTCCAGGATTATCCCATCGACAAGATGATTTACGTCGTGGGCAATGAGCAGAACTACCACTTCCAGGTGCTCTCCATCCTGCTCGACCGTCTGGGTTTCAAGTGGGGTAAGGAACTCGTTCACTTCTCATATGGTATGGTAGAACTGCCTAACGGTAAGATGAAGAGCCGCGAGGGTACCGTTGTTGATGCTGACGACCTGATGGAGCTGATGGTTGAGGATGCCTACAAGACCTCCATGGAGTTGGGTAAGTTCGACGATATGACTGAGGATGAGCGCCGTGAGATTGCACGTGTCGTTGGTATGGGTGCTTTGAAGTACTTTATTTTGAAGGTGGATGCCCGCAAGAATATGCTGTTTAATCCTGAGGAGAGTATCGACTTCAATGGAAACACTGGTCCCTTCATTCAATATACCTACGCTCGTATCCGCTCAATCCTCCGCAAGGCCGAGGGAACAAACTATTCTCTCACCTCTAACCCCTCACCCCTCACTCCTAAAGAAATCGAGCTCATCCAGAAGATGTCTGAGTTTGGTGCTGCTGTAGAGCAGGCTGGCAAGGACTACTCTCCCTCTGGCATCGCCAACTACTGCTACGAGCTGACGAAGGTATTCAACCAGTTCTATCACGACTTCTCTATCCTCAACGAGCCTGATGAGCAGAAAAAGGCCGTTCGCCTGATGCTGGCCAAGAATGTAGCAAAGATTATCAAGAACGGTATGGGTCTGCTGGGTATCGAGGTACCTGAGAGAATGTAAAAAGCCTCCCCCAACCCCCTCCAAGTAGAGGGGGCTTAGAAATAGAGAGAGAAAGATGAAGTTTGTTTATGAGACGGCGGATTGTGCCAACTATGACCTGTTAAGTGCTTATGCCGACTATAACAAGAGTCATCCTACTGAGGCTGAGAGTATCATATGGGATTTACTAAAGGCAAAAAGTATTGATGGCCACAAGTTCAGACGCCAGCATATCATCAAGGATTATATCGTAGACTTTGTCTGTCTTAACAAAAAACTGGTGATTGAAATAGACGGTCAATATCACTTGGAGAGCAATCAAATCGTAAAAGATAAAAGCAGAACGGAAGATCTCCAAAAGAGTGGATTCACAGTCATCCGTTTTTCCAATGAAGAAGTTACAGGAAACACTCCTGAAGTAATAAGGTGCATTAAGAAATCGCTTATGGAAATCGTAAAGCCAAAAGCCACCCCCTCTGCACAGAAAGCCCCCTCTACTTGGAGGGGGTTGGGGGAGGCTGGAGTTCGTTTAGACGCGTGGGCTGTTGACGCTGCTTGCAGTGGCAACCCAGGGCCTATGGAGTATCAGGCTATTGATTTGCAGACGGGTGCGCAGGTGTTCCACTTCGGCCCCATGAAAGGTACCAACAATATCGGAGAGTTTTTGGCTATTGTCCATGCCCTGGCTCTCTGTTGGCAGAAAGGACTGCACGATAAAACCATCTACAGCGACTCCTATAATGCCATTCTATGGGTCAATAAGCGTCAGTGTAAGACAAAATTAGAGCGCACCCCGGAGACGGAGCCGCTCTTTCAGATTATACTGCGTGCCGAGAACTGGCTGCGCACCCACCATTACCGTAACCCCGTCGTCAAATGGGAGACTCAGAAATGGGGCGAGGTGCCTGCCGATTTCGGTAGGAAATAAGAAGCCTCCCCCAACCCCTCCAAGGGGAGGGGCTTTTTATACCTTCATGTAATTGACAATGATGTTCTCGTCGTAAACTTGTTGCGAGAGCACCTGTACGTTAGCGGGCAACTGCGGTGCTCTTGTTCCACCACCCACCGTCAGAACGGTATTCGTCTCCACTCGAATCTCATCCCACAAACCTTTTTCAAGGAAAGAATCAAGCGTCTTCCTGCCACCCTCAACGATGAGCGACTGCACCTGATGGGCATGAAGGACCTCCAAGTTCAGCGGATGCTGGCGGTCGATGACCAGACGTTTGGGGCTTGGGCCTTCCCATTGGCGTACGGTCAGTTGCGGATGCTCGCGCTCATCGGTCACACGCCCTACGAGGATAGCATCCTCCTCAGCCCTCAGTTTATGAGAGAGCATCTGTGTAAAGGGCGAGGAAATGGCCAACGCTTTTCCATGATCATCAATAAAGCCGTTTGCTGTCTGTGCCCATTTTAATATAATGTACGGGCGCGAGAGACGATGATAGGTAAAGAACCTGCGATTCAGCGCCTTACACTCAGCCTCCAGCACACCTACCGTCACCTCTATGCCGGCATCGCGAAGTCTCTGGATGCCGCGTCCCTGAACCTCTGCAAATTCATCAACACAGCCCACCACCACGCGCTTCACGCCTTTCTTGACGATAAGGTCTGCACAGGGAGGGGTCTTGCCATAGTGCGAACAGGGCTCCAGTGACACATACATCGTAGCCTCATGCAGCAGTTTCTCATCCTCTGCACTGACACTTGCAAAAGCATTCACCTCAGCATGGCCCTGTCCGCAACGCACGTGATAGCCCTCGCCAAGGATTCTCCAACTCTCCCTCCCTTTTTGGGGTGCCGGCGGAAGGCTTATCACAGCACCCACCATGGGGTTCGGTTTTGCGTTCTGCCGTCCGTTCTGTGCCAGTTGCAGGCATCGGCGCATATATTTCTCGTCTGTCGTCATCGTCATTCACGTCATTTTAAGTTGCTGCAAAGTTACGATTATTATTTCATTTCAGCAATATGAATTAAAATTTTGGCCATTATTTTTTAAATTCTGGCCAAAATTCAAAAAATAATGGCCAGAATTCAAGACAATCCATGCAACAGAGAAGGCCGTCTTAGCCTTCTGTGCATTTTTATTACCAATCTTTTGCTCGTTTCAGAAATATTGTTTAATTTTGCAAAGTCTTCCCCATTATAGGAACAAACGTCCTTCAAAAGATGAAAGCAGGAGAAATGGGGGGCATTTTTTACAAATAGGTGACTACCTCTTAGGCAGGTACAGCAGCCCACACTTTTTTGTATCAGTGCCTAAACAATACATTAACTTATTAGACAACTGCCACAGGGGGTGCAGGCAGACAATAAAAAACATGAAAGCAAAAGCGTTTCTATCACTGCTACTGTTATGGATGACAGCTTCAAATGCTATGGCAGAAGAGACTTCTTCTTTGTTTGTCTTTCTGAAAGACGGCAGCATAGTACAGTTCATTTTGCCTACAGAGAATCCGACAGTAGCCTTTTCAAAGGGCAACATGACCGTAACCTGTTCTAACCAAGAGCCAGATTCTTGGAGAGATGTTACCTTCCAGCGTGACGAAGTAGATTATCTAAAGGTGGATGATTCTATTCCGACAGCCATTGAGAATGTTAAGAATGACGAGCCGCGCGTCCGTTTCGACATGACCCGCAAAGGCATAGTAAACATCAACGGCTTACAATCCACAGACCGCATTCAGGTATATGGACTTGACGGTAAGAGCGCGGATGCCGCCATCAGCCGTCATGAGGGTGAGGCCACTGTTGACCTGAGCCAGCAAAAGCGCGGGGTCTATATGGTGAGCGTGAACAAAAGTTTTACCTTTAAACTGATGAAACCATGAAGAAACTATTACTCTCAATGGCTACGTTAGCACTCTGTGCATCAGCCTCAGCACAATATATTATCGTCAACGACGAACTGCCAATATCCGCAAATGACGTAGAGAAGATTACCTACGAGGAGGACGAACAGTTTGAGTCATCGTTGCTACCAGGCCAACTGGCCAGCGACCCTAAGACTACCATCTTCAGTCAAGCCCTGCAACTGACGGGACTGGCAGACACATTGCAAACATACATTTATGACAACTACATTGGAGGTGGTGAGAAATACTATTATAGGTCGCACGTACGGAAGGAAGTGGCATGGACTAATGAAAACCGTTTCAAGATGTTCACGGTGTTTGCCGAGACCGATTCCACCTTTAAAGCCAACGGCATCAACAATTTGGATGATTTGAAGGCATACGCCAAACAGGTCTATGACGAGGCCTACCCCGAGGATGCTTCCGTAAGCGATCCTACCGATCGGCGCAACTCTTTGAACCGTTTCGTAGCCTACCATATCCTTGGTCACGGCAGTTCCTATTGGTATCTGACAGCGTATGATGGAACATCCCAGGGCGCTTTCTGGCTAAATACCAGTTTAGCTGATATGTCGGCATGGTATGGCACTCTGATGCCTCACGCATCTCTGAAATGTAGTTATCCGATGGGCAAAGACAAAGGTCTTTACCTGAACCGCAGGGGATTGAGGAATGGTCCAGACAAATATGGTAAGCAGATACGTGGTGCCAAGATCCAGACTGATGGGGAGAAAGGTTTTGACCATAAGTGCTTTAATGGCTACTATTTCCATATTGACAGTCTTTTGACTTACGACAAGAAGACCCAAGACGAGGTACTTGGCACCGAACTATGGCGTGTAGATTTCAAGACGCTCTCGTCTGACATCATGAACAATGCCGATGAATTGCGTGGCAATTATCTGGCTGATGACTCCCAAGCCACTCCTGACGACAGCCCCAATCCCAAGAACGGCCGCAACTATCGTTACACATGGGAGAACATAGAGAACATTAAAGGCGATTCAGCGAGAAATCATAGTGGTCTGATAGCTCGCCGTGCACACCTGTACTTCTGGTCGTGGCAGGGCGATGATGTGCAAATTTTTGACGATTTTGACATGACCATCAAGCTTCCGCCCGTACCTGCCGGAGAATGGGAGGTCAGAATGGGTGCAAGCTCAATTCCTACAAGACCTAATGTCAGAATCTATCTGAACGGTGAGGTGACGATAGACTCGCTTGACATGAGCAATGGACACTATTACCCCGCCGATTGGAATCAAAACTATGGTGCTGTCAATATCACATACGAATATATGATTGAACACCCTTATTTCAATATAGAGAAATTGGATGAACCGAAGATTTTTAAAGAAGAGGATGAATTTGGGAATGTTTTTGATTCAGAATTCTGGTATCTTGTAACAGATATTAGGAGTGGAGAAAAGATGTATATGGAAGTCGAACCTATTTATAGGACAGAAAATAATGGTCGTTACTATTATCGCTTCAACGCAACTGGTATAGACCCCGACACTAGTAAACCTTTAGACTGGAGGCAACGGATTGATCAATATGTATTAGAGGCAGAGAAAGCGGCTAACCTTGCCATGTACGGTACGATGAGAAGTCCGCGTGAATGTACTGTAGGACAGCGGCAAAGTATTTTTGATTTAGACGGTATGGTGAGATACCCGCTTGGCCGCATTATCTCTGATGGCAAGAGCGACAACTACCTGCGTATAGAAAATTTGCCTGTTGTTAAATATAACGGAAACACCACCGAGGCTCAGTTCGACTACTTTGAGCTGGTGCCCAAGTTCGTCTATGAAAATCAGGAGATACCCGAAGAATAAAAAGGAGGAGGAAACAAATGATGAAAACAAAGAATATACTTTTGACCGTGGCTTTTATGGCTTGCGGAATCGGTGCCACGGCACAGGACGTAACCGTTCTGCACATGAAGAACGGCACCACCAAACGATATACTAATGGTGTAAAGGAAAGTACATCCATAGATTTCTATGAACATACATCCGGAAATTCTTTTTCTCCCGATTACACGACAACACATGAGAATGGTTATAGTGTTGACTGGGGGGTAAACTATGTGACACGGCTTAATGACGAAGATTTCGTCGGACTGTTTTGGGAAGACAAAGTGCCTGCTAACTTCCAAGCCAAGCATGGTGTCTGCTTTGGGACGAAAGCCGGTTTGACGGTTGACAATTGCGAGCAGAAGGTGTATGCCACAGACACAAAAGTAACAGTGGGTCGTAATACGGGGAATCTCTCGCAGTTGACCAACGACCACACACATTATGTGTGGATTGGTCCAAAGAAAGAGATAAACATGACGATGTTTCTTGAGCATATCACATTTACGACCACCGATACCCTCAACTATATCATGACACCTTTGGAGAAAGGGCAGACCTATTATTACCGCTTTTTCTCTGAGGGACAGGTCATAGAAGGAGGACAGCAGAAGACAGTAGTGTTCTATGATGACGAGAAAAGTTTTCGTGTGCCGCGTGTGATGGATGATTTTGAGTATTATCCCTACCCCCAAGGATCCAAAGCTGCGATGGCCACTTTTGCCGCCGCCCATTTCGAAGGTTTCACTGTTCCCACATGGCAGCAGATGGAGCCCTTGTGGAACAAATGGCGGGCTACAGACGAGGGTAAGAACATTGACCTTTCTGCCGACATCACCACTGAAGAATTCGACGATGGCACGGGCTACCGTCTGAACCGCATCCCTGATGAATTCTATACATGGATGGCTAATCGTGAAATCGTGATTGATGCGTTTGACGTGGCAGATATAAGCAAATATTATGATCGAGCCTACGGTGATTCCCTTCTTACCGTCACACTAGAGAAAGTGACCAATATCGACACTAAGTGGGGCGTTCCTGGAGGAAAATACATCCGGTTTACCCCAAATTTAGCAACGTTGAATTACTCATTTACCTACAAGAGCAATGAAGTAGTACCAGGTGTACGTTATAAACTATGCCTAAACTTCGCTCCTGAGACTGTGATTGAGAACACAGACACAACTGCTACCATCTTCCTTCCTACAAAGATTAGGGTTAATGCCATGTATGGAAATCAGAAAGTCCAACTCACTCCTTCTGGAAGCAGTAGTACAACCATGGAGATTTCTGCTACGGAGACGACAACAATAAATATAGAGGATTTTTATACAACAGCGATGGGATTGAATTTGATATATGAAACAAGAGTTGGAACCGCTGAAATAAGAAAAGGAGCTTACAACAGAATCCTGCGTGTAGCGGAGATTAGACTGATTCCTATAAAGAACGAGTAACATACATCTTTTTTATATAGTGCGCGAAAGCCTAAAAACGGAGCTTTCGCGCTTTTTTTGATGTATTACTTGCTCATTTCGGAAATTATTTATAACTTTGCCAAACGATGAATTACGAAACACTTTGGCAGAGACTAACAGACATATATGAGACAGGTGAGGCTAAAGCCATTGTCCGTTTAGTACTTGAAGTACGCTTCGGTCTAACAATGACGGATATTCTTTGTGATAAGATTGACAAGTTAACCATTGAAGAACAGAAAGATCTCAAATACATTATACAAAGATTAGAAACTGGCGAGCCCGTGCAGTATGTGCTGGGGGAAGCCGACTTTGGAGGCAGGACCTTTCACGTGGAGCCAGGCGTGCTGATTCCCAGGCCGGAGACCTACGAACTCTGTGAATGGAGCCTCCCCCCGACCCTCTCCAAATGGAAGGGGCACATTCTCGACATCGGCACAGGCAGCGGATGCATTGCCTGCACGCTGGCAGCAGAGATACCGAATGCAGAAGTGACGGCATGGGACATCAGCGACGATGCCCTGCGCATAGCCGCCGAGAATGCCAAACGTGCCAATGTTCACGTGTCTTTCGAGAAAGTGGATGTCCTCAATTCTCAATTCTCAATTCTCAATTCTCAATTCGATATAATCGTCAGCAACCCGCCCTATATATGTAATAAGGAACGCGCAGGAATGGAGCGCAACGTATTGGAGCATGAGCCGGAACTGGCACTCTTTGTACCTGATGACGATCCGTTGCTGTTCTATCGTGCCATCGCTCGCTATGCCGCAAGAGCTCTCAAACCAAGCGGACAACTCTTTTTCGAGATCAACCCACTATATGCTGACGAGATGCAACAGATGCTAAGCGAGGAAGGATTTTCACACATTGAGGTCAGAAATGACCAGTTCGGCAAACAAAGATTCACCAAATCATGGTTGTAAAGAAAGAGATGACAGGTCAGCAGGCCTACCAGAAACTCACAGACCTGTGTGCCCGCAGCGAACATTGTCAGCAGGAAATGATAGAAAAAATGCGACAATGGGGTGTCAGCGAAGAGGAACAGGCACAGGTGATGAGTCGTCTTATTGCAGAGCGATATATAGATGACGAACGCTTTGCCCACGCATTTATCTACGACAAGATACGCTATAACAAATGGGGACGGCGCAAGGTAGAGCAGGCCCTATGGATGAAACGTATCGATGAACATATCAGCAAACCCCTGCTCGACGAGGTAGACGACGAGGAATATCTCAGCATTCTGCGACCCATGCTGAAGCAGAAACGCAAGAGCATCAAGGCAAAAAGTGAATACGAACTCACTATGAAGCTCATCAAGTTCGCTTTGGGACGAGGCTTTACTATGGATATCATCAAACAATGCATAGAAGTAGAGGATGAGGACGAGTTTCTGGACTAGTCTGTTGGACATGATTGCCCCTCGAAGGTGTGCTATCTGCGGAGGCAGACTCTCGCCGGAGGAGTCGCTTCTCTGTCCTGACTGTGATGCAGAATTGGAGGTGACACCCTTTATGGAGTCACCCTACGACAACCCCATGGCTCGCCTGTTTTGGGGACAGTTCCCCGTAGAAAAGGCATCGGCCTGGTTCTACTACCGTCCCCATTCCGATCCCAGCAAGATGATCTACGACTTGAAATACCACGGTCAGGCCATGCTGGGCGAGGATATTGGCGAACAGTTGGCACTAAGACATCAGCCTACAGGCTTTTTCAACGATGTCGATGCCATAGTACCTGTCCCCATCACAAGCAAGCGCCAAAGGCAAAGAGGCTACAACCAGAGTATGCAGGTAGCGCGTGGCATCAGTCACATCACACGTCTGCCTGTTTACGATAAAGTGGTAGTGCGTCAGCATTTCACGCAGAGCCAGACGCATCAAGACAATGTCTGGGAGCGGCGTGCGAACGTGAACGAAGCATTCCTGCTGGTTGATGCCGACAAGATTAAAGGCAAGCATCTGCTCATCATTGATGACATCGTGACAACAGGTGCCACCGTCATTGCCTGCGGACAGGAATTGGCCAAGGCCGATAATGTACGCCTAAGCGTCCTCTCCATCGGTTACACAAAAGAGTAAACAAACTGAAAATTGAAGAGCGGCAGCAAATTTTTCACTCTTCACTCTTCACTCTTCACTTTTTTTTCTTACCTTTGCAGGCAAAAATCAACATAACGCTATGGATATCAAGAAACAATTCGCTCAGAAACTGATGGACATCAAAGCCATCAAGTTGCAACCCAACGAGCCGTTTACATGGGCCAGTGGATGGAAATCACCTATTTATACTGACAACCGCAAGACCTTGGGTCATCCCAGCCTGCGCTCGTTTGTGAAGTTGGAGCTCTGTCACGTCATTCAGGAGCAGTTCCCCGAGGCCGAGGCCGTAGCTGGTGTGGCTACTGGTGCTATCGCTCAGGGTGTATTGGTTGCTGAGGAACTGGGTCTTCCTTACTGCTATGTTCGTCCGAAGCCGAAAGATCACGGTATGGGCAATCAGGTGGAAGGTGAGATTAAGAAGGGCTCAAAGGTCATCGTCGTGGAAGACCTGATTTCTACTGGTGGCAGTTCACTAAAGGCTGTAGCTGCTCTGCGCGAATATGGCGTTGAGGTCATCGGCATGGTAGCCTCGTTCACCTATGGTTTCCCCGTAGCCGAGGAGGCTTTCCGTGAGGCTGGCGTGAAGCTCATTACCCTGAGCAACTACGATGCCGTTATCGAGCAGGCCGCCGAGACGGGCTATATCAAGGAAGAAGAGAAAGCCGTACTGGCTGAATGGAGAAAAGATCCCAGTGTATGGGGCATTTAAGCAGTAGTTATGAAGAAATTTGAAAGTAGCATTAAGCAGGTGCCTTATTCACAGGAGGCCGTCTATCGCAATATTAGCGACCTGAGTAATCTGGAGCGCGTACGCGACCGCATCCCTGAGGATAAGCTCAAAGAGTTCTCGTTCGACCAGGACTCTGTCACCATCAATGTAGACCCTGTAGGCCAGATTACCCTGCGCATCGTAGAGCGTGAAGAACCTAAGTGCGTGAAGTTCGAGACAACTCAGTCGCCTATGCCCTTTAACCTCTGGATTCAGGTGCTTCCTGTCAACGAGAACGCTTCGAAGATGAAGGTCACGGTGAAGGCCGACATTCCCTTCATGCTGGCTGCCATGGTAAGCGGTCCTATTCAAGACGGAGTAGAGAAAATCGCCGACGCACTGGCACAGGTTCCCTATGTATAAGTGAAGAATGAAGAGTGAAGAATGAAGAATTTGCTACCGCTGTTATGACAAACTACAGAAGAGAAGGTGGCCCACTGCATATAAAAAGTTATTCTGCAAATGTTCATGAATCAGAGTTTGCACAAAGTCCTTCAGACTTCTCATCAAAACTTCACATAGCTCTCAAAGAAGCAAATGAGACAATGAATTGGTTAAACTTACATGACACAGGTTTCTTAGATGACAATGGATTCAACAGTCTTACCTATGATTGCAACGAAGTTATTGCCATGTTGGTCTCATCAATTAAGACGATAAAGAAAAATAATAACATACCACTCCTATATGAAACTCTGGGAAAAAGACTTTGAGATAAACAGCGAGATAGAACGCTTCACCGTGGGCAGAGACCGCGAGATGGATCTCTATCTGGCACCTTATGATGTATTGGGAAGCATGGCTCATATTACCATGCTCGAGAGTATCGGACTGCTCGGAAAAGAAGAGCTGCCCGTACTGTTGGCTGAGTTAAGGAATATCTACGAACAGACACAGCGTGGCGAGTTCGTCATTGAGGATGGCATTGAGGATGTCCACTCACAAGTGGAACTGATGCTTACCCGTAAGTTGGGCGACATGGGTAAGAAGATTCACTCGGGTCGTTCACGTAACGATCAAGTGTTGGTGGATTTGAAACTCTTTACTCGTCATCAGTTGCAATTGGTAGCAGAAGCGGTGAAGGACCTCTTCGACCAGCTCATTGCCAAGAGCAACCAATACAAGGACGTGCTGATGCCAGGTTACACTCATCT
>Ga0256405_10007217_pt1 | contig 16981 bp, 13 predicted proteins | sample RumenRJG_02DNA_FD_189096 | JGI IMG/M metagenome (GOLD analysis project Ga0256405, IMG submission 189096) | Bovine rumen microbial communities from Lethbridge, Alberta, Canada - RJG_02 | ecosystem: Host-associated > Mammals > Digestive system > Stomach > Rumen | place: Canada: Alberta...
ATTCAGACGCTTTTCCTGCTCTTCCTCGCTTGCATCGTCAATGAAGCCCAGATAATAGCGTTCATAGGAATCATCAGAATTCAGCGTACCAACAGTATAATCCTCTTCGTTTGCTTCATAGATATGCGTAAAGCGGAGACAGCAACGATCAACATGAGCATTTGCCCACTTTGTCAGTTTGCCGCCGCCATAGATGGTCTTCACATAGGCAGGAAGGTTCCGGCAGATATGACCGTCAACATAGACGAATGCCTGTTCATAAAGCTGTTTCTGAAGCCGCTTGTTTTTCTGATAAATCTCGAACAGTTCCTTACTGTCCAGTACGAAGGTGTAGTTTCCACCGCCGTTTTCCGGATCAAAAGCAAAAGGCTCAATGTAACGGCGGTCAACATAATTCAGTGCCCCTTTGGCTTCAATATAACCAAGTTGAATAGCACGGCCGCGCATATGTCCTTTCGCCATATCAAAATCATCTGCAATCGTGCGCAGTGTGACATCCAGCTTCTTGCCCATATGCCAGTCTTTTCCGGAATGCTTGCAAAGTTCCTCATGGATCTTCTGTGACATAATGCTCCGGGGAACCAGCAGCCCGAATGCACCCCTTCTGGCCTGCCACTCTGCCCACTGAAGCGGGGATCTCCTCCTTTTACACCGAAAATCCTGCGAATTCACAAGAAGATGCTTTTCGGGAAGTTGCCTGATATCCCGCTGATGCAGCTCGCGTAGCTTGTTAAAACAGAAATGCCATTCATAGTGGAAGCACTCATGAAAAAGGTCAAGTCTTCCATTATCAACGAGTTTGCCATTTGTATTCATTACAACGGTATTCGCAGGAATTTTGACGCGCTGAACACGGATTGTATCATCTTCCTGAACACAGTCAACTTGTATCGTTCCATCCTTAAAAAATAAAGTGCTATGTTTTTCGCTATTATGAACAGGATAGCGAACAACATCCAGGCCCAATGTTGAAGCAAGCTTCTTGGCGCTGTTTTTAGTCAGATCGCCATACGCTTCTTTTGCCAGTGTTCGCAGCATATTCTCAGACTGTTCTTCAATCGAGTTGGCGCTGAAAATGGGAACAAGGTATTCCGAAAGAATAACATCGCTACTGTCATGTTCATACCGATGAGTCATGTCATGAAATGTATCCAGAAAGGTAACCTGCTCCTGATCCATATCAATTGATATACAGGTAACGTAGGTTTCTTTCCGGCACCTGTTATCGGGAGAACGAAAGACATCTATATCAACGGTTAGTTCAGCAATAACCGTCACGTAGTCTTCTCTCCAGTAGGATGCCGAGATAATATTGCAGGTATCCGCAACACCCTCTGCTGATTCACAATTGATCTGTTCGCAGATCCGAAAGCCAAGCGTTCCGGAAAAATGGATATTCAGATAATCCGTCATTTTCTGGTATCTCGGAACATAATAACGCGCTTCTGCTTCGATGAAGGGGAAAGCGGTATGGGGTACTGCCGAATCAAAGGAAAAGGTGTCATTATTTACTTCCAGACTCATCCCGTTTCTTGTGATTTCGTCTTCAATGATACCCGCGTCATCCAATTCAATGTCCTGATTCTTTTTCATATTGAAGCTCCTTTTCTGCCACCTTGCAGCTATCTGGTCATCTTTATGCAAATACGGCATAAAGACTGGCCCTTACTGATACATCGGGCTTGGCATGGGAACCGTTTCGCATTTATCCTTTGCCAAACCAAGTTCGTCCTTAAGGGAAGCGTTGAAAATGGCTCGCAGCCCATATCTGTTTCGGATTCCGTCAATCGCGTCATCCAACGCTTTCCGTTTCTGATGAGGTACATAATCGTTGAACATGTCCAACTGGATTGGCGCAGAAGCGCTCCTGGGATTGATTCCACGGATGGTCAATGCGCGAATCGGCTTTTCCCAGTCGTAACTTGTCCGAAACAGTTCATATCCCGCACAGGCAATCTCATAAGGGCTCTGCGAAGGATAAGACAATGGTGTCTGCCATTGCTGCCAGCCCAGTTCATTATCGCGAACAGAGATTTGAACAGCGCAGGCCTGAATTTCATGAACCCGAAGCCGATGGCCGACATCCTGTGCCAACTCCAGGAGAACCAGCCATACCTCATAATTGCTTTCAAGGTCACGAATACAGGTGGAACCATGCCCGACGCTTTTCACCGGAGGCTCATAATGTGCCGGCATAACCCGTGCCCCGTCTGTACCATTCGCGAACTGATGCAGCATCAGGCCGTTTTTACCCAGCTTGTTATGAATAATCCAGGGATCAGTATTGGCGAGGTCGCCAATGGTCATGATTCCGAGCATTGCCAGCTTTCTGGTTGTAGCCGGACCCACATAGAGCAGATCGGAAACAGGCAATGGCCATACCTTTTCCCGATAATCAGCTTTTGAAATCGCTGTGACCGCGTTGGGTTTCTTCATATCACTGCCAAGCTTGGCAAAGATCTTTGAGAAGGAAACGCCCACCGAGACTGTTAAGCCTGTCTCTTTCTGTACTGTCTTCCGGATCTCATCCGCAATTTTGTATCCTTCACCGGAAACATCGTTGGTAAAAGGGAGATCAATCCAGTTCTCGTCCATTCCAAAGGGCTCAATCGTTTCGGAATAGCGCCTGTAAATTCTCCGGACGATTCTGGAATATTTCAGATACATATCGTAATGCGGGGAACCATGATCAGACCGGGACAAGCCTGTTTCGCCTGCCAATTCGCCATTCCCGTCTTCACACCATGACGTTTTGCCGGGTAGCTGGCGGTCAAAACAATCCCGTGGCGATTTTCAGTGGAACCGCAAACAGCTACCATCTGGTCTTTAAGATGAGGGGCTTCATTCATCTCGACGGAAGCGTAGAAGCAGTTCAGATCACTGTGCAGGATGACGCTCATGAGGGTAACTCCTTTCCTGAAAGCTTTCGATTTCCCTAAGGGGGAAATGCGAGTGAGTGGAGCATAAGGCAAAATATTTGCTCTTGCAATACCAAAATGCGAACATATGTTCTATTTTTTGAAATTTAATAATTACAAACGTTTGCTGTTACAATCCGTTTTGCCTTGATACAAAATTTTTATATTTTTGTATTTACATCGTCAGGGAACTATGATAAGATGACCTCGATGAACGTGAAGGAGGTTTGGACGTGAAAAATACCGAAAGCGGCAATCTGATCTCTCTGGCTGATGCCCGGAGTGAGAAAACGGCTGATTTTAACAAAGCACGCTACGGTGAATTAATCCGTTCCTGCCGAAAGAAAGAAGATCTCACCCAGGCGGATCTGGCAAATAAGCTTGGAATACCAAAAACATACGTAGGCCACTGGGAAGCGGGACGCTCCCGCCCGGACCTGAATCTGATTCCTGGTTTGTGTAACGCTCTTGGCATCAGTCTTTCCTATTTCTTTGATGCGCCTGAAAGTGAAGACGCACTGACAGATAAAGAGCGGCATTTTATGGAAGGATACCGCAAAGTGGATACCAGGGACAGAATGATCCTTGACTCCACGCTGGAAACCATGATTACCCTGAAAGAAGAAGCACTGTGGGATTATTGCCGGAAAAACTTTTTCGTCATCGACCACAATTATCAGACTGCCGCAGCTGGTTCCGGTACAATTCTGGAAGATGAAACAGAAACATATCAAATGTTTATTCGCGTCAACCAGAATGCCAGGCGTGCTGATGAGATTGTTGCTGTCAGCGGTTCTTCCATGGAACCGATGTTCCATCACGGTCAGGATGTATATGTAGAACACACTCCGGATCTGGAAATCGGAGAAATTGGTTTGTTCATTGTCAATGGCAATGGTTATATAAAACAGCTTCAGGACGGCTATCTACATTCGTTGAATCCTGAATACGATGACATTCAGCTCGATGAATCCGATACAACACGTATCGTTGGCCGTGTACTTGGCGCTGTTGATAAGGATGACTATCCGAATGATGATGAACTGAAGATCCTTCAGGAGCTTGACCGTGAAAATGCTTTTGACGAAACGGACGGCTGAGTAATCCTTAAGTGAAACGATCACCGGACACAGACCTGTTCGGCTTGTTTCTTGTACCATTTTTTCGGAGGCAACTATGAGCACTGTTCCACGGTATACCCGAGAGTACGTCGACGTAAACGTAGATTTCGACAAAGATGGACGTATGCTTCCCAAGACGCTGATTTGGGAAGACGGCCATCGGTACGAGATCGATAGGATCAAAGCCATTCAGCCTGCTCCGGCACTAAAGGCTGGCGGACAGGGAGACCGGTATACGATTGTGATAGAAGGGCATGAACGGTATCTGTTCTTTGAACACAATGCCGATTATGGTGACGAAAAAATTGGGAAATGGTTTGTGGAAAGGAAGATTGCCCCATGAAACCCTCAAAGAAAGGCAGGATAATTGCATATATCGCCGAGTTTACAGATCAGCACGGCTTTTCTCCGACATACCGGGAGATTGCCGAAGGTCTGGGCTATGCGTCTGTCAGCACTGTACATAAACACATTACAGAGCTGAAAGAGAAAGGGCTGATCAGAGAAATCGATGGCAAATCCAGATCACTTGTGTTGGTGAACGGCATCGATGGTGTCGACAGAAACAATCCGGAGGAGCAGCATGTTTGCCTGAAGACATCTGATGGAGGAAGCCTGTTTCTCACTTATGTAATGCACGAAGGTGGTTTGGAGTTTTGCAACGCATTTTGTGCCAGCGCACCGCATGATTCCGGGGATATTGTTGCCTGCTGTCCTATGACAGAAGAGGCATATGATTCTGCTTTGGCAAAATACGCAGGCTGATTTGACGCGAAGATAACAGAAATCAAGAGAGCCGGGAGGAATAACAAAATGAATTACGAGCGGAAAACCAAAGAATCACTGCCGGTACTGGCAATTTGCTATGATTTTGATAAAACTCTGACTCCAGACAATATGCAGGCTCAGGGTTATATCCAAAGCGTTGGTTATGATGTAGAACAGTTCTGGGAAGAAACCGATAAACTGGCTCATGCGCACGGCATGGATGGTAATCTCGCCTATATGTACAAGATGGTCATCGAAGCTGAAGGCAACCTGGTTTTAAACCGGAAGGCGCTTATGGAATATGGAGCAAAGGTTAAAGTGTTCCCCGGCGTCGAACAGTGGTTTGACCGCATACGCGAGTACGGGAAAGAAAATGGCGTTATCGTGGAACATTATATCATCTCTTCCGGCCTGCAGGAGATGATCGAGGGAACGGAGATGGCAAAGAACGGCGCTTTTGATCGAATCTACGCCAGCTCTTTCTACTTCAATGATCGCGGATTGGTCAAATGGCCAGCGCAGGTGGTCAACTACACAAACAAGACCCAGTTCCTTTTCCGGATTGAAAAAGGAACATTGGATGTGAACGACCCGGGAGTAAACGACTATTTCCCGCCGGATCAGATTCGTGTTCCCTTCAGAAACATGGTCTATATCGGGGATAGCGATACCGATATTCCCTGCATGAAGCTCGTGAATGTAAATGGCGGGCACTCCATCGGTGTGTACAATCCTGAAACTGGCCGAAAGGAAAAAGTTCAGAAGATGTTCCGGGACCAGCGAATCAGATATTATGCGCCTGCGGATTATACTGAGGGATCTGAACTGGACACCCTTGTTAAGAAGATCATTCTTCGGACATCTGCCAATGAAGCCCTGGAAGCAGCACATATCCATTGCATGATGGAAGCAGGTTCACGGGCATAAAACATAACAAAATCAAGCAAAATGAAAGCCGGCTCAAAACGAGTCGGCCATCTTTTTTGGAGAGGCTAACTTCTGGTTTTCATAATCAACCGACCGGGTTAATGTCGCGGTATCCGCAGACACTTCCGTCATAAGCATAAATCGCAACTTCCCATGCAGTGATTGGCAAACCAGAGTCTTGATAGTCATAGCATTCCAGCAGAATTCTCCAGACCGGATTTCCGTTATAGTTCCCCGTTTCATAAGAAACAAGAGGATAATAATGTACAAGGATTTCCGGTGTGGAAATACCCTGATCCATCAGAAATTTCAACATGATTTTCCATGCTTCGTCTCTGCTGATGGACTGTTCATCCGGCAGACCGACTGCCCACATATAACGCCCAACATCCTCATATTCTTTATCATCGGCAGGTTCCATAGGTGATCCATCCGGGCTCATGGCCAGAAAATTGTTATATGCTGTTTCAACGTCGCTTTCACGATCCGCACCAATCCGGATGTTTGTTCCCTCTGATTCCTGGGTGGCTTCTTCGATAACTGCTGTGATCTGTGCGTCTTCTTCCGGGGTAAAACTAATTATGTTTTCTCCAGGCTTCCAATGCATTTTCCAAAAGGTTTCCGCATCAGCAGGTAAGATGAATAGTAGCATTGCTATGCAAAAGCACAAGACAATGATTCTCTTCATGGTTTTCACCTCCACAATATCAGACGAAACAGCAATCTGTTTTCTTTCATCATTGCGATTTGCTGTTTCTGATGAAAAGGAAAATTCAAAGTTGGAAAGTTATCACAAACGCATTGATGATACCAAAGTCAATAAACGCAGTCAAAACAAGCCAAGTTTCTGTCTGAACTCATTCATCTTATGAAGCCGTTCTATACTAATAACCCAATCTCCGAGAGCAGAGATGGTTTCAAAGGAAACATCATATGGATTGTTTCGTTTAATCTGGCTATCCAGTATACCTTTGATTTCCATAACAATCGGCCTGAAGGATTCATCAATGATATCTAAACATAAAGGATCTATTCCGGATTCGTTAAAGGGCATTTCCTTATCACCATAAGCACGGCGACACTTTAACGTTCCATCCTCTGCTGCTTTCAAATAGCCCTGAATAACTTTGTCTGACAGCACTCGAGCAAAATAGAAAGAAAGCCAATACCAATCAATAACATCATCTTTCATTTCAGTGCCATCAACAAGATAACGCCCCAGATGATTCCTTGCGATACGATAATCAGCTTTAGACCAATCAATCTCAACCTCCGGTTCAAGATCACAAGCTGTTTTTTCAGCAATAAACTCTGACCAGAAAAAGTAGCCACGAAAAGCCTCATATTCATCCGGATGTGGTTGCTGATCCATAAAGCGGATAAATGAAGGATTCTGGGTATTTATCGCGGTAACATGGCCGAGTTCATGCCAGATGCAATGCCGAAACTCAGAATAGTCATTCACTTGGTTGCCCAGTATATGCTGATAAACCAGAATCACATCTCCATTAACCCCGTGGATTGTCTCCATCGCGCCTGTTCCGTCTGGATTGATCTGATTCGATTGAAGCTGCTCAATCAGGAAAGCACGCTTTTTCATCCAAGTTGCCTTGGTTCCAATAACAAGCTCAGGAAGAGGTCTTTTGATATCCGGCATGGTTTTTTCAAAGCCTGCCAATATCTCCGGATACCATTCTTTCATCTTTTTTTGTGTAATCATGCCAACCCCAATGCCACATGCGCGGATGTGCGAGTTCCTCTTTTTATCGCTCTTATCGACATATTGAAAAGAGTCCCGCACAATGCGGAACTCAAATGATTACCACAGATCTACGCTGCCGGTTTCTTCGCCGCGGACCCAGTACGCTTTGTTCTCGTCAACACGAACGTATACCTGATCCACCGGTCCAACCTTCGCAAGCACTTCGGCGGGAGTGATCACGCCACCCATCGGGGACTGAATGATAACTTCATTCTTAGGCGCTTTCTTGGCAACGGACTTTTTTGCAACGGGTTTCTTTTCAGCGGGTTTCTTGGCTGCAGGCTTCTTAGTAGCAACCTTTTTCTCGACTGCCTTCGCCTTTGCTGCGACCTTCTTCTCTTCGGCTTTCACATCGGCAGCGACTTTCTTGGCAGTAGCCTTCACTTTAGTAGCAGCCTTTTCGGCTTTGGCTTCAACAGCCTTAACTTCTTCAGTAATCTTTTTCTTCGTAGCCATTATTTCTGCACCTTGTCTTTCAGAGCTTTGCCCGCCTTGAAGGTGGGAACTTTGGAAGCTTTAATCTTAACAACTTCGCCAGTCCGCGGATTGCGGCCTTCACGAGCAGCACGTTCTTTCACACCAAAGGTGCCAAAGCCAATCAGCTGCACGGAGTCACCCTTTGCCAGGGCATCGCCGATTGCACCGAACACGGCGTTGATAGCAGTTTCAGCATCTTTCTTGGTCAGGCCATTTGCGGCCACAGCATTGATGAGTTCTCCCTTATTCATGGTCATGTCCTTTCTGCCCTCTGGGCGTTGAATCTCAAAGAGTATAGCACGATAGAACCCTATAGGCAAGATGCCACAGACGCTTCGTGGATTCTGATGATGCTTTGATTGTAATTGTGAGCTTTTGGAACGGATTCAGACTGATTCAGACACGAACGGGAACGCAATGGGAATAAAGAAGGATATCATCGGGAACAAAGAAGGATATTGACGGGTATTGAACGGGATATTTGCCGTATGATATCTTGTATGCGGTGAGTTTGGGATGAGCCTAGCTCACCACTCCTGCATTAAGCCCTGTGGCATTGCCACGGGTATTTTTTTATGGAAAGAGAGGTGATGCGCTACTGAGTGTAACAACCATCGCGATCGCCAACCAGAAGGGTGGCGTGAGCAAAACGACAACGACCGTCAATCTCGGCGTGGGACTGGTACAGGAAGGGAAAAAGGTCCTTCTGATAGACCTTGATCCCCAGAGCAGTCTGACGGTCAGCCTGGGATATCCACAACCGGATCAGCTTCCTGTTACTATGACGGATCTCATGACCCGTGTTGTGATGGACAAACCGATCCTGGGCCGGGAAGCAATTCTGCATCATGCGGAAGGTGTGGATCTTCTGCCGGCAAGCATAGAACTATCCGGAATGGAAGTTTCCCTGATTAACGCAATGAGCAGAGAAACAATCCTGCGGCAGGTGCTTTCAGATGTGAAATCACAGTATGACTTCGTTCTGATCGACTGTATGCCTTCACTGGGAATGCTGACAATCAACGCATTTGCGGCAGCAGACAGCGTTTTGATCCCTGTCCAGGCACAGTACCTTCCGGTAAAGGGTATGGAACAGCTACTGCAAACCATTGCGAAAGTGCACCGTCAGATTAATCCAAAGCTGCGAATTGAAGGAATCCTCATGGCTATGACGGACAACCGGACGAATTATGCCAGGGAGATCAGCAATCTTCTTCGGCAAACCTACGGAGAAAAGATCAGGATCTTTTCAACTGAGATTCCGCGATCCGTCCGTGCTGCAGAGATATCCGCTGAAGGGAAAAGCATTTATGCCCATGATCCGAAGGGGAAAGTTGCCACTGCTTACAGGGAACTGACGAAGGAGGTGATGCAGATTGAAAAGCAGCGGCAGAAACATAAGCCTGACATCCTACGATGATATCTTTTCCTCTGAGGAAAGCCGAAGCGGTATAAAGCAGGAACGTGTTCAGGAGATCCCTCTGACGCAACTCCGCCCCTTCAAAGATCATCCCTTTCGTGTTGTGGACGATGAACGCATGACTGAAACAGCAGAAAGCGTGAAAGAATACGGTGTGCTGGTACCAGCCATCGCGCGGCCCATGCCGGATGGAAGTTATGAACTGGTTTCCGGTCATCGGCGCAAACGCGCCTGTGAACTGGCTGGACTTGAAACCATGCCGGTGATAGTCCGCGAACTAGATGACGATCAGGCGGTAATTATCATGGTGGACAGCAATCTACAACGCGAAAACATTCTTCCCAGTGAACGTGCTAAGGCGTATCAGATGAAACTCGAAGCCATAAGACACCAAGGACAGAAACGAGAAGAAACTTCGCGACAAGTTGTCGACAAGTTGAAAAGCGCCGATATAGTTGGACAAGCAACTGGCGAAAGTGGACGACAAGTACAACGCGTAATTCGCCTTAACAATCTTGTTCCCGATCTGCTTAACATGGTAGACGACAAAAAAGTTGCCATGAATCCGGCTGTGGAACTGTCCTTCCTTAAACCGGAAGAACAGGAGCAACTTGTAGAAACTATGGAGACTTGCCAGTCTACTCCGTCACTTTCACAGGCGCAGCGCATGAAGCGTTTCAGTCAACAAGGAAAGCTGACTGGTGATGTCATGGAAGAAATCATGTCCGAAGAGAAAAAGCCCCCGTTAGACAAGGTGATCCTGACTGGGGATAAAATCAGACGGTTCTTCCCGAAGTCCTATACACCGGAACAGATGGAGAAGGTCATTATCAAACTGCTGGAGACCTGGTACCGGAAGCGGATGCAGAGTCATGAACGATAAGAATCCCGGAGGATAATCATGGCGATCATACGAGTACCAAAGGTGACCAATTATACGGTAATGTCCAATCACCATCTGACGGATCGGGACCTGAGCTTCAAGGCAAAGGGACTTATGTCCTATATGCTCTCCAGGCCGGATGACTGGGATTTCACAATCGCCGGATTATCCCGGCTGAACAAGGATGGCAGGGATGCAATCGGCCGAATCATACAGGAACTTGAATCCCACGGATACCTCGAAAGAGTCCGCCGGCGTCAAAGCAAAGGGACCTTCGGCACCATGGAATATATCCTTCATGAGCAACCAATGCCGGGAAATCCGGCGCTGGATAAACCGGCACTGGAAAACCCTGGACAGGATAATCCTGTATTGGATAACCCTGCACAGGAAAAACCCGTGCAGGGAAACCGCCCACAACTAAATACTGACAGACAAAACACTGAAAGAAAAAAGAATGAGAATAAAAATACTGAATCATCAACGACTGATCTATCAAATCCTGATCAATCAAATACTGAGCGCATGCGCGTGCCCGAAGTGCAGGAGGAAGTAAAGGAACGCCTGAATTATGATTCCATGATTCTTCAGTATGATAAGGACAGAGTGGATGAGATCGTTGGATTGATTGTTGACGTGCTGACATCACGTAAAGATTTTTATCTGATTAATGGCGCGGAAACGCCGGAATACAGTGTAAAAGAGCATATTCGCAGATTTAATGATTCCCATCTGGAATACGTACTTGAATGCCTGCAGAATAACTGCAGTGATATCCGGAACATCCGGAATTATTTGCTGACCACAATCTATAACGCTGTTGACACCATAAGCAACTATTATGATTCACGTGTCCGGCATGACTGGGCATAAGGAAGGAGGAAAAAGAACGAAAAAGAGGAGCCACATTACCCACAGTAAAAAGCCTTTGCTGTTTCTCGCGGTTTGCCTTCTGCTGATCGGCGGCATCATTGTCGCAGCTGCAGTCATTCAGGAAAATCACGAGCTTGCCCTGGAAGAGGAGGAATACGAAGCTCTGTCCACGGAACTGAAAGTCTCTGAAGAAGAACCGGAGAGCAAAACAATCCCCGAAGAAAGCTATCCAGATATTTATACGGAAAGCAATCTGCCTGAAGTTCCAGAAGGATCCGAATTCCCGGATGATCCGGATGAACCAGAACAGATGACGGACATTTACCTGGTCCCCGAGGAAGAATTGCAGGAAGAAGCTGAGGATGAGCCTGAGCAAGGTAATAACCCACAAGGATACAATCCCGGAAGGACAAGCCCAGTGCCACAGTCTTCTCCCACCCAGCAAACGCAAACCGGATATACCGGAGTGAACCTGAGTGCCTGCAAAAAGAAGAACAACGAGTTTATCGCGTGGCTGAAGATTCCAGGAACAAAGGTCGATTATCCCGTTGTGCTGACAGACCGTGTTGATTACTATCTGGATCACAATTTCAACGGGAAGCAAAGTAAGCTGGGAACCCTGTTCTCCCTTGCGAAAACGGATTACAAAACACCAGGAAGGAATATCGCCATCTACGGCCACCACATCACCAACACGAGCAGCGGTCAGAAAATGTTCAGGCCGCTGTTTTCTTATAAGCTAAAAAGCTTTTATGACAAGCACAGCACCGTATATCTTGACACGCTGTACCACTGCGGAAAGTATCGGATCTTTGCTGTTATCAACTACGTGAATGGTGACTGGGACCCGTCAACGGCATACTTCGCCAACGATGACACCTTCATGGATTTTATCAGAACAGCTCAATCGCTGTCCCTGTACGACACCGGTGTGACAGTCACCGAGACAGATCACATCATTACCCTGATTACCTGTGACCGAACATTTGCCTCCAAGGAAGGACGGCTTGTAGTAATGGCGGTCGAGCAATGAAAGAAAGGAGAAAAATGAGTTTAATGAAAAACAACACAAACAAAATCCTGGCATTTTTGATGGCACTGCTGATGATCATTCAGCTGATGCCTTTCACGTCACTGGCTGAAGATGATCCTGATGGTGTAGAGACATCGGAGATTCTTGAAACCATCACTGAGGATGACTTCGAAGACGAAATCGAAGATGAACCGGAGGAAGAAGATCCCGAAGAGGATGAAGGCCTTCCGGATGAAACCGAAGAAGATGAAGACTTTGAGGACGATGGCGCTGAAGCAGATGATTCCGAAACGGACGAAACGGATGGCGAAGATGATATCCCTGCGTCTTTTGAGATCGAAGACCTGTCTGATCCTGAAGTATGGGAAGCACTCTTTGACAATCCTGATGTTGAAATCATCATGGATGCCGAAATTCCCGAGGCTGAAGATCCGGTCCCCGTTGAAGAGTACACCATGGAGGATATGATCCATGATAAGTATGATGGCAGCTGGATCAAATACGGGATCTATACCAATAATCATACGTATGTGCTTACAGAAGAGCCCACAAGCGTATACAGTGATCCCACGCTGAAGGAAGAATCCCTGGTTTACACGATCACGGAAGAAAATGCGATCCTGCTGGCAACAGAGCATTATGAGATGTGGAACACAACCGGCATCTATGCCTGGTTTCTGACCGCAAACTGCGAAATATGCAGCGGATACGTGGATGTTCATGCGCTGGTCAATGCCTGTTATTCAGATGAAGAAGCTGAAGCATGGATTGAGGATACCGATTATACTTGGCTTGAGATTGATAAGGATCTGTATCTGGCCTTTGTAGTGCCCGGATACACTCCTGTTGTTGCAACGACTGTGCCAGCAGTCATAACCGAAGAACCTCCTGTGCAGGAACCCCCTGCTGATCCGGTTGAAGAAGAACCTGAAGAAACTGAACTCACTTCCGACGAACCGGAAACCCTGCCGGAAACAGAGGAACCGACTGTTACAGAGGAATCTGACTCTGAACCTGATCCCACAGATGCTCCGGATGAAACAGATGAACCGGATGCTGAAGCAGAAGAACCTGCCGCGGAAACGCCAGAAGCAAATGTGGAATCTTCTGAAGAACCGGCAACAGAAGAAACGGAGGATGAGAAGTTTCCGGAAGAGGAACCCACTGAAGAGGTAGTGGCCGAAGCGCCTGAAGCTGACAAAATTGAAACCGGCGATTATCTGGCTGTCACAAAAGATACCAGAGTGTTCCTGGAAATAAGCGAAGATGCATATGCCGGCAATTTCGTCAGCGATGCAACTGTGCAGATTGCCGATATCATCAAAAACAAAGAAGACGTATGGTACTGCGTGTACTATATGTTCGGCGATACGCTGGTAAACGGAAGCGTGAAATGGGCAGAGATCGGTACGGTTTATGTTCTCGCGGATGAAACAAAGCCCGCTGACGGTGAAGAACTGACCATGACGGACTACGCTCTGACTGCTGCTCCTGTTCTGCGCAAAGCACTCAGGTCAGCGGCTAAGTCTGCATCGACGACACCTATGAATGGGTTTTCTCTGAAAACGATCAATGTGCAGCTGCCTACGCTTTATGCGGGGCAAACGGGTGTGTACGGCAGTTCCGGCAAAGACAGTGATTATCCCCAGATTGCATCCCTCGCGGGAAAAGGTGCGATCTATGCCACTCCGCACTATCTGGATGGATTTACAGTTTACTGCCTTGAGCATACCTATGACGGACCCGGTGAAGGAAGCGGAAGCAACCAGACACCAAAGGGACCTTATGCTATTGTGGATATTGATACCTACCTGAACACACCCGGCCAGAGCGGAATCATCTTTTCAGATGAGACCATGCATGCAATCGCATGGGTGCTACGACATACTTATCCCTTCATGGCACTGGACAGAAGCGATTCCAACAATCTTGTCTGGAGTCGTGTCGCAGGACAATTTGCCATCCGACAGGTGATCAGTGAAATGGAAGGCGCACAGTATGTCCGGGACTACTGGAATATGGATAACTTCTACGTTGCTTCCGGACAAGCTCCTTCTGTGTATCTGGAATATGCCCGCTGGCTCGCCACCAACGGTATTGCCCGTGGAAAGATCACCGGAAAGATTACTGTAAGTAATAAGTCTGTTGAGAAATCCGGTGACAGCTATGTTGGCAAAGTCACACTTTCCACAGATGCTGACCTGATCAGAATCCCTAAGGGTTCATATACGATTACCGGCAACGGAGGAGGCAGTGATTCAAGCTATTACTACCTCAACAGCGGTGATGCGATTCAAATCACTTCCAGCACGAACGGATTCTCCATTACAGCCGAGTCTGTGAACTCGGATGCGGAAGAAGCCAGCTTTCTGGTTGGTGTCCCCAGCGTAAAGATCCAGAAAGTTCTGATCCCTGTAGAAGGCTATCCCTACAAGATGCAATCCGCAAAAGTGGATTTTGAAGTAGTTATCCTGTATGGAGATCTTACCGTCACGAAGAAACGTGACCGTGGTGATCAGCGTGTGCTTTCCGGCGCTGTGTTCCAGCTCTACAACGCCAGTAACCAGCCTGTCGGTAATCCTGTTACAACCGGCTCTGACGGTACCGCGAAGTGGACACATCTGGAATATGGTACCTACTATCTGAAGGAAACGTCTGCCCCTGCCGGTTATCAACTGAACAGCAGTACGGTAACGGTGAGTATCAACAGTCCGACTGTGAACTATACCGCAAAGGACACTCCAATCATCGGTTCTGTAAAAGTTATCAAGAAGGAAAACGGTAAGAGTATTCCGCTTGTGGGAGCGAAATACGAGCTGGTGACGAAAAGTGGCAGTTCGTATACCAGAGCTGTCAGTGTAGTGGATGGAAGCCAGCTTCCTGTGCTGACAACTGACCGGAATGGTGAAGCCACGTGGCAGAATGTGGTTGAGCAGGGTGATTACTATGTTCATGAGGTAGAGCCCCCGGAAGGATACCTGATTGATAACGGATACTATGCTGTAAAGGTATCTTCCAATAACACGATTGTCTCGAAAGACGTGACTGACCCGATCGTCAAAGGGAAAATCAAGATTGTGAAAAAGGATCAGCTCACCAAAGAACCGCTGGCCGGCGCGGAGTTCACAGTAACCAGGCTTTCCGCACCGCCTTCCTACAACGGTTCCGGTGTTGGAGAAGTTGTCGCAGTACTGACAACGGATGCCAATGGCAATGCTGAAACCGACTGGTTGACGTACGGAAAATATAAAGTCGAGGAAACCAAGGTTCCCGCTCACTTTGTAAATAACCATTATTCAACTATCATCGAAGCCTATGAAAACGGAAAAACCTATACGATCACGGTTGAGAATGAACCAACAAAGGGTTATATCAAACTGGTAAAAACCGATAAACTGGATCGCTGCCCTATTGAGGGTGTTCAGTTTGATATCTACTACAATGACCAGTATGGAACCGGCCTTGCCGGAACGATGACAACCAATGCGGACGGCGTGGCGGTATCTCCTGCGCTGCGCAAGGGCAAATACATCGTTAAGGAGCACGCGAACCCGACCGGTTATACCTCTGAACTGCTGGAATTTGATCCGGTTGTTGTGAAATCAGATGAAACTACGAATATCAGCGGAACAGATACGCCGATTCAGGGACGGATCAGGATTATCAAAAAGGATCAGTTAACAAAAGAAGCCCTGGCCGGCGCGGAATTCACTGTAACCCGGATTTCCGGCTTACCCTCCCATAAGGGAAGCAATGACGGAGAAGTTGTTGCTGTGATTACGACGGACGCTGACGGCATCGCTGTCACTCCGCTGCTGACCTGGGGCAAGTACAAGGTCGAGGAAACCAAGGTTCCGGTTCATTTCGTGGACAATCATTATTCCACCGAAGTGGTCATTGATACAGAGGACCTGAAAACATATGAAATCGAAGTGGAGAATGAACCGACCAAGGGCTGGATCAGGCTGACAAAGAAGGATCGGAAGAACAGCAACGGGATTGCGGGCGTTCAGTTTGATATCTACTACAACGATCAGTATGGCGAAGGCCTCGCGACTACCATGATAACAGACGAAAACGGCATTGCCATGTCTGAACCGATTCGCAAGGGCAAGTACATTGTAAAGGAGCATGGCGCGACTGCCGGATACCTTTTCGAAGAAGTCACGATTAACTGTACCGTGAAATCAGATGAAATCACGGACGTTTCCGCGACAAACCTGCCCGTGCAGGTAAAGCTCCGGCTGTACAAGCGGGATAAGGATGAGTATACCGGCAATCCGGAAGATACTCCCGGAACCCGTGGAGACGGTGTACTGACCGGCGCGGTATTCCAGATCATCGCCGGAGAAAACATCACTGACCGTCAGGGCAATATCCTCTTCCGGAAAGGTGAAGTCGTCATTGAAAGCCTGAAGACTGCCGGAGCAGATGCTTCCGTGATTACAGACGAACTGTGGCCCGGTGTGTATGAACTGGTGGAACTGACGCCGCCTACTGGTTATCAGGCCAGCGACGCACATGTACGCATCGACGCAACCAGTGCCGCAAAACAGTCTGAGGAAGCGGTCATCACCTATGTGGGAGTCAAAACCAATGAGATCCTGTATGGAAACTACGGTTTTGTGAAGTTCCTGGGTGATAACGAGATTCACGATGACGCAGGCATCATTGAGGACCCTGAAAAAGGTGCTGTTTTCGAGGTTTACCTGAAGTCTGCCGGAAGCTATGAGAATGCCCGGAAGTTTGAACGGGACAAGATCACCACTGACAAGTACGGAAAAGCGGAAACCAAGTTG
>Ga0256405_10007218_pt1 | contig 16978 bp, 20 predicted proteins | sample RumenRJG_02DNA_FD_189096 | JGI IMG/M metagenome (GOLD analysis project Ga0256405, IMG submission 189096) | Bovine rumen microbial communities from Lethbridge, Alberta, Canada - RJG_02 | ecosystem: Host-associated > Mammals > Digestive system > Stomach > Rumen | place: Canada: Alberta...
GATAACCAAAACCTCAAAGAGAGAATACTACTTGAAGAGATTCCCTCTGGTCAAGGCTATTTATCTACTATTATCGAGGCCATGAAGAAGAATTCTGTCATTCGTATGACATATCAGAGCTATTGGCGTGAAGAGAGTAATACATTTAACGTAGAACCATATTGTATTAAATTATTCAAGCAGCGTTGGTATATGCTTGCATGGAATCCTTATTATCAAAGGTTAATGATATATGCCGTAGATAGGATTTATGATATGATCATACTTAAAGATCTAAAATTTAGGATGCCAGAAGACTTTGTTGCATCTGAGTTCTTTGACAGTTTCTATGGTATCATAGCCAACAGCCAACCAAAAGTAGAGAAGGTCATTCTAAAGGTTTCGGCTGGCCAAGCAAACTATATGCGTTCGTTGCCACTTCATTGGACTCAGGAGGAGATTCAAAGAGCAGAAGAATACAGTTTGTTTGAACTCCGTATTTGTCCAGAGTTTGATTTTCAACAAGAAGTTCTGTCAAAAGGAGAAGATTTTGAGATTCTTGAACCTGTATGGCTAAGAAAAGAACTGGCAGGCAAGATAAAAAGAATGTGGAACAAATATAAGGAGGATAAATAAAAACATGAAAGACTTTGTTGCAATAGATTTTGAAACTGCAAACAACGAGCGTACTAGTGTATGTAGTGTTGGTATTGTTATTGTCAGAAATGGCGAGTTCGTTGACAGCTTCTATTCACTTATTCAGCCAGAGCCCAATTATTATAATTATTGGTGTACTCAGGTTCATGGTCTAACTAAGAGTGATACGGAAAATGCACCTATTTTTCCAGAGGTTTGGAAACATATAGAGCCGAAGATCAAAGATTTGCCTTTGGTTGCACACAATAAGGCCTTTGATGAGAGTTGCCTGAAAGCAGTATTTCGTTGTTACCAGATGGACTATCCGGATTATGAATTCTACTGCACATGTATGGCTTCCCGTAAGGCTTTCCCTCAGGCTGAGAACCACCAACTCCACACAATTTCAGAACTCTGCGGTTATACCCTCGAAAACCACCATCATGCCCTCGCCGATGCAGAGGCTTGTGCCTGGATAGCAAGGGAGATTCTTTAGATATTATCTTTTCCACCATATATTAATATCTTCATAGAAAGAGAAAAAGAAAAGAAAAATAATAGAATTCTTATGAGGTGTGCCCCAAACCGGCACACCTTTATTGTATCTTTGCAGCGTGAACAATAAACGACGTAAAGATGGAATCAAAACAGAAGAAACAAATGGATCTGCTTACAGCTATTGAGCAGATCGTTGAGAAGGCCCAGGATTCGAAACTCAGTCCTGAATTCTATCGTAAAGCCTCGCGATATATTAAATATGTGTCAGACAAACTCGATCTGACCAAGGAGCAGAGCGTGATGCTGGCACTCTTTATTAATAGGAGTGACGACAGCAGTATCCGTATTAGCGAGTTATCTGAAGATGTGAAATGCTCTACGATACACATACTACGCTACATGAACGACATTGATGTTCTTGAAAAAAGGGAATTCGTCCGTTGTTGTAGAGACATTAATAGCTATAGAAAGAGCATATCTTACAGAGTACCGCTTGACGTCATTGAAACTATGAAACATGACGAGAAGTATGTTCCCAGGAAATGTACAGGCCTCACTTGCCAGGAACTTTTTGGTGAACTCGAAGACATTTTTGATTTGCGTAAAGATAAGGAGATCACCTATGAGGCTTTGACTCAAAAGATCAACACTCTATTTGAAGATAACGAACAACTTCAATTCGTTAAACTGGTGAACGGATTCTTTCTTGCTGATGAGGATGATGATGACAAGATGTTAGCAGTCTTATTCTGTCATCTGTGTGTAAACAATGGTGACGACGAGATTGGCTTTCATGATTTGGATTTTTTGTTTGATGACAAACGAGAATGGAACCGTCAGAAAATGAGTATCAGCAATGGTGATCATGTTCTTTTTTCTGAAAACATCATCGAGTATAATAATGATAATGGGATGGTGGATCGTGAATCGTTCCGAGTTACTCAGAAGTTCAAGGATGAAGCTCTAAGCGAAGTGGCTCTGAAAACAAGGCAGAGAAATAGGAATAATAGCGATTTTATTCATTCCGATAAGATTGTAGAGAAGCAACTCTTCTATGGCGAGAGTGTCCAAAAGCAAATAGATGAGCTTGGTGGTCTCTTGGATGAAGGTCACTATCAGGAAATCACTTCCCGAATGAAGAAGGCGGGCTTTCGCTGTGGTTTTACATGCCTTTTCTATGGAGCCCCTGGCACTGGGAAAACAGAAACCGTTCTTCAGTTGGCTCGTCAGACAGGTCGTGATATCCTGCAAGTTGATGTATCCAAAATCAAGAGCTGCTGGGTGGGTGAAAGTGAGAAAAATATAAAGAGCCTCTTTGACACCTATAGAGATAAGGTAAAGAAGAGCGAAAAGGCCCCCATCTTGCTTTTCAATGAAGCTGATGCCATCATAGGAAAGCGGCAGGAGGGAGCAGAACGAGCTGTAGAGAAAATGGAAAATTCTATCCAGAACATCATCCTGCAGGAGATGGAGAACCTTGATGGCATTATGATCGCCACCACCAACTTGGCTCAGAATATGGATAAGGCTTTCGAGCGCCGATTCCTATATAAAATCAAGTTCGAGAAGCCAACTTTAGAGGCCCGAATGCACATCTGGCACGAGATGATTCCTACCCTCTCAGAGGATGACACCAAGACACTGGCAGAGAAATACGAATTCAGTGGAGGACAGATTGAGAATATTGCGCGCCACAATGCCATCAATGGCATCCTCTATGGTGATAAGGGCAACACCCTCGAAGGCCTCATGTCCTACTGCGACAGCGAGTGCCTCGAAACAAGACAAACAAGAAAAATAGGGTTTTGAGAACTTCTGCCCCAATCTGGCGCACCTTCCTTTTATATTTGCAACATCAATTCTTTATTAATTAAACATTTGAATTATGAAAAAGTTAATTTCCTTCTTTACTGTAATTGCTTTTGCATTGATATTATTATCCTCTTGCAAAAATGATTATCAGAGAATGTCAACTGAGTTTATTCGTAGTCTACCAGATTCATGCGAATTCCTGATAGCAGTTGATAATGAGGCAGAACATCTGGTTTACTATAGGGGACCACAAACTAAATCATTCTTTTGCTACAATGTAGAGACAGAATCTTTGGAAGAGATCAATGTGCCAGAGGCAGAATCCCAAGACTGTATTCCTATTGCAATGGGGGCCGGAGTAGATCATATATTAGTAGTATATAGTGACATAGATGATATCAGCTCGGCATCAACTTATAGTGCCGCAGAAGTACAGATATACAATCTGAAGACACAAACATTCAAAAAACTCATGGAATGTAATGGTTGTGCAGTTGACAATGGCAAGAAGCAAGTAACATGTTACACCTTTGATACTAACAGATATGGTGACGGGACTCGCATTGATGAAGTGTATGATTATGACGGGAAACCGTTGAGTAAGAAAGAGGTGGAAGTGATAAACAATGAGGAGGTCCCTACAGGCACCCTTGCCGCTCGCGAGAGAGAAGCCCAACAGGAAGAAGAAAGAGCTATTCAAAGGAATAATTCCTTCTTCAATTATAATCAGTCATCACAACCTCATTATTATTGTGAGCTATGTGGTGCAAAATTCTCCAACCCCAAGGATCTCCTAAATAATAGTTGTTTAAAAAATAAGGTTGGAATGAATATAGGTCATCATGTTTTATATGAAGGTGGAGAGAAAAGCATCTACACATGCAGGTATTGCGGCAAGCAATATTCAAGTATAAAAGATATGGTATTTAACAGTTGTCTAAGAAGAGAGTTTGGAGAAAAACATGCCCCTGCCCGATAATGACACCTTTTTATTTATGGATATTGATCAACACGTTAGAGAATTATTAAAGTCGATGTCGGAAGGTGTGTATGAGAAGGAGCACATCTTGGCCATGTCGTTACTGAGTGCTGTTGCTGGTGAAAGCATCTTCCTGCTTGGTCCTCCAGGAACAGCAAAAAGCCTTGTGGCACGAAAGTTGAAAATGATATTTAAGGATGGAAGTGCCTTTGAGTATTTGATGTCACGTTTCAGTACTCCTGATGAGATCTTTGGCCCTGTCTCTATCTCACTTCTTAAGAATGAAGACAAGTATGAGCGAGTTGTTGATGGCTTCTTACCCACAGCAACTGTTGTATTTCTCGATGAGATATGGAAGGCTGGACCTTCTATACAAAATGCACTTTTAACAGCTATCAATGAGAGAATATTCCAAAATGGACGCACTACATTGAAGCTACCAATGAAAGCATTAATTGCAGCCAGCAATGAACTTCCAGCAGAGGGCGAAGGGCTTGAAGCGCTTTGGGATCGATTCTTGGTGCGTATGGTTTCTAATTGTATTCAGAGCGAAAGTATCTTTTATAAGATGATTCGCCAGAAGAACTTAAAATCCAACCACGTTCCTGATTACCTTCTCATTTCTGATGAATTATATGATAAATGGCAGCAAGGAATTGAAGAGATAGAGATTTCAAATGAGATTTGCTCTATCATTACTAATATAAGGAAAAGGCTCAAAGCAGAAATCAAAAAGGATGAGGTGGAAGAAATGGATTACTACATCTCTGACCGCAGATGGAAAAAGTGCGTTCATCTGCTTCAAAGTTCTGCATTCTTGAATGGTCGCAAACAAATCGATTTGACAGACATTCCTATTCTTATACATTGCCTATGGAGCAAATCAGAGACTATTCCCACCATTATCGATATTGTATGCTCCAGCATCACATCTCCCATAGATGCTAAAGTTGTCAAATATGGAAAGGATATCGATCAGGCACTAAATTGTATTAGGAAAAAGCCCGCATCATCTAACTCACAAGAGATCGATGAAGACGACTATGTACAGGTCAATTTCTTCTATTATAACATATTGAAATATCACACAGGGAAAACTCTGTTCTATAAGATGGATTATAGTCATGTTCCCACAAAACAAACTTGTGATGGTATTCTTTACTACGATGAAACAAAGCAAGCCCATATTATCCACGCTATATATACAGGGCAACTATACGATTATAAAATAAAGAATACACAAGAAGCTAAAAAGGTCAAATTATCCAAATGTTACGGCGGAATTGTTATAGACAATATCCCTTATGCTTTTCAGACAAAAAGAACAAATGCACAACCAACTATTTTCAATCAACCTGGATTTCCTAGTCCCAATATTGCCCTGAAAATACTTAATGACATTAAAAATGAGTTGCTTGTTAAGTTGTCCGAGCAACAAAAGCTTTTTGATTACTATAGAAATCTTTTTCTATCTGATGACGACATAAAGATTGTCAAGCAATATCTTTCTCAATGCGAGAAGAGTTTAAAGGAGATGGAAGTTAAAGCCCAAAATGCAAGTTTGTTGTTATGACAAAGGAAGATATCATATCCCAGAAGTTAGTTGTCTATGATGATGCTTTCGATTTCTACATGGACAGGGGGCGAATGCCAGACGGAGTGCCTGCAGACGATCTGTTAGGGGGATTCATGCAGCAGGCCATTAATGAGAATCCACAGTTAAACAGCCAGGATCCAGTATGGAAGGATATTATGAAAGAAGAAATTCTGAGGTTTATTGAGGCCATGCTGAAACTCTTTGAACCTGTGGAAGAGCAATACCGTCAGGAAAAGAACCTTATTCAGGTGTTTGCAAAAGGCAATATAGATAAAAAAAGGAAATTATGGCCAAAGGTTTATAGTACAGTTAAACAGCAATTTAAGCCCGAAGAGGTAAATATTGATGGATATATTCAGCAATTTAAGGACTCTGATCCCGAATCAGTGTTTGGTCCTTTGGTAAAAGACTGGGATACTGCCTGTGACAATCACCTGACGGAGTATGAAGCTGCCTGTATCGAAAAAAACAAAGCCTACTGGGAACAGAGCATTCGGGAGCATGGGGATACAGACTATAAAGAAAGGAAGAAAATACAGAAAATGTTCTATAGTTATCCTCAGATGGTAGAGATAGTTAATATGATAGGCAGGGAAAAACCACAAAGAGAGGATGAGAAAGATGAAACCATCAGAAGATACCTCCCTTTATTGCCTTCACCTCCAATTCCTGCCGTAGAAGTTGAAGAAATCACTAATGGTAACAATCTCCAACATCTTTTACCCATAGAGACTGCAATCCTCGCAGACCATCAAACAGAGAGCCTATTCTATTATAAATACGCAATGAGCCAGCTGCAGCTATTTGCCAACAAGCCCAAAATGGAAAGTAGGATGAAGGTTGAACAAAGCAAAAAGAAAGAGCCACGTTTGGAGAAAGGGCCTATCATCGTTAGCATTGATACAAGTGGATCAATGTGTGGACGCCCTATAGAATTGGCCATATGTTTGCTAAGACAATTATTACAAATGGCAAATAAACAAAAAAGGAAATGTTTTCTTATTTCCTTCTCGGTAAGAGCGCAAGGTATTGACTTATCTAAACCTGGCTCATGGAAAAAACTGGATTCTTTTCTAAGTGATTATTATTCTGGAGGTACTGATGGTAATGAGATGCTAAAAGCAGGAATAAAAATGTTAAATTCGGAGAAGTATGCGATGGCAGATATGTTAATTATTAGTGATTTCATATTTGACCCTCCCAATGATCGTGTTAGTCAGTTCATGCAAGAAGAACGTCAGAAGGGAACCCGCTTCTATGGGTTGCAGATAGGTAGAGATTCTCATGTATATGATACAATATTAGACAAAGTATGGCAAATAAGAAACTAGAACCACTATTCTGGATTAATCCCAATTTTAGACTGCAATTTCCATATTTCAGCATCAAATGGTATAAGATTGACCATCAGGTATTGCTTCAGGAGGCATGAGATGGCTCACCTGAAATATATGCACCATAAGAAAACCTTTTGGGCATATCTATCTGTTCTTATTAATGACGATGCCAAGCAACAGAATGATTTAAGGGATATTGTCCTCTCAAAATATATAGATCTCTATGAATTCCTGATGAAATAAAAAAAAGTGGAGCCTCTGCCTCAATCTGGCATACCTTTTTATTTTCTTTGCAACATGAACAAATATATATTATGTTATGGATAAAAGCAAAGTACAAGACATCTTTAACTCAACAGCAGTCAGAGACGTTGAGATTGAGATTTTGAATACGCAGTATGAAATGGAGAAGAGACGTTATTCAAGCGAGGCTGGCGAACAGGTAATTAAAACTCTATTAGGAACAAGAAGAACCTTGCTTAATCACATGTTTGTCATGGATGAGCAAAGCAAACAACTGTTGTCAGATTTCAACGAAGCATTGAAAGCCCAAATGATAGAGATGCGTCAAAAAGCCATTACATTGTTTGAATCTACCATTGCAAGTAATGTTCCAGCCTCTTTTGACCTAAAAGCTAAGTGTTTTCTTGGGTATGAATACTCAAAGATACATCCTGTCCAGACGATAAGGGCAAAAAAGATTTGGGCTGTTATGAATGGGACACTTGATGATTATATGCCACTATATTGGGATGGGGCTTGGGCTTTCGATATGGAATACAGAAACGGTAAGATGGGACATATCCCATCTGAAAACGAAATGCTCTATCTTGATGATGATTTGGATAACTGGAATGATGAATTGGATCTTGAAATGACAAAGGACATGCACTTGATACATCCTTTCCATAATCTCTATAGCCATATGGATTTCTCCATCTTTGACCTCCTATGGGTTCGTGATTTTAATATCGAGATTAATATCGAGGCGGATTATGATACATATTCCTCCGATTCTCTTGGTGACGATCTTGACTGGGGCAAATGTGATTATTATGACTGAATTAAATAAGTTCTGTGAAGTTAGCTGTCTTCCAACATCTTTCCTCAAAGCTGAAATTGATGAAATCATCTGGCAAATGTCTCATGAGTCACAGTTGATACCTATCAAGGTTAAGGAAGTTGAGTACCTGTATGAGGAATCTGTGATATTGAAACGGCGTTTTCATTCTTTATCTGAAGGTGTAGAGAGAAGGATGGATAGCATTGTCCGTGAAATGAAGAAATTTGAACCTTCTGATAAGAAAACATATGAGCACATACTGATACTTATTCAAACATCAAAGGAACACCCTCTTATAATGTCAGAATTACAAAGCCTGAATGATATATTAGAAGGTTTTTCTTCTAAAGCAGAAATACGCTGGGGATTGGGAATCAATGAGCAACTGGAAGACAATATTTATATTTTGATTGTGTGCAGTAAAAGATGATTTTTTGAATCCTATGCCTTATGCCTTTCTTTTTAATATACATATATACCCATTTGCTTACAAGAATACTATTTATACACCTAAATAGGTGTCAATATCATGCATCTTTATGAATAATTCAATTCTGATGGCATATAATTCAAAAAAAAGCGTATATTTGCAAACAAAAACGAATTTTAGCTCATGAGTAAGGTTTTTCGCATAACGCCAAAGCGTATTAAACGAGCGAACGGAACTGTCTTGACCCCAGATATGGTCATCACCGTTACCACTCGCCAACATACCACTGATCCATTCTACAATGGTGCTGTGGAGATCCAGGAGCAATACATGCGCATGTTCCAGTTCGACTACAAACGCGCCAATTGCTCCAAGTATGATTTTGATTTCGTGAAGTTGGGCTAAATAGTAATAATTATGAAAAATGAAATCCCCACATGGCTTAAACATAAGCCTTTATTAGCAGTTGATTATTCTGATATTGATGCAGAATCTGGTGCAGGTGATGCAAAATTCCTTTCATTAGGCAAAGCCACATGGAATCCAGAAGATTGTAGTGCAAAGGTATGGCGTTATTCTGATGAGGCCGATAGATGGCTAAGAGGAAGTGAGGAGCTCCCATTATGGAGGATTTTAGATCTTGCCAAACTTGTTGTCGCTAATATTTGTGGAGTCGATAGTGGAATGGAGGAAAAAACTGTAGAAAATCAAGATATACTTTTTCTAAAGGACTATTTAAAAGACAATATGTCTTTGTATCTTCCTAGAATACAAAAGCTCAAAGAAATTTTGAATTATTCAGAGACAATTGTAGAATCGGAAAAGAAAGCCCCCAACATTTTTTCTTTTGCGACATCAGAATTAAGCCAAGATGCGATGTTCGCCTATCTAATTAAATGGGCCGATCCCCATAATATGGACATAGATAAAGAAATGTGTCAGTTAGGACAATCATTCTTGAAGTTGTTAACATCTTCTGAAAATCTTATCATTGACTCTGTAGAAGTTGGTAGGCAATGGAGAAATATTGATATATGGGTAGAGATTAATAATGATACTATTCTCATTATTGAGGATAAGACAAACACATCTATACATGATAACCAATTAGATCGATATAGAGCTATTATAGAGGATGAGTATAATGGAAAGCGCAATATACAGCTTTTTACTTATGTAAAAACCGGTAATGAACCAAAAGCAGTATTAGAAGAAATAAAGAAAAAGGGATATAAAACAATAAATCGCGCTCAAATTCTGGCAATTTTGAATACATATAGAGGTAATAACCCCATAGTCTTAAATTACAAAGATTCTTTGCAAGCCCTTGAAGACGCCACGAACTCATATATTAATTCTCCAATAGACAAATGGAATGGAGATGCTTGGCAAGGCTTCTATATGGAAATAGAGAAGTATTGTGATGGTATTCAATGGGGATATGTTCCCAATCCGTCAGGAGGTTTTTGGGGAGCTTGGTGGCATTTCAACTGGCCCAATAACTATAAGAATTTAAAGATGTACTTACAATTTGAAGAGGCAAAAATGTGCATAAAAATATGTTACGATGGTCCAGAAAACAAAACCATAATAAGGAATAAATGTTTTGAAGCCCTAATGGAAACAGCTACTCTACAAGCTCCAGAAATTATAAGACCTGACAGGTTTGGAGCTGGTACATATATGACTATTGGAGTTGTAAAGCCAGAGCATTTATTTGGTGACAAGATTATTATTGTACAAGATATATTGGCAAAATTAAGTAAATACGAAGAAATAGTAGATAAAACTATCAAGAATCTCGAAACACGTTTATAATGCTCACCTACATCTCCAACTCCGCCCACTACAAAGAAGTGCTTTCACGTGTTTTGCATGTGAAGGAGTCTTTGTGGATTGGGACTGCTGATATTGAGAAACGCAAATAGAAAAAGCGAAATGGAAAGGTATCTTTTCTTGGACTTCGATGGGGTTCTGAATACTGAGCACTACCAGAACTTGCTTTACCATGAGGGTAAGGCTTTGCAAGATGAATATGGAGCGTATTTTGCCCCTGAATCGGTAGAACAACTAAAGCGGATTATTGACTCCACTCATGCGGATATCGTGGTAGAGTCGTCATGGAAATATCTTGGATTGGAGGCTATGCAAGAGATGTGGGAAGTTCGAGATTTGCCTGGACAAGTAGTTGACATCACATCATCTTCTGTTAGTGATCAATGGTTGCTAACAGCTAACCTTGATGATGTTGATCCTGCTATGGGACATTGCAAAGGCATGGAGATTGCTTCTTGGCTAACTGATAATACAGGACCTGATGCTCACTATGTTATCATTGATGATGAATATGTGATATTGGATTCGCAACTTACAAGCTTCATACTAACGAATCCTTATGACGGAATAACAGAAGAATTAGCAGACAGAGCCATTTCAATACTAAACAAATAGAGAAACTTTCAGCTTAAATATCACTTTCGCTTTAGCTCTGCCCCAATACGGCGCACCTCTCTTGTATCTTTGCAACATGAATAAAAAGCAATGAACGTATGAAGAATAAAAGGAAATTAGAAGAGGTTTCACCTTTTGTGTTTAATTCTCAACTTGATTCTAAGAAGACATTCCTGAATTTCATTGAGGGCAAGAACAATAAAGTAGCATGCACTATGGGGTTATCCATCGCTGAGAACCCAGGTCAGACAACCTGCAATCCTTACTTTATCTTTGGCCCCAATGGATGTGGTAAGACTCACCTCATCAATGCCATTGGGTTAAAATGCAAGGAAAAAAATCCAGAGAAATTTGTGTTGTATATCAGTGCTCAACAATTCCAAAGAGAGTACACCGATTCTGTTCGGCAGAATACAACTAACAACTTCATCAACTTCTACCAGTCAATCGACGTGCTGATTGTCGATGACATTCAGGAGTGGATGAACGCATCCAAGACACTCAACGCGTTTTTCCATATATTCAATCATCTCTTACGTAATGGTAAGCAGATTATCCTGGCCAGCGATCGCCCTCCTGTGGATTTGAAGGGTATGGAGGAATATGTGGTGAAGTGTTTCGCCTGTGGGGTGGTTGCTGAGATTGAAAAACCTGATCTGCAGCTATGCATTGACATTCTGAATGCCAAGTGCGAACAAGATAGTTTGGAGATTCCTGCAGAGGTCAGTGAGTATGTTTCTAATGCTGTCAATGGCAATGTGTGTGACTTGGGAGGTATAGCCAATTCACTGATAGCCTATGCTAAAGTCGATAGTTCTAGTATCGACATGAAGTTGGCTAAACGTGTGATCAGCCATCGTGTGAAATTGAAATGAAAATACTATTCCAACAGACTTAATACAGTCTCGGGAGTTGTTTGCATTTTGGTGAATGACTCACTGTATCTGGTAACCATTATCTATGATACCACAAAATTATATGCCAAGAAAATAGAAAAAATCTATTTCTTCTAACTTCTGCCCCAATCCGGCACACCATTCTATTATCTTTGCTGCATCAAACATTTATTAATTAAAGAATAAAAGTATGCTTATCAATTACAAAAACAAGAAGATCTTCGCCTTCTCGGATACTCATGGCATGAATAACCGTTTGGAGATTCCAGAGGATGTTGATATTTTGATCTGTTGCGGAGACTGTACAAGGGATGACATGTCGGACGAAGAGATTATTGATTTTCTGAAATGGTATACCCAATTACCAGGCAGGTACAAGATTTTTGTTCCTGGCAATCATGACATGCTGTTTGAAACGGAACCAGAAAGGGCAAAACTGCACTTCCCGACATCAGTTACCTTATTGGAAGACTGCGGAGTCATAATAGATGATATCTACTTCTTTGGTGTCACTTGTCGGCCCTGGCGCTTCGAAAACAGTGAATACGATTTGCCAAAGGAGGTAGATTTCCTGATTACGCATGCTCCTGCCAAGGGACATCTTGATAACAACACTGGGTGTGAGATCTTAAAACAAATGATAAATGAGGGTAAACCTAAATACTACATCTTTGGGCACATACACGAGTTGGGACTCCAACAAGAAGTAACACCTGATACTACTTATCTGAATGTGTCTTACTATAACCATTTATTGCATCATCATACTATGCATAAGAGCTTAGAACTAGAGAATTCTGGTCGGAGATTAAAATTGTCATCGATAAAGATCGTGTGTAACTATGGAAAAGCAATATCTAAGAGAGATTTTGGGGAAGCCAGAACACCCCCAACCAATGACAATCAAAGATTTGACACAACTTTTATATCATGCCTTTCGCGTATTGATAAAAAGACGCGGAAAAAGGTCTAATCCTTGATTATCTCAATAATAAATCATATATTTGCAATCAAAACATAATTATGGCTAAGACAAATGACTCTAATTTAAAGTTACCAGAACTATTTGCTAATATGGCATTTAGGATTCCCAGATACCAACGAGGGTATGCTTGGGGAAAGAAGCAATGGGAGGATCTCTGGGATGACATCATGGAGATTGAGAAAGATAATGATGGTGAATATCGTCGTCACTATACAGGAACAATTGCATTAAAAGAGATTCCCAAAAAAGAAATACCTGAGGAAGAATTGTGGTTGAAGAACAAAGGAACAAGTTTCTATGATGTTGTTGATGGTCAACAAAGACTAACAACCATCATGATTCTTATATATGAAATTATTCGAGCCTACGATGATCAATACCCAGAAGAATTGGAAAAACTGCAGGAAAAATATTTGTTCGAGAAGAAGAAGAAGGGAACGGGATTTAAAGTGTATTTATTCTCATATAAAAGAGAAGATCAGAATCGACAATTCCTGCTTAACAAGATATTTGAGGACGAAACAGAGATTCTCCCCACCAATTATCGTAATGTCTACACAAACAATCTTCAAGATGCTCAGAACTATTTTCGCAAGAAAGTTGAGGAATTGAGCATTGAGAAGAGAATAGACCTTCTTGACAGAATGCAAAATGCTCTCGTCTTTGACACAAAATATATTGATGACGAACTATCTGTGCAAGCAGTATTTGAGACGATGAATAATAGAGGTAAGCAATTAACAATTCTTGAAAAACTTAAGAATAGATTACTCTTTTTGGCAACCAAACTGAATAACGAAACTGATGAAATTGCTGTTCTTTCAAATAAGATCAATGATGCTTGGCGTAATATTTACGACTATTTGGGAAAGAATCCAGATGGTGTTTTAGACGAAGATGAGTTTTTATCAGCACATTTAAGCGTATATCGTAAACCTGCGGACTACACTTTCTCTGAAGCTTTAGCTGAACAAAAGGTTTTTGAGATGTTTTGCAATAGATCACAAAACTATCTATTAGAATATACTAGAGGCCAGGGAGATGATGCTAAACGTGAAAATGCTGTAGATTACAAGAAGATACAAGATTATGTTTTAGACATTTCCCAATTTGTTGAGTTTTGGTACAAAGCCGTTAACTCAGATGATTTAAGAATTCAAAAGATATTATATTTGAATTCTTCCAAAGAAATGAAGATTATGCTAGCTGAGCTGTTGAGGAATGGAAATGCGGATGATTGTATCGATCTGATTTCTAAGGTTGTGTTCCGTAATAGCATACCAGGGTTAGGGATTATTGACGAACGCACATTTGCTAGTAGGGCAAGAGAAATACATATGGAAGAACTTACTGTCTCTGAATTAAGAAAAGACTTGAATGATAAATTGAACTTGCCATGTAATAACGAAATGGTGATAACTCAATTCAATGGACTGTTTTCTTATGTTAGATCGAATAAAGGTTTTCATAGATGGTGGGGATTGAAGTATTTCTTGATGGAATATGAAAGCTATCTGCAAACGATGATTTACAAAGAAGACTTGCCCCATGTTCAATGGAACAATTACTTTGAAGTTAATATAGAACATATCATGCCACAAAACTATGGTAATAGTTGGAAAGCTGAAATGGATGATTACCTAAATGACAAAGAGTTAGATAGCGAAAGGGAAGATATGGCCAAAAAGATTCTTATCAATACATTAGGCAATTTAACAATTTTGAAGGATAAAAAGAATTCATCTTTACAGGATGATTCTTGGGAATTAAAGCGGCAACGGTATGAATCTGGCTCATTTAATGAGTTAGAGATTTCCCAAAATGAGAAATGGAATCAGTATACCATATTGGAGCGAGGACGTAGGATGGTTCATTTCCTAGAAACAATGGTTTCAGGTCTGAAATTTAGCGATGAGGAAATCATGGCACTGCTTTTCGTAAAAGAAGACTATTATGTAAAGGAATCATAATGCTCACCTACATCTCCAACTCCGCCCACTACAAAGAAGTGCTTTCGCGTGTGATGCATGTGAAGCAATCGTTGTGGATTGGAACAGCGGATATCAAAGATTTGTATATTGAGTAACATATATATTCTCAATTTCTTTTTAGGTGTGCCCCAATACGGCGCACCTTTCTTGTATCTTTGCAGCAAAAACAGAAAGAAATAAAACAAAGGAGTATCGGCATGAGCAAAAGAAAACCAAAGTATGGAGGGCCTGCTTATTGCGACTGCCAAGACCTTTTCGATAGTATCACTGCCGAACTGGAGAATCTCTACCATACGCTTTGGAACAAGAGGAAAGAGGCACCTAAATTTCGCACGATGGGGAAACAAGCGAAAACTGCATGGATGTTGTGGAAGCTTGGAAGTATGGAGTACTGGCGTAGAGAGGGCGAAGGCCTGCACTTCACAAACCAAATTGAAGAGAGGCGTAAAAGCCACATAATATATGTAAGAGCCAAGTATGAGAATGACCCTACAGATTTGGATGAGTGGGACGAAACCTTGGACGAATATCTGTGCAAAGTCAGACACAACAAGGCCAAAAATCTGATGATGCCCTATCTCGCCAGGACAATCATGGAGTGGAGGGATGGCGGGACATTGTATTATAGCGGTCTGCTGACAGCTATGAATACAGAACTGATGGTGATTCTTGATTTTATAAAATATGGACGAACTCATGCCGATCATCGCCAGACCATTATCGATCTGGAAGAAGCCATCAGGTTGTTGCATGAAGCTCAGACCCATATTGGCCAGACTGAAGAGAAAGAAGCCTGGACAGCACTTTTCGCACATATTTGGGAACGGCACCCTTGGTGGTATGATTAAACTGTTTTTGGAAATAAAATAAGCATATTAAAATGAAACTGAAAGAACTGTTTGACAAGTACACGTTTGATGAGATCATTAAAAGATTATTGAAGTTAGAAAAGGATAAAAAACAAAGAAAATGAAGAAGTGTATTGATTTGTATCCATTGACGATTATTAGAGACCCTTACGATGGGAAATTCTCTGGTGGTAAGTATATTGCCATTAACGAGAGTGTTAATAGTATCTCGCCATATATTGACGAGTCAGAAGATGTCTGTAAAGCCTGGTGGGAACAAAAGAGTAAAGAATACCTAATAGGTATAGGCAATACAGCAGAGGAGGCTCAGGAAGACCTGTATCAGAAGTTAATGCCAAGGGATGAAGGCGAAAAGTATCTGTTCCTCGACTTTGACGGGGTACTGAATACAGGCAACTATCAGAAACGAATGAAGAAGGAAGGTATTGATGCCAATGACGAGTATGGCCCCATGTTTGACCCTCAGACTGTGGAATATCTGAGACAGATCATCGACAGGACTGGTTGCAAAGTTGTGATTTCTTCTACTTGGCGTAATGAGGGAGTCGAAAGGATGAAGCATATGTGGAAGGATAGGGCTATGCCAGGGGAGATATATTCTATGACTCCCATTCTGCTTAGCACTACCTTCCAAGATGCAATCAATGGTGAGCTGCTTTCTGCTCCTACAAAGCTGACAAAAGTGCTGGAGATAGATATGTGGTTACAGAAACATGCCTCGAAAGATGCCCGCTACGTGATTCTTGATGATGAGAAAATCTTGGTTGGAGAAGACTATTATGACCATCTGATTGAGGTTAATGATCAAGAGGGCATTGGCGTTTACGAAGTGCAAAGAGCATGTTGGATGTTGAATGATAGGCCTAAGAAAATGACTGGTGAATACTAGAGATTATGTAGTTAAAGCACAATGAAGCTTCGAATCTTCAATAGGCTAATTAAAATTGATATTAACACCTGTCAGCCAGAACCACACTGGAAACGTCAGGTAATTAATCGTGTGTGGGATGAATATAAAACAGGAAGAATCCATTGCTGGCACGTCAATGCAATCGATAACAGGGTAAATGTGAAACAGATGAAAAGTAAACAATATCCGTATGAAGTCTACATTCTTAGGAAAAGAGTCAACCTCTCCAGTGAAAGTAGTCAACTGTACTCAGACGAGGCAGTCAACCAAATCCGTACGGGTAGGCAAATGTTAAAGAACAAGGCCTAAAAGGAGTCAACACTATACAGGGAAAGACACAACTAAAAACAGAGAACAGAGAACAGAGAACAGTAAGAAAAGTGAAATAAGTGAAAAAAATAAGTGAAGAATATATTTTATATTATATATATATTATATATAATATATATATAATATAAAGCACATTTGTAGTATAAAATGAAAAACTTTACTGTTCTCTGTTCTCTGTTCGCACGATCCCCAAATCTGTTGTCATGTCTTTCCCT
>Ga0256405_10007219_pt1 | contig 16978 bp, 15 predicted proteins | sample RumenRJG_02DNA_FD_189096 | JGI IMG/M metagenome (GOLD analysis project Ga0256405, IMG submission 189096) | Bovine rumen microbial communities from Lethbridge, Alberta, Canada - RJG_02 | ecosystem: Host-associated > Mammals > Digestive system > Stomach > Rumen | place: Canada: Alberta...
ATCAGCAGTATCAGGATGCGATGGTCCATGACGTACTCAGCCCCTAACCAGTGGACGATAAACGGCTCCAGGAAGGCGTAGAGCGAGAAACTGAGCGTAGCGGCGATGGTGTGCTGGATGGTGGTGTACTCCCAGAAAACTTTCAGCATCTTCGCCTTATTGCCTTCAGCCACAAGGTTGCCCACACTGGCACCAACACTCTTTGTCACCGCTGAGAACAACGAGATGAGTTTCGAGATGATGATCATATAGTTGCCGTAGTAGGCTACCATCTTCAGCGAAACGAAGAAGAAGATGAACAACTCGTCGCTCTTCACCAGCAGGAAGTCCTTAATCTTATGGATAAAGACCTGTTTGGTCTTGGTAATGATTTCCGGGTACTTTTTCAGTAATTGTCGTCCCTGTCGTTTGTCAACCTTCAGCCAGGGATACTCCTTGTTGATCTTCCAGTTCAGCACAATGCAGCCAAGGACGCTGAAGAGAAACTCTATGCCCACCCATACATAGAGGTTGCGGTAGTGGTAGGCCAGGAAAATCTGCAAGGCCAGCTTCGCAAGATTGGCAGACTGGAGGTAGATGGCCACCAAATAGTTCTTCTGGTCGGCACTCAACAGCATCTGCCTATAGTTGATGAAATAGCCGATGAGCGAGGAACCGAGGAAGGAGTAGAATGCGAAATAGATGATGCCCAAAGGCAGCTCGGTACTACTGAAGATGAGTGGGAAGAACAGGCTGATGACAAAGGCACCGCAGAAGATGATGGCACCAATCCAGTTGTACAGATAGCCTAATAGCGACAGGATTTCCTGTATCTCCTGACGGTTCTTCGTCTGGATAGGCTTGAACAGGAAGTAGCCGATACAAGCACCGATTCCCAGCTCCGAAAGGTTCAGGTAGCCTAAGATGTTGTTTAGTGTTCCCGTCAGGCCGATAAATTCTGTTCCTAAACAGTCAAGGAAAATCTTTCTGGAGAAAAAGGCCAAAAAGAGTGAGAGGAAGTAAAACAGCAAGTTTACCTCCGCATTCAGCACACTTTTATGAACTCTTTCACTCATCGACTATGGATATCATTTAGCGTCGTGAGTGGTGTGCAGGAACTCGGTGTTTTTGCGATCAATGTGTAGCAGGTTCTTCAGCATGCGAAGAACAAGCCCGGGGATGGCCAGTGCCTTGCCGAAGAGCGACGCAGAGCGTAGCTGGGGAGGCAGGGCAATGATGAGGGCGATGATGAGGATGGCTAAAAGCACCCACCACTTGGTACACCATACCGGCACGGCAATGGTCATAACGACGGAGATAAGCGCGAGCAGGACAATGAGGATGGAGCGGGGGATAAGTGCCTGCTGGATGGTCTTGTCGATGAAGTTCAGGTTGCCATGGATGAGCGCATTGGGAATCTGCGGCAATTGGCGGAAGAGACTTTGAATTTGTGCCGTCATCCAGCGCATACGCTGGCGCTGGAAGTTGTCTTTATTGCTTACCTTTTCGTCGAAGACGTGAATCTCGGCAGCATATTTGATGAACACTTCCTGATGCAGCAACAATGCCTCCATCTCGCGGTCTTCACCAGCAGTAGAAAGCAGGAAGACGTTGTGACGGAAGAGTGGATAGGTGAAACACATACCTGAGCCGATAAGAGCCGATGAGAGGCCGAGCCGGTTGTGAGCCTTGCGGAAGATGGTGTTGTTGATTTCCTCGCTGGCGCCGTCGAGCATGGCCACGTCGTTGTTGGAGTTCTTGGCGCAGCGGTGGCACTGGATGGCCTCATAGCCGGCATTGCACAGAATGTTGAGCTTCTGCAGGAAGTCGGGCTGGACGATGTTGTCAGCATCGAGTACGACGACATTGTCGAAGCCTGCGGCACCTTCTCCATTATCTTCGCCCTTTATATGTTCAATGGCATATTGCATAGCCTTAGCCTTGGAACTCTTTTCGAAGACGGGGGTCAACAGGGTGATGGGTAGTGCGCCTAACTGCCGGTTTGTCTTGTCAGTCATGTGATCGGAGATGACTACGATCTGGAACTTGTCAGCTGGATATTCCTGATAAAGAAATTTATCGACGGAGTTGATGATGACAGAGTCCTCGTTATAGGCGGGAAAGAGTACGAGAAAGCGTCGCTCGCGGTAGTTAAGTGTCGCAGAATGGGTGGAGGCAAAGTCGTCTTTCTCGTAGAAGAGTGAGATGATGGCAAAGAAGACGACATAGGCCACCGATGCAGCCATCAAGAACCACAATGCTATTTCGACAATATGCAGGATGCTCCAAAACATAGGCAAAGATTATTTCTTACGTATCTTTCTTATCTTTTCAAGAATCTTCTTGCCGAGATTGATGGCAGTTACAATAGGCAGGGTGATGAAATCCTTGTCCCAATTCTTGTCGACGAGGACGTTGGGAGTGGCAAAGGCGAGTGAGAACCCCCAGATAACGGTAACAATCCACCACTTGATGGCCAACGTGAAGTAGATGAAAGGCAGCGCTATGCACATGACGAACACGATGGGGAAGAGGATGGAGCGGGGGAGAATCAACCACTGGATAATCTTGTCGGCCCAGTCGTATTGACGATTAAAAAGTGCTGCGGGCAGGTAGCGGCAATTCTTGATGCCGGTCTTGAACTGTTCGAGAATCCAGCTACGACGTTGGCGATTGAAATCGTCCACTTCGCGTTTGTTCTCGCTGTAGATGTAGATTTGGTCAAAGTAGTCGACGTAGATTTGCTGATGGATAAGCATGGCTTCCAGCTCTTTGTCCTCAGCATTGCCGCGCACTTTCATGATATGCTTCTTATACCAGTTGAACTCATAGGCTACACCGCTGTCCATAAGAGCCGACGAGAGGCCAAGGGCAATATGGCCGCGACGGAAAACAGAGTTGTTGATCTCCTCGAAGATATTACTCAGACGCGCTGAGGATGTGTCGCGGTTGCGTGGCATCCTGTGGGTGACAATGGCGCGTGTGCCAGCAGACTCATAGGCTTCGTTAAGCTGCTCGAGGAATTCTGGTTCGACAATTTCGTCGGCATCAAGGACAACGGCGACGTCATAAATCTTGAAGGCCGGCAGGTTGAGGATGGCATATTGCAGCGACTTGACCTTTGAACTCTTCTCGAAGTTGGGCGTCAGCAGGGTGATGGTGTATTGTGCCAGCCGCATATTGGTCATCTCGCTCTGATGGTCGGAGACGACGGTGACATCGAAAAGACGTTGGGGATAGGTCTGGCTCAGAATAGACTTGACGGTATTGAGGATGTTCTTGTCATTCTTGTACGAGGGAATAAGGACGATAAAGCGGTTCTGGCGTTTGGCTTTGGGCACCTGATGGCTTCTGCTGAAAAGAGAGCAGAAGGAAAAGAAGGTCATGTAGGCAATGGTCAAAGCGACAGCAATGAACAAAGCCCAGTCTATGATAAATAGAAACGTCCAAAAATCGATTTTCATAGCTATTCTAGATTACTTTGTTGATGAACAGAACGTCTGGCGCAAAAGTCGCTGACACCCTGCAGCGCTGCATTAGCAAGGTCGGAACGACGGCGTAGCAGATAGCGGCAGATGTCGCGTGGCAGTACGAGGGAGAACAGGTAGCAATAGGTTGCAAGACGATAGATGCCTTTGCTGTTGCGGCTGGCAAACAAAAACCTGTTGCGGGTGACGTAATAGGTCTTCAGCGGACTGTCGATGCCAGTCGTGCTGCTTTCCTTGTGAAAGATAGTGACGCCTGGCTCATACCATATCTGATAGCCAGCACGCGTGAACATCAGCGACCAGTCGAGTTCCTCGTAATAGAGGAAATAGCATTCAGGCATCAGCCCCACAGCCTCCAGTGCTTCGCGCTTGACCATCATAGCGGCACCATGGGCATAGGGCGTCGCGTGAGAGGTGTCGTACTGACCCTTGTCCTGCTCGCCATAACCGATTGAATGGTTGCGCAGGGTGATGCGAGAGAGTGGGGTATAGCCTGTGTACTGCAGAGGTTGGGGATCCCATGCAAAACGAATCTTAGGGCAGACAATAGCAATATTGGGTGACGACTCCAGCCGATTAATGAGCGGCTGAACATCAAATGTCTTGAAAAGCGTGTCGTTGTTGATGAGAAACAGATAGCGCCCTGACGCTGCCTTGATGCCCAGATTGTTGCCTCCGGCAAACCCCAGGTTAAGCTCGCTACGAACAGTCTTGACGTGAGGGTAGCGCTGACTGATGACGGCTGCCTCGTCATGGATTGAACCGTTGTCAACCACAATCACCTCCATTTTGTCGTTGAAGGTGATAGTGTCAATTAGTGAACAGGTATCTTCCAACCCATTATAATTGACGGTGATGACAGATAACTCTATGTTCAATTCTTATCTTTATTTTTCTTTTCAAGTCTTCTTTGTCTTTTGGCATGAATCTTAGCCAGCCGCTTCTGCTCGTATTCCTCAAAATCCGCGTCCAGATAGGGGAGTATATAGACGATGGCCAGACCTCCGAAGAATGTCAGACCGTTAGGATATTGGAAAAGAACCTGGTTGGCATAGCCTCCTAATTGTATGGAGACAAATGAACTGCATAGCGCCGCGCCTATTCCTATTACTGTCTTATTCCTTAGCCTGAATAGCACAATCCTACAAGCGCCGAAGAACATAATTGCCATACAACAGACAAAAATCGTGATGCCGATAGGACCAGTGTGTACCCAGATATAGACATACTCCGAGTCAGGCGGAATGGCTGACAGCTTCTTGAACTTATTGTTTGCCGGTACATCATTGGCATTCATACCCAAGCCAATGCCCCACGGGATGTCTCTAATATACTTCTTGATGGCTTCCTGATTGATGTCGCGTACGTTTGCGGACGCATCGTCCTTGTTGAAGGCGGAACGCATTCGTCGTATCTGCTGGTTGCCGTTTCCTATCGTTGTAAAGACCAGAAGAAACGCAAGGATACCAAACAAGATAGAGAAGGGGACGGCAATCTTGACTGACTTCGACAGGAAGATATAAACAATCATGCCTGCTGCAAGACAGAAAATGGCCGTTCGCGTACCAGACTGGAACATTCCCCAAATGACAATTGCCGCAACAAAGAGGAAAAAAATCTTTGCTCGCCTTAGCTTATTGGTAATGCCAAAGATGATAAACGCTACCGCCGCTCCAGCCGCATGACAGCCGTAGTTGGCAGCATCGCTGAACGTTGAGAAGTAGCGGATGAGTGTTCCGCCGTTGATAATATGCGTCGTACGTCCACGGGTCTCCATCCATAGTTTCTCTGCAGCCGTCATACCTATGTATTCCTGCTTGTAGGTCCAGAATGCAGAGAACAGCGAAAGTATTGCCCAAAGTTTCAAATAGGTCATCAGAATTTTGGGAGAAGATATGTAAACCGAAAAGACTAACAGAATCCATACCAGCTGCAGGGCTAACAGTCGGAATCCTGTAAACCATAAGCCAACGTTGATGCCCAAGTCGCACGAGTTGTTGAAGACCTCAATGAGGCAGAAACCTACCCAAATCATCACGGCAAACAACATGGTGTTGCCTGCTCTGTTGAACCTGTTGTCTTGTCGGACGTCAATGAGTGCTACAGCTAATAAGATCAGTTCCAGCGCCTCATCGGCAAGAGACATTGGGAATGGGATGCGGAGATCCTTCAGCTGAATGAAATAATTGACGACAATCAGCGTCCAGAAAGTGAACATTCGCCAACTAAATGCCAAGTAGACAAAAAGTATAACGAATGGCAGCAGACAGACGATAGCAAATGCGGAAAAGCCTGCCGTGACAAATTCGTACATAGCCAACAAAAACAGAAGAAAGAGTAATAGTACTCTTCCTCTGTTTTCGGTGCTGAAGTTGGAAATGCTGATTGGCATTACTTTATTTTGCGTGACTATTTTCGACAGCGGTCAGGCCCATCTGAGATATACGGTATACAAAGTTGTTGAACCGTGTGTAAGGCGGTAACTGACCTACGAACTCCTCAACGGCATAACGCTGAGCTTCCGTCAGATACATATAGAGCGACTCCTTATTTTCGAGCATGGCCTGAACTTCCTTCAGCGCTTTCTGGTCAACGTCCTTCCAAGTGCGGTTGGCACGGGTGACCATCAGGTTGATGGTGCCCATATTCAACAAGGCAGGCGAGATGGAGTTGTCGTCAAGATTGGGATATTCGACGATGGCAATCTCGTTAGGCAACAGGTCTGGACACAGATCCTTGATGTCCTTTGCCAGGATATACTTGCTGTCCTCAGCGAGGAAATCTTCGTCATAGGTCAGCAGGCGCACCTGAAGACCAATGGAAATCCAGTAGTTCTGTAACTCCTGGGCCAGATAGCTCTTGCCGTTGGAGGCGTCTGTTGACAGCAGGTTGAGGACGTTCTGCTGCCCCTCTTTAAAGTGGGGTAGCAGGGCTTTCGACAGCTGGCGGAGAGCCATGTCGCTGATGGTCTTGTTGTAACGACGATAACGCAGGTTGCTCTCTTTGGGGAAACAGCCGAGAACGGGAATCTTCGTAATACGCTCAGAACGCATGCGGTCACGCAGGGTACGGTCTAACAGCTCGATGATGAAGAAGTACATGGCTGTCAGGAGGAACGTCAGGAGGAACGCGCCAAGCAGAATCATCAAGCGGTTCGTCGGCTGGGCGTTCATGGGGAACATCGGGGGATTCAGCACACGCAATGTTGCTGTTGACATCTGCAGGTTACGCTGACGCAGACGGGCAGCGTTAAGTGCTCTCAGCATTTCCATATAGTTACCCTCGATGAAGGAAATGTGGCGGTCCTTTCGGGTGATGGTTGCGCCAATAGGTGCATAGTAGAGCAGTTCGCGATCAATCTGCTGGCGCATGATGTCCTGTGCAGACATCTCGGCCTTGGTCTTCTCAAGTATCAGGACCTGTTCAAGCCACCTGCTGATAAGATCGCTGGCTTTGACGCCCGTGTCAGAGCTATAGGAACTGGCTTCGATGTCCTTTGTCAAATCCTTCACTTTGGCTGCTGTGGCTTGCAATTGCTTCTCGGCCTGTGCCAACTCCAGCTGGGCTTCGTTGCTTCCGCCGCCTTCACTTGTCATAAGACGCAGATTCGAAATACGTGACTGGAGACGAGAGATTTCGTTGATATGGCTCGTAAAGTCCTTATTGGCAAGGATAACCTTGGCACGGTTGCCTAACTGACGCTCCAGATAGTCGAGCATGGCTTTACTCGTGGTGTAGTTCATCAGCTGGTCGTTGCTTGAGGTCTTGTGCTTGGCATCCAGGTCGGCTACCATCTTGGTTTGCTCACCGTAGTTGATGATTCGGCGCTCTACGTTGTAGCGGATAAGGTCGTCCTCGGCTCCTGTGAGCAGACGATACAATCGTGCAACCTCTCGCTCGAAGAACTTAATGACGTTGCTGGTTTCACCATAGCGCAGCTGCTGGTACTGACGGGCAAAGACCTCGTTCAGGATATCGAGCGTGTTATAGGCAATACCGGCATCGTTGGCAGTATAGCCAATATCGATAATATCACTCTTGTTAAGCTGCATGACTTTGAGGCGAGCGGTGATGTTGTTAATACCGAAGTAGGGATGATAGTTAAGGAGACCGAACAGGTAATTATCCTGAGTCGGCTTCTCGTATGCTTTCAGATTGGCGTATGTCGAAGCCTCGCTGTTCTTGTTGATAAGCGCCTTGACGTCAGCGGGGACGCTGTTGTTCAGCGCACGGAAATGTTCTGCGGAGATGTAGTTGTTGTCCTTGTTGGGATTACCGTACATCATGCAGCGTGCGAACAGACGGAGTGACACTTCGTGGATGGTGTTATCGGTAGTGATAATCAACATCAGGTTGGTGATGTTGGTCTGGGCGTTGCCACCGGCACTACCAGTACCGCCTTCTATGTTGTATCCAGTAATCATACCAGTATAGATGGTGGTATTCGTGTCATAGACACGCTCCATGTTTCGTGTCATAAACCATGCTATGACAAGGGCTATTAGAGGCAGAATGACAAGATACCAGCGTATCTTGTATAAAAACCTGACGATATATCTGAATAAATCCATAGTGATGTGATTTGATACGATTACTAATTATTTCTCTGTTGCTTTTTGAGCTTCCTTGGCAGCCTTCTTTTCTGCCTTCTCCAGCTTCTCGAGTTGTTTCTCCTCTTCCTTTGCTGCCTTCTTGATACGCTTCTCCACAGCCTTGTTCTCCTTGGCAATCTCCTTCTCTGTCTTATGGACATTGCTGTCAAGAGTGATTTCCGTCGTGGAGTTGGTCAAGATGGGCGTATGGGTCATGATTTCCAAGGTGATAATCTTTGTCGTAATCTCAGTCTGCAGAGCTTGATACTTATTCACCAAGTCGCTCTCGTGGAGTTTCGTTCCTGCAAAATCCTCAATAGTCATATTGCCATTGTGGAATTCCTCCAGATTAAGTGCACCAGCACCTTGATAGACGGCGGCACTCTCACTAAATGTCTTCAGGATCACAAGGTCGTTGGTAATGCTAACGTATAAAGAAGCGATTTGCAGTTTCAATTGGTCGTAAGCCATGTCTTTGGCCAGCTGGGCACGGTCGGCCTCTAAGCGCTTGCGGCGGATGCTGGGAGCCAGGTCCAGAATGTCTTCGACGGGGACGGCCAAATTAACGCCGACGTTCCAGTATTTCTGCTCGGAACCCTGGAATTGCATGATACGCATATTATATGATGACGTGCTATTGCCCCACATGTCGGAAACGCCATAGCTAAAGCTGGCGTGTCCCGTCAGGTAGGAGAAGATATGGCGTTTCTGCTTTGCCACTTCTGCCTCAGCCAGCTGTTGGGCTTTTACCAAGTCGATGATCTGGGGTGTTGATTTGGCATTTTCAAACAGGACGGCAAGTGGCGGCAGGTGAAATTCAGAGAAATTGATGCCTTTTTCCTTACTGGAGTCAAAGAATCCGGCACTGATATTATTGTCGTCCATCTGTGCAAAGGCATGAAGCCCCATCGTTGCGACGATTATGAGAGATAAAATGCGCTTTTGCTTGTTCATAAATTTAAATATAAATCGTCAAAGATTATACGTTTTCTTTTTGGACAAGTGCTGTAAGAGTACGGAAGATAATCTTCATGTCGAGCATGAAATTATAGGTCTGACCATAGGTGATGTCAAGCTGCTTACGCTCTTCTGCAGACATCGTGCCTCCCTTGCCGCGTTCCTCAACCTGCCATAGACCGGTAAGGCCTGCTGGAGCCATGAAACGGTCAATGCTGGAGTCGGCGGTCAGCTTCTCAGCTTCGTAGAGTGGGAGAGGACGGTTGCCAACAATAGACATGTCGCCCTTCAAGATATTAAACAATTGGGGCAGCTCGTCAATGCTGTATTTGCGGATGAAGCGCCCAACCTTTGTGACACGCGGATCGTTCTCTATCTTAACGAAAGCATTGTTGTTCTCTTCCTCTTTCTGCTTGCTGAAGTCACTTTCCGCTACCACGAAATCGTCACCCACGAGCATGACCTCTTCGTCGCTGATCATCATGTCCGACTCCATGCCCATTGCCATCATTGCCATCTCTGCTTCGTCGCCCAAGGGGGCTGTGATGGTAGCTTTGCTGTCTGCCTCTTCTTCCTTCTCGGCGTATTGGTTGCCAGCGGTCTTGCTGACCTCTTTTAACCGCTTTTCTGCGTCGCTGTACATAGAGCGGAACTTGAGGAAGTCAAAGATGGTGTAGTTGGTGCCAACGCGCTTCGACTTGAACAAGACGGGACCCGGACTCTCCAACTTAATGGCGATAGCTGTAATGATGAATACTGGTGACAGGATGATGATAGCCAGACTCGAGAAGATGATGTCGAAAGCCCGCTTCCATATCGGAATCTTGAATCTGAGGATGTGCTTCTTTGACACTTGGTCGTCGAACATAATACGCTCACGGTCACTAATAAACTGAATCTTCTTGTTCAGTTCAGTTACCGAGGCAGATAGGCTCAGCGTGTCGTTAATACCACATCTCTGATAAATCTGACGTTCCTCGTTTGACAACTGGTCTGTCAGCAGGATGATATAGGTGTTTGGACATTTCTTACGCAGATAGGTGATGGCGGTGATGTCCTCAGTACGAACATTCTTCTCGAAAAATACAATGAAATGCTCATTCCGCACGTGCGGAGCACAGGCGGACGCTGCGTCTTTGTAGTTCTTGGTCAACTGTACAAGCCGGCCAGGAATATACTTCAGACGCTCTTCTGTCTGAGAATTGTTGCCTAGATATACTATACCTATCATATATAATAATAGTATAGTTAGTTCGGGAGAATTTTCTTGACTCTGATCTTCAGCTCCATCGGATTGAAGGGCTTGACAATGTAGTCTTCAGCACCAATCTCCAACAGACGGATGCGCTCACTCGTAGAGTCTTCGCTCGAAAGCATGATAACAGGAATGTGGCGAAACAACTCGTTCTGCTTGATCCACTCAAGGAAATCGTCGCCACGCATACCTGGCATGCGGATATCGGATATGATAAGGTCGGGAGTGTTACCTGCCTGCAACCATTTTACACCCTGTAATCCGTCAGGCAACCATTGCACGTCATAGTCACTCATCAGATAGATGGAGAGCACCTTTGCTATAGTCTCTTTGTCATCAAGTATTAGTATTTTCTTTTTCATATATGAATTTTTAATTACTTCTAACGTGCAAAGGTAAACAAAAAAAATTAATTGAACTCAAATTAGCGTAAAAAAATGACAATTTTTGAAAAAATAATCGTTATTGACCATTTTTTTAGGGAATTTTGTGCGTAAAACGTATTAAATACATCAAACAATATATACAGCAATATGGCAAACAGATATTTGTTAGGTTTTGACGTAGGCAGCTCGTCTGTCAAGGCGTCGTTAGTTAATGCCGATAGTGGCAAGTATGTGGCTTCGGCTTTCTATCCTGAAAAGGAGGCTCCTATTATGGCGGTAAAAGCCGGGTGGGCTGAACAGGATCCTGAGTCGTGGTGGAATTATGCGAAGCTTTCGCTGAAAAAGATTATGAGTGAGGCGGGCGCCACGGCCGAGGAGGTCAAGGCTATAGGCATCTCCTATCAGATGCATGGTTTGGTGTGCGTCGACAAGGACTTGAAGCCCCTTCGCCCGTCTATTATCTGGTGCGACTCGCGTGCCGTTCCTTATGGCGAGCGGGCGTTCCGTGACTTGGGCGCAGACCAATGTCTGAGTCATCTGCTGAATTCGCCGGGTAACTTTACGGCAGCCAAGTTGGCTTGGGTGAAGGAGAACGAGCCCGACTTGTATAATAAAATATATAAGGTGTTGTTGCCGGGCGACTATCTAGCCTTGCGACTCAGCGGTGTGGCCAACACCACAGTCAGCGGTCTTTCCGAGGGTATGTTCTGGGACTTCAAGGAGAAACAGCCCGCAAACTTCCTGTTAGACTACTTTGGCTTTGACCATTCGCTCATAGCCGATATCGTTCCCACGTTTGCCGTGCAGAGTGAGGTCTGTGCCGAGGCTGCTGCCGAACTGGGCTTGAAGGCCGGCACGCCGATAACCTATCGTGGCGGCGACCAGCCGAATAATGCGTTGTCGCTGAATGTGCTGAATCCGGGCGAGATTGCTGCAACGGCTGGTACGTCGGGAGTCGTCTATGGTGTGCTGGGTGACGTGAACTACGATCCGAAGTCACGCGTCAATACGTTTGCTCACGTCAATCATACGGCAGACCAGACTCGTCTGGGTGTCCTGCTGTGCATCAATGGTACGGGAATATTGAACGCATGGGTACATCGTAACATAACGCCGGATATCTCCTATGCAGAGATGAACGACTTGGCAGCCCAGGCTCCTATCGGCAGCGAGGGCGTGACGATTATCCCGTTTGGTAACGGTGCAGAGCGCGTGTTGGAGAACAAGGAGATAGGCTGTTCTATCAACGGTCTGAATTTCAACAAGCATTCGAAGGCTCATATCGTTCGTGCTGCCCAGGAAGGCATCGTCTTCTCGTTCTGCTATGGTATGGAGATTATGCAGCAGATGGGTATGGACATACAGAAGATTCACGCAGGCAAGGCTAATATGTTCCTCTCGCCGTTGTTCCGCAATACGCTGGCCGGCGTTAGTGGCGCCACGATTGAGCTGTATGATACCGATGGCTCCGTGGGTGCTGCTAAGGGTGCCGGCATGGGCGCTGGTATCTACAAGGATGGCAACGAGGCTTTCGCTACGCTCGAGAAGCTGGAGGTGATTGCACCTGACGAGGCTAACCGCGATGCCTATCGCCAAGCTTACGAAAACTGGAAAAAGACTTTGGAACAGAAGTTGTAATACTGATAATCCCCAGAAACCTGATGATTTCTGGGGATTATTGTATTCCTCCAAAGGAGATGTTACATGTTCATGCCGCCGTCGACCTGAATAACCTGACCGCTGACGTAGCTCGACATGTCGGAGGCAAGGAAGGTTGCCACATTGGCAATGTCCTCAACCTGACCACCACGGCGCAGGGGAATCTTGTTAATCCACTCCTTGCGGATGTCGTCGGATAAGGCCTGGGTCATAGCCGTATCGATGAAACCAGGAGCAATGGCGTTGGCACGGATGCCCTTGGGACCCATCTCCTGACCGATAGACTTTGCCAAGGCTATCAAACCGGCCTTGGAGGCGGCGTAGTTGGCTTGTCCGGCATTGCCGTGAACACCTACGACGGAGGCCATGTTGATGATAGAGCCGCCGCGCTGGCGCATCATAACGGGAACGCACGCATGGATGAAGTTGAAGGCCGACTTCAGGTTGACAGCAATCACGGCATCCCATTGCTGCTCAGTCATACGAAGCATAAGGCCGTCCTTGGTAATGCCGGCGTTGTTGACGAGAATGTCAATGCTTCCGAACTCTTCCTTCACAGCCTTGACAACCTCTTCTGTCTGAGCAAAGTCTGCGGCATTCGAGGCGTAGCTCTTGGCTTTGACGCCTTTAGCGGCAATCTCTTTTTCTGTTTCCTCATTTACTTCAAGGTCGGTGAACGCGATGTTTGCACCTTCCTCAGCGAATTTCAACGCGATAGCTTTTCCAATACCGCGTGCAGCACCTGTTATAAGCGCTGTCTTACCTTCTAATAATCCCATTTCTTTGTTTATTGATTAATGTTTGTTGATTTTTCCTAATGCACCGTAGACCACCTTGGCTACCTGAGGCTTTGTGGCTTCTTCTGTCATCCCATGAGCTATGCGACCGTAAATGTAAGGCACTTCGAGTCCCTTGATACAATAATGGGTGATGTCGGCAACAAGGTCGACGTTGTCAATGTCAAACTCTCCGTCTTCCTTGCCTTCGGAATAAACTTTGCGAAATAACTCTATCTCTGCATCGTCAAAGTTCTTGCGCACTTTCTCAACCATCCAAATGTTACGGAAAAACTCTGCGCGCAGGTTTCCGTTGCGAACCACTGTCTCGCGGATCATGTTCAGATGGGTGTATATCAGTTCAATCACCTTTTCCTGAGGACGTATCCTCTTGGCTGCCACTTCGTCAAGTTTGTCGCTCAAGCGTTCCAACTCGCTCTCGATAACGGCATAGTAGATGTCCTCCTTGGATTTAAAATAGGTGTAGAGCGTACGACGTCCCTTGCCCGACGAGGTCGCGATGTCGTTCATCGTCGTGTTCTCAAGCCCGTTTTTGGCGAAGAGTTGGCGGGCCACATCTACAAGAAGTTGTTTCGTCTTTGATATTGACATATTATTTGCACATTGGTGATAGCGTGTGCAAAATTACCCCTTTTATTTGAAATCTCCAAAAAAAATGCATAAAAATTTGCAGAATAAAAAAAAATGTAGTACCTTTGCACCCGCAAATGAGGGAAACCTCACTTTCTACATCGCGGAGTGGAGCAGTTGGTAGCTCGCCAGGCTCATAACCTGGAGGTCGCATGTTCGAGTCCTGCCTCCGCAACTTTTGAAGGTAAGCAGTCGTGTATCAGGCTGGTTGCCTTCTTTTTTGGGTGATAGGCGACGCAAGATGGACGAGAAAATGTTGGGTTGCATTGGTTGCGCGGCAAACAATGTAAAAAAATGTTTTCGGCAGCAGAAGAAATCATCAGACTGAAAGAGGTAAATGAATGGACCTCCCCGGTGCTGCACCGGGGACGGACGTGGTATGTGGACTTCCAGGCCTATGACCCTGCACGGGGACGGATGCGGCGGAAGAAGTTCCATCTGGACCGCTACAAGACGCGGAAGGAATCTGGAGCACCTGTATCTGGAAGTTGCGGTCGGCATACTTCTTCTGGATGGCGGCCTTCTCCTGTTCCTGCTGTTCTTCGAGGCGGGCGGTGTCCTTGCCCTGCTTCTTGGCGGCGGCAATGAGCCGCTTGTACTTGGCGTCGATCTCGGCCGTCTCGCGCTGCTGCATGGCTGAGAAGAAGAATGTGGCTGAGGAGAGCAGCTGCTGTGTGGCGTCGATGGCCGTCTGTCCCTCGATGCCGGCCTGCGAGAGTGCCGAGGCATAGCCCATGATATCGGTCTGCGAAATCTTGGCATTGACGGCCATGCCCGCCATGGCCGACGTGAACTCCGTGATGAAGCCCGTGCTGGCCGATGAGTTGGCACCGAGCACGTTGATGGCCGAGCCGGTGGCGAGCATGGCACCATTGAGTCCCTTGGTCTTGTCCTCGCCGAACACCATGGTGAGCTTGCCTATCTGGTCGATGGCACCCTCGCCGAGGTCATCGCCCAGGGCGACGTTGATTTTGCCGGCAGCGTCCACGAAACCCTCGATGTCGCGGCGGGCGGTGATGCCCAGCCGTCCGGCGGCTCCTGCCAGCGCGTTCAGTTCCTCGCGTGGCGTTCGGGTGGTCATGCGGCTGAAGGTCTCGTTCATCTCTTCTACCTCGCGCTTCGTCTGCCCGGTGTACTTCATCACGTCGGTCATTGCCTCGTCCATCTTGGCGAACGACTGGACGTACTGGTCGGCCCACTGGACGATGCGGTCCTTGATGGCGAGGGCAGCATTTAGCGCAACCACTCCTTTTGATATGCTGCCGAACATCCCTGAGCCGAACTTCTCCAACGACTCCTTTGTATCATTAGCAGAAGATCGGAGCTCCTTCATACGTTCCTTTACGCGGTCGAGTTCGGCCTTGTATTCCCGGAAATCGTCGGTGTTGGGATTCAGATTGTTCAGTACGGCTGTCAGGTCTTTGGCGCGCTGCCCCAGTTGCTGGAGGGAGAGCTTGTTGATATTAACGCTGCTGGTCCACTGCTTCATCTTCTGCTCGTTGTCGTGTACCTCACGGGCAGTCTTTGTCAGATGGGCCGACAGCTTATTGAACTCCTCCCGCTGCTCCTTGGTCATGGCACTGAGGCCGTTCTTGGCCAGTTTGTCCATGGCACGGCGGGTCTTCTCTAACTCCTTCTGGCCATTCTTCAGGTCTTCCTGTAGCTGCTGCAGCTGCTGCTGGTCGTAGTCCGGCTTCACGTTGAAGCGTAGATTGATTGTATCGACGGATATACTCATAAAAAAATACCTTTGCTTTTTACGGCAAAGGTACTTTATTACGAGTATATAAAAAAAGACACTCTAAGACCAGGCATAATCCCAAAAATCATCGTCTTTTTTCTGACGAGACTTTTTCTTCGGCTTCCACGGCTTCTTCTCCGGCTTGTCATTGCCGAAGGCGAGGCCGAACAAGAGGCCAACGAGTGCTCCTAAAGGAATGTACCACCACATAATCATTTTTTCTTTTGTTCGATGCAAAGATAGTGATTATTTCTGAGATTTGCAAGGGGAAATCCCTATTATTTCGGGAAAAATGCCTACCTTTGCAGCGTGCAAGCGTGCATGGTAATAATAATTTAGCAAAAATGCAATCCTCGGTGAGCAAATTGCCGGGGATTCTTCGTATCTTTGCAGGGCTGAATTGTTATTACCATGTTTACAGAAAAACAACAGGAGATTGCCGACCGCGTTCTGAAGGACTTATCGGCAAACGGTTATGTCTGGGAGTCTGATTATGCGTCGGAACTTCAGACCGAGTATTCACAGTGCTACCAGGACTGCGACTATGTGTTGCAGGTGATGGTCAGCGACTACCGTCTGCTGGAACGCTACGGCGGCGGGTTCCTAAAGCTGACCGCTGACGGTATGAGGGCTGCGGAGGGGAAGTTCATGGGAACGGTGAGGAGCGTAGAAAAAGAGAAACGTCTGCCCATCGTCGAGAGGAAACTTAAAATCTTTAAGATTTTCATTGACATTATAATAGCTGTAGTCAGTTTCATTTTAGGACGCTGCTCATCGGTTATCTTTTAGCATACAAGTCCTGACAGCAGTCCCAACAGGAACGAAAGTGAACCGACAAGTGCCGACTCCTTCAGAGCCGACCTGACCCACTGTGCCTTGATTTCGTCGTCGATATCCCTGTGCATTTGCTTGAATGATGTAATACTCATAATAAAGTTAGTTTTTTCTTGGCCTCTTCGAGTATGCCGCGGATGCGCTTCAGCTCGGCGTCGCTCATGCCGGCGGTGAGTCGGCGGATGAGCCGGCCGTAGCCTGCGTAGCGGTTTTTGTTGTACCACTGCACCCGCTTGGGTCGGTGGTTTTTCCGTGCCCAGACGGAGCGGTTCTTGCCCGATGGAGAAGCATCTGGCACGGTACGGGAGTGGCGTGAGCGCACTTCGGCCAGTCGGCCGTAGGTGAGGAACGAGACGGTGAGCGTCTGTGCGCCCTGCTCCGAGCCGGTGGCGTAGTCGAAGGAGTCGATGAGCGCGCCGGTGTCGACGTTGCGTCCTCGTTCGAGGGCTTCGATGAAGCGGTCAACGAGCCATTCGCCGTGCTGCGAGAGTTCTTCACGGACCCAGAGGTCGATTTCTTGGTAGGAGGCTTCTTTCATATTTTTTTAACGACAACAAAGACAACTTAGGACAACTTCTTTCTTGCAGCAGCTTACGACTGAAGGTCTCGTTCATCTCTTCCACCTCGCGCTTGGTCTGCCCGGTGTACTTCATGACGTCG
>Ga0256405_10007220_pt1 | contig 16976 bp, 17 predicted proteins | sample RumenRJG_02DNA_FD_189096 | JGI IMG/M metagenome (GOLD analysis project Ga0256405, IMG submission 189096) | Bovine rumen microbial communities from Lethbridge, Alberta, Canada - RJG_02 | ecosystem: Host-associated > Mammals > Digestive system > Stomach > Rumen | place: Canada: Alberta...
ACTACGAGCAGGGCCAACCGATATCCCTTGCAAATGATCTTCAACTGTTCACTTTTCGATGGCAATCACTGTTCAGAATTGGGTGGCAGTGGACACCCGTTCCAGCAGTTCTTCGATGAAGCGGTTGAATGAGATGTTCCGCTGGCGCGCCTTCTGCCGGGCTCTCGCCAGCAATTCCGGTTGAAGCCGGAGAAGGGTCTGTGTCCGTGTCATGTCCTCGTTTTTTGCAAAAGTAAATAATAATGATATCATTTCAAAGTATATGATATCATTCTTAGAAACAGAAACAGGGAAGGGATCCAATCCCGCCGACTGAGATGTTGCCGCTTTCCAATTTTTTGTATTTTTGTGTCCATTACAATACTGTATGATCATGAAACGAGTTCTCTTTGAGCGGGTTCTGCCGGTTCTGGCAGCCATTCTTCTTTCCCTGTCTTTTGCGGATGCCCAGGAGAAAGGAGGGAAAGCGGTGTCCACCGAGTACATGACAGAAAACGAATTGCCGGATGCGGCCGCTTATCTGCCCGCTCCGTCGAAGCCGGGTGAACCGCTGTTCGCGGGCGATCTCGCTTATTATGAATGGAGCAAAGCCCTCCGGGCCACGGATCGGGGACTCCTTGCCCGAGAAGATGCCGACGATGCCCTGGCAAAGATGGTCCAGCGTTTTGAGCCTGCCGTCGGGATCCTGATCAGTCAGGAAAATACCCCGAACCTGTACCGCCTCCTTTCCAAAGCCAACCGGACGGCTTCCAATGCGACCCGTAAAGCGAAGAAACATTACAATCGGGTGCGTCCTTTCGTACAGTTCTCGGAGCCGTCAGGCATCCCGGAGTCGGAGGAATCCTATGCCGGATCGGCTTCCTATCCTTCCGGCCATTCGACCCGCGGCTGGACGATGGCCCTGATCCTTTCCGAATTGCTTCCGGACCGGAGTCAGGAAATCCTGCATATCGGATATGAATTCGGTACCAGCCGGGTCATTGTCGGATACCATTACGAAAGCGATGTCCAGGCCGCCCGGATCGCGGCTTCCGCTGCCATTGCTGTCATGCACTCCGACAAGGTCTTCCTCAAGGACATGAAAAAAGCGAAGAAGGAACTCCTCCGCGCCGGCCTCCGCTAACCGTTGCGGTTAATGGATGCGAAGCGGTCGACGGGACCGGGATTGGGGATTTTTTCGTATATTTACGGCAAACCCTACGCGTATGAAAAAGCTCCTCGTCTTGGCGACGGCCCTGCTGGTGCTGGCAGGCTGCGCCCCGAAACAGGAAACGGATCCGGACATCGCTGCCGCCAGGGCCCTGGCCGGACGTATTCTCGGTAAATCTGCCAAACAGATTGAGTTTTGTCTGATTCCAGCGGCAAACGGGAATGCCGCATCTGAAAGCGGAAGCGCTGCTGCAGCGGCGACGCCCGGGGATGGGGAGAAGGATGTCTTCCGCATTGAGTCTTCCGGCCGGAAGATCCGGATCAGCGGCAACAATGCCAACTCGATGGCCGTGGGCCTGAACCATTATCTCAAATACTATTGCCATGTCAACGTCGGCTGGTTCGTGTGGGACAAAGTGACCTTGCCGAAGAAGTTCCCTGCCGTGCCGGAGCCGGTCGAGATCCGGGCCCGCGTCGACAAGCGGTTCTTCCTCAACTACTGTACCTTCGGGTACACGATGCCGTGGTGGCACTGGGATGAATGGGAACATTTCATCGACTGGATGGCGCTCAACGGCGTCAACCTGCCGCTGGCGATTACCGGCCAGGAATCCATCTGGTACCAGGTCTGGACCGAGATGGGACTGAGCGATGAGGAGGTCCGCAGTTACTTCACCGGCCCGGCCCATCTGCCGTGGCACCGGATGCTCAACATCGACCGCTGGGGCGGCCCGCTTCCGGTCTCATGGCTGGTCGGACAGGAAAAACTCCAGAAGCAGATTGTCGCCCGGGAACGGGAACTGAACATGAAACCGGTCCTGCCGGCCTTTGCCGGCCATGTCCCCGAAGCCCTGTCACGGATCCATCCGGAAGCGCAGATCGACCGGATGAGCGACTGGGCCGGCTTCGACATCAGCCAATGGCCGCACTTCCTCGATCCAATGGACCCGCTCTTCCCGGAGATCCAGAAGAAATTCCTTGAGAAAGAAATCGAAACATACGGAACCGACCATATCTACGGCATCGACCTGTTCAATGAGATGATCCCCAAGAGCTGGGATCCCGATTACCTGGCAAGGGTCAGCCGGCAGACCTATGAATCCCTCGCCGCCGCCGATCCCGAGGGCACCTGGCTCCAGATGACCTGGCTCTTCTACAACGAACGCCAGTACTGGACGGAAGACAAGATCAAGCCCTACATCACCTCTTACCCGGCGGAGAAGTCCCTCCTGCTCGACTACTACTGCGAACGCATGGAAGTCTGGCAGCGGACCGAAAGCTACTACGGCGTGCCCTACATCTGGTGCTACCTCGGCAACTTCGGCGGGAATACCTACCTCGCCGGCAATCCCGGCGAAGTCAACAAGCTGATCGAGAATACGTTCGCCAACGGCGGCGACAACTTCCGCGGCCTGGGATCGACCCTGGAGGGCTTCGATGTCAATCCGTTCATGTACCAGTACATCTTCGAAAAAGCCTGGGACTTCGATACGCACAAGGACCTCGACGCCTATGCGCGGATCGTCGCCGACAGCCGCACCGGCAAGGTGGACGAAAACGCCCGGAAAGCCTGGGACATCCTTTTCAAGGAAATCTACCATGACCGCTCCGTCCCGGGCCACAGCCCGCTGATGAACCTCCGTCCCTCCTTCGGCCGGTCGTCCTCCTACCACTCCACGGTCCGCTATACCTACGACAACGACCGTCTGCACGAGGCCATCGAATACCTGCTGGCCGCGGACGGGCGCGGCTCCGCTTATGAATTCGACGTCGTCAACCTGACCCGCCAGTGGCTGAGCAACAACTTCGACACGCTCTCCTTCGACTACAGGGATGCCTACGAAGCCGGCGAGCGCGAGCGGATGGACAAAGACAAGAACGCCATGCTCGCCATCCTCGACCAGATGGACCGCCTTCTTGGCACCCAGACCTATTTCCTGGTCGGGAAATGGATCGCCGACGCCCGCGGATGGGGAGCCGATGCGCAGGAAGCCGCCTATTTCGAGCGCAACGCCCGTGATCTGCTGACCTCCTGGGGAGACCGGGGGAACATGCTGACCGACTACGCCAACCGGACCCTTTCCGGACTGGTCGGCACCTATTACCGGGGTCGCTGGGAGCGTTTCTTCCAGGCCGTGGAACAGGCCATGGCGGCCGGACAGCCGCTGGACGAAGCCGCCTTGGAAGAGGACTACAAGGACTGGGAATACGCCTGGTGGAACGAGTGCCCGGGCACCTTCCCCGCCGAGCCGGTCGGCGACGGCGTCGCGATGGCCCGGGAAATCCTCTCCGAATGATCCACCCGATGGGCGGACCCGCGCGGGCCGCATATCTTGACAGGCAAAAATGCTTTTTGTGGGCATTTTTGCCTATATTTGTATGTTTAGATTGTTGGGTACATGGCAAACATGAAATCCCTGGCCAAGGACACGGCCATCTACGGACTGAGCAGCATCATCGGGCGGTTCCTGAACTACCTGCTGGTTCCCCTGTATACTTATAAGATCTCTGCCGCGAGCGGCGGCTACGGCGTCGTCACCAACCTGTATGCCTATACGGCCCTGCTGCTGGTCATCCTGACCTACGGCATGGAAACGACCTTCTTCCGTTTCGCCAACAAGGAAGGCGAAGATCCCCGGAAGGTCTACTCCACGATCCTCCGCATGGTCGGCACGACCTCCCTGCTGTTCGTCGCGCTGGTCCTGGCCTTCATCCGGCCCATCTCCGCAGCCATGGGGTATCCGGACCACCCGTCCTATATCTGGACCATGGCCATCATCGTTGCCCTCGACGCTTTCCAGGCCATTCTCTTCTCCTATCTGCGGTACCGCAAGCAGGCCCTCAAGTTCGCAGCCCTGAAACTGCTGTTCATCGGGATGAACATCGGCCTGAACCTGCTCTATTTCGTCCTGCTGCCCAATTTGTACGCCTCCCACCCCGAGTGGGTCAGCGCCCTCTACGACCCTTCTGTCGGCGTGGGCTATGTCTTCTACATCAACCTGTTCTGCACGGCTTTCGTCACGATCTTCTTCCTGAAGGAACTGCAGGGCATCCGGTACGGATTCGACCGGGAACTCTGCCGACGGATGCTGTCCTACAGCTGGCCGATCCTGGTCCTCGGCATCGCCGGTATCCTGAACCAGACCGCCGACAAGATCCTTTTCCCGAAGATCTATCCCGGGGCGGACGGCCATACCCAGCTGGGCATCTACGGGGCCGCCAGCAAGATCGCGATGATCATGGCGATGATCACCCAGGCCTTCCGCTACGCCTATGAACCCTTCGTCTTTGCCGGCGCCAAGGAAAAAGACAACAAGGAAACCTATGCCAAGGGCATGAAGTATTTCGTGATCTTCACCCTGCTGGCCTTCCTGTGCGTGATGGGATACATCGGCATCCTCAAGTACATCATCAGCCCGGACTACTGGGAAGGACTCCGGGTCGTTCCGATCGTCATGGCCGCCGAAATCATGATGGGCATCTACTTCAACCTCAGTTTCTGGTACAAACTTACCGACAAGACGATCTGGGGCGCCGTCTTCTCCGGCATCGGCTGCGCCGTCCTGATCGGCGTCAACCTCCTCTTCGTCCCGAAATACGGGTACATGGCCTGCGCCTGGGGCGGATTCGCCGGGTACGGGACCGCGATGCTCCTGTCGTACTTCGTAGGCCAGAAGCACTATCCCATCGATTATCCGCTGAAAGAACTGGGTGTCTACTTCCTGCTGACCGTCCTGCTGTTCGCCGGGATCATGCTGTCCAACAGCCGCCTGGGTACCGTGCCGGCCCTGGCCGTCAACACGGCCCTGATCGCCGTCTTCGCCGCATACATCGTCTGGAAAGATCTCCCGCTTTCCGCCCTTGCACCTGTCAGAAAATACATCAAGAAATGATCGCCATCCATACATTGACCTCCGCCCTGCACGACGAGAGCGCCGTCGCAGCCGTGACCCGGGAATTCCTGGGCAGCCTGAAACTGGACCTTGACCTGCGGGGCGCCGACTACTCGGACTACGGCACCGCCGACCTGGACCTCATCTACGTCCGCACCGGCGGCACCGAGGGCGTTTTCAAGCCCCTCCTTCCGCAGATCCTGGCCGCGACGGACCAGCCGGTCTACCTGCTGACCTCCGGCAAGAGCAACTCGCTGGCCGCCTCGATGGAAATCCTCTCCTACCTGCGCCAGCAGGGGATCAAGGGAGAGATCCTGCACGGAACGCCGCAGTATATCGCCGGCCGTATCCGGACCCTCGAGCAGATCGAGCGGGCCCGCAAGAGCCTGAAAGGCCTTCGCCTGGGCGTCGTCGGCAAACCCTCCGACTGGCTGATCGCCAGCGGCGTGGACTATGGAAAGGTCCGGGAAAAGACCGGAATCGAGATCCTGGACATCCCGATGGAAGAATTGATGGCGACCCTCGATCAATACCCCGAAGATCCTACGGCCGCCCGCATCGCCTGCGGCACGCCGCTCCTGGATGCCGCCCAAAAGGTCAAGGACGCCGCCCCCGGCGCCCACCGCATCTACCTGGCCCTGCGGGACCTGGTCGGCAAGTACCGGCTCAGCGGCCTGACGCTGCGCTGTTTCGACCTGCTGGGAACGGTCCGGAATACCGGCTGCCTGGGCCTGGCGAAACTCAATGCCGAAGGCATCGTCGCGACCTGCGAAGGCGACATTCCCGCCATGCTGTCGATGGTCATCGGACGGGCCCTGACCGGGGTTAGCGGCTTCCAGGCCAATCCCTCCCGCATCGACCCGGAAACCGGCGAAGTCCTGTTCGCCCATTGCACTGTTCCGCTGGACATGGTGACGCGCTACGTCTTTGACACCCACTTCGAGTCCGGAATCGGCATGGGCATCCGCGGCCACCTGCAGGAAGGGCCGGTGACGGTCTTCAAGGTCGCCGGCGACTTCTCCCGGCATTTCGCCGAAGAGGGGACCCTGCTCCGCAACCAGTCCCAGCCGGACCTCTGCCGCACCCAGGTGGTGCTCCGTCTTCCGGAGACGGACTATTTCCTGAAGAATCCGATCGGCAACCACCACATCATCCTGCCGGGTCATGTCAAGGCCCTGCTGGATGCCCTCCTGCCGTAGCCGATGATACCTGACATTCTGAGCGAAGCATCCATGATTACGGAAAAAGACATACAACTCTTCCTGGATTTCCTGTCCATCGACTCGACCACCGGACGCGAGCGTGCCGGAGCCGAGTGGCTGGCCACCCACCTGAAGACCCCCGGCAACCGTGTCGAGACCCATGAAGTCGGCGACGGCAGCCTCAATGTCCTCCTGTCCTGGGGTACGCCGAAGGTGTACTTCTGCAGCCACTGCGACACCGTCCCGCCGTATATTCCGCCGACCCTGCGGGAAGACCGGATCGAAGGGCGCGGCAGCTGCGACGCCAAGGGACAGGTGTTCTCCATGTTCCTGGCTTGCCGGAGGCTGGAAGAGATGGGCCTGACCGGTTTCGGCCTGCTGGTCCTCGCCGGGGAGGAAACCGGCTCTTTCGGGGCCAAGGCCTGGACCCGGGACTGTCCCGGCGGAGACGTTGTCATCGTCGGCGAACCGACCGGCAACGCCATGGTCACGGCCAGCAAGGGCACCCAGTCCTTCTCGATGACCTTCCGCGGCACCCCCTGCCATTCCGGGTATCCCCAACTGGGGGAAAGCGCCGTGGATCTTTTCCTCGATTTCGCCGACCGGCTCCGGACGGCCTGGTTCCCGCCGGATCCCGAACTGGGAGAGACGACCTGGAACATCGGCAAACTGTCCAGCGACAATCCGCAGAATATCCTCAGTCCGGAACTGACCTGCCGGGTCTATTTCCGGACGACCTTCGCCAGCCATGCCTTTGTGGGATCGCTCATGGAAGGATTCCAGTCCGACAAGGTCCGGGTCGAGGCCCATGGCGGCGACACCCCGATGCATTACCTGACGGTCCCGGGACTGCCGACGACGACAGTCGCCTTCGGCAGCGACGCCCCGCAGCTGCACAAGTTCGGCAAGCGTGCCCTGTGCGGTCCGGGATCCATCACCGTGGCCCATACCGCCGCGGAACATGTCCTGCTGGCCGATCTGGAAACCGCGGTGGGGCAGTATGTCGAAACGGCCCGCTATCTTTTGGCGGAAGTTGTTGATAATTAACGTGAAATATTTATTTTTGCAAGCAGATACTGAAGCGATATGATTGTGATGAAGTTCGGCGGGACGTCCGTACAGGATGCGGAAGCCATCGCCCGTGTGATTGAGATTGTCCGGGGCCGCCTGGCAGAGCATCCGCTGGTCGTCGTCTCGGCCATGTCGAAAGTGACGCGTCTGTTGTGCGGCATCGCCGAAGCGACGATTGCCGGCGACCGGGAGCAGGTGGACACCCTGTTGGATGACCTGCTTTCACGGCACCACCGGGTGGCGGAAGACCTGCTGGCCGACGATGCGCAGCGCTTTATGCAGACCATTGTCCGGATCGACGGTCTCTGGGACGAATTAGCGACTTTCGTGGACGAGACGTGCGGAACGGGCCGCCTGTCCGATTGCGACCATGCACGGATCCTGTCCACCGGAGAACTGCTGTCTTCGGTCATCGTCAGCGCCGCCATGGACGCCGCCGGCCTGGACTGCACCTGGCTGGACGCCCGTGACCTGATGACGACCGACGAGAATTACCTCAGCGCCCGCCCGGACCTGGAGATGACCCGGGCCAACGTGCGGGAGGAAGCCTGCGGAACGACCGCCGGCGTCCTGCTGACCCAGGGGTTCATCGCCCGGACGTTTGCCGGCGACCCGGCCGTCCTCGGGTTCGAGGGATCGGATTATTCAGCCGCCATCTTCGGCATGTGCCTGGATGCCTCCCGCGTCGAGATATGGACCGATGTTGACGGCATCCGCAGCGCCGATCCGCGCATCGTCGCGCAGACCCGGCGCATTCCGGAACTGTCCTATGAGGAAGCGGCCGAGATGGCATATCTGGGCGCCCGTGTCCTCCATCCGCTGACGATCGGACCGGCCCGCAGCCAGGGCATCCCCATCTGCGTGCTGAATTCGCACCAGCCGGAGGGCAGCGGTTCCCGGGTCTGCGAGGACCACGGGGACATCCCGCAAGGACCGAAGTCCATCGCCCTCCTGACGGCGGAAGACGCCCGGGAACTGAAGACCCGGACCATTTTCGACGTCAGCCGGAAAGCCCAGGTCTCGGTCATCGGCAAGGGAATCGCCACCGATCGCGACCGTATCGTGGGCACCATCCGGGGCATTGACGGCGGCTGCGCCGTCTCGCTGTCCGAGAACGGACTGAGCCTCAGCGCCATCGTCGAGAAAGACCGGGCCCGGGAGGTCGTACAGGCATTGCACCATGAACTTTTCAAATAGAGACCGATGAAAGTAGTCATTTCTGGATATGGCCGGATGGGCCACATGATCGAGCAGGTTCTCGCCGAGCGCGGCATCGAGTGCGCCGGTGCCAGCGAGGACATCGCGCATTTCGATCCTGCGATCGCCAAGGAGGCGGTCTGCATCGACTTTACGGTACCGGATGCCTTCCGGGCCAATTACAAGGCGCTCGCCTCGCTTTTCAAGGCGGTCGTCGTCGGCACGACCGGCTGGTACGACATCCGGGACGAAGTCTTCGCCTGCTTCGAGGAGCAGGGCACGCCGCTGATCTGGGCCTCGAACTTCTCCGTCGGTGTCAATGTCCTTTCCGCCGCGGTCGACGTGGCTTCCAAGCTGCTGGCGAAGGCCGGCGGCTATCAGCCGTACATGATTGAGCGGCACCATATCCACAAGCTGGATGCGCCCAGCGGAACGGCCAAGACGCTGGCCGCCATCGTGGACGGCAACATGGGCGGAAAGACTGAGATCCAGGCGATCCGGGCCGGGGAGATTCCCGGCATCCACACCGTGGTCTTCGAAGGAAAGGCGGACCGCATCACGCTGGAACATGAAGCCTTTTCCCGCCGCGGCTTCGCCGAAGGCGCCGTCACCGCCGCCCTCATGACCGAGGGCCTGTGCGGCGTCCATGAATTCAAGGAACTGTTTTTAAGAGATCTGTAATATGTTGAGGATAGAAGGCCTGGGCACCGCGCTCGTCACCCCGTTCCGGGACGGTGCTGTCGATTATGCAAGTTACGAAGCGCTGGTCCGCCGCCAGGTGGCCGCCGGTGTCGATTTCCTGGTTCCGCTCGGTTCCACGGCGGAGACCCCGTGTCTGGAAGACGATGAGAAAGTCCGTCTGCTGGACATGACGCGCCGGTTGTTCTCCGGTCCCGTCGTGGCCGGTGTCGGCACGAATTCCCTGCAGGCGACCCTGCGGAACATCCGGCTCCTCGAGCCTTACGGAGCGGATGCCTGGCTGGTCGTCGTACCGTATTACAATAAGCCGACCCAGGAAGGAATGTACCAGTACTTCAAGGCTGTCGCCGAATCTACGGACAAGGCGGTCATCCTGTACAACGTGCCTGGACGTACCGGCTCGAACATCAAGCCCGAAACGGTGCTGCGCCTGACCCGGATTCCGAACATCATCGCGATCAAGGAGGCTTCCGGGGATGTGAACCAGATCCTGAAAATCCGGCGGGAAGCGCCCGCGGATTTCACCGTGCTGAGCGGCAACGACGACCAGACCCTGCCGCTGGTGGCCAGCGGCTGCAACGGCGTGATCAGCGTCGCTTCCAACCTGGCGCCCGTCCAGATGGCAGCCCTCTGCGCGGCCCTGCGGAAAGGGGACATGGCGGAAGCCGTCCGGCTCAACAACGCCCTCATGCCGCTCTACGACGCCTGTTTCGTGGAGAGCAATCCAATCCCTGCGAAGGGCGCGCTGTGCGCCCTGGGCCTGTGTGCCAATGAACTCCGTCTCCCGCTGACTCCGGCCACCCCGCCGACCGTCGAAAAGATGCGCAGCGTCCTTGCCGCCCTCGGCGTAACCTGCTGAATTTCCCTGTCATGAACAACGAACTTGAAAGATTCTACGAAGTGATCCGCCAGCTGGAAGCCGGCGAGATCCGGGTCGCCGAAAAGACAGAAACCGGCTGGAAAGTCAATTCCTGGATCAAGGAAGTGATCCTCAGCGGTTTCCGCCTCGGCAAAATGACCGACATGTCGGAAGGGCTCTTCTCCTTCTTCGACAAAGACACCCTTCCGCCCCGCCGCTTCTCCCTGGAAGACGGCATCCGCATCGTGCCGGGCGGTACCAGCGTCCGCCGGGGCGCCTACCTCGCCCCGTCCGTGATCATGATGCCCCCGTCCTATGTCAACATCGGCGCCTACATCGGAGAGGGATCCATGGTGGATTCCCACGCCGTCGTCGGCTCCTGCGCCCAGGTCGGCAAACATGTCCACCTGGCGGCGACCTGCCAGATCGGCGGTGTGCTCGAACCGGCCGGCGCCCTGCCGGTCATCATCGAGGACGACGCGTTCATCGGCGGCGGCTGCGGCATCTATGAAGGGACGATCATCGGCGAGCGGGCCGTCATCGGATCCGGCGTCGTCATCACCCGCGGTACGCCGGTCTTCGACGCCGTGAACGGCGGGTTCATCCGTCCGAATGCGGATGGCCAGCTGGTCATTCCGGCCGGTGCCGTCGTCGTCTCGGGATCCCGTCCGATGACCAAGGGCCCCGGTGCCGCCGAAGGTATCCATGTCTATACCCCGGTGATCATCAAGTACCGGGATGAAAAGACGGATACGTCCGTCGTCCTGGAAGACGCCCTCCGCTGATGGAATACGCTCATTTCTTTTCCGCCGATACCGGCTCCTTCCTGCGTTCCCCGGTCCGCGAGATCTTCAAGCGGGTCGACCTGAACGCCATTTATTCCTTTGCGGGCGGCTATCCCTCCGCGGATACCTTCCCGTTGGATGACATCAAGGCCCTCAGTGCGCTGGTCCTGGACAAGTACTGCGCCCGCGCCCTGCAGTACGGTGCGACGCAAGGGGTGCCGGAACTCCGCCAGGTGCTCTCCGACCGTTACGGCGTGCCGGTGGAGCGCATCCAGATCACGACGTCCTCCCAGCAGGGCATCGATGTCTGCACGCGGATCCTGACCGATCCCGGGGATGTCATCCTGACCTCCGACCCTTCGTACCTGGGCGCCCTGCAGTCCTTCCATTCCTACCGGGCGGACATCGTGGGAGTCCCGCATACGGAGGACCTGGCCGCCTTCCGGGCGGCGTATGTCTCGACGATCACGGCGCTGCGTGCGGCCGGCAAGCGGATCAAGTTCCTTTACATGATCCCGGATTTCCAGAATCCGTCGGGCGAGACCCTGACCCTTGCCGAGCGGCAGATGCTGGTGGGGCTGGCGGAAGAATACGATTTCCTGGTCGTGGAAGACTGCCCCTACCGGGAACTGCGTTACGAAGGAGAGCCGGTGCCGACGATGTATTCCCTCGCACCGGACCGGGTCCTGCACCTGGGTTCCTTTTCCAAGATCTTTGCGCCGGGATTCCGCCTGGGCTGGATCTTCGGGGCTCCGCAACTGCTGGACAAGATCTATGTCTGCAAGCAGAGCCTGGACCTCTGTCCGCCGATCTTCGACCAGTACATGGCGGCGGAATTCATGGGCAGCGGCCGGCTGGACGCCAACCTGGCCCGCAGCAAGGAACTGTACCGCTCCAAGCGGGACCTGCTCCTGCAGATGCTGGCGCAGACGATGCCGGAAGGGGTCTCCTGGACCCATCCGGAAGGCGGCCTGTTCCTGTTCCTGACCCTGCCGGAGGGCTTCGACAGCGTGGCCTTCTACGACAAGGCGCTGGACGCCGGCGTCGCGTATGTCGCCGGTTCGTTCTTCCACACCCGCGGCGGCCGCAACACGATGCGGCTGAATTTCTCGTTCATGACGCATGAGCGGATCCGTGAGGGTATCCAATTGTTAGCCAAACTCTTGCATGAAGTTTTATAAATACCACGGGGCCGGCAACGATTTCTTGCTGGCCGACAACCGGGAGGGCCGCCTCCATCTGTCCGCGGACCAGGTCCGCCGCCTGTGCCACCGCCATTTCGGCTTCGGTGCGGACGGGGTCATGCTCCTGGGACCGGGCAGGGACGGCTATGCCTTCACGATGGAGTATTACAATCCGGACGGCTCCGGCGGCATGATGTGCGGCAACGGCGGACGCTGCATCGTGGCATTCGCCGCCGATCTGGGCATCACGGATTTCCGTTTCCTGGCGGCGGACGGCCCGCATGCGGCCGAGGTGCTGCAGGACGGGAACCCCAAGACCGTCCGGCTCGGGATGAAAGACGTCACCGATGTGCAGCAGCTTGGCCCGGACGAGTATTTCCTCGATACGGGCACCCGGCATGATGTCCGGTTCGTCGCGGATCCGGATGCCCTGGACCTGCGGACAGTCGCTCCGCCGGTGCGCCATGATCCCCGCTTCGCCCCTGTCGGGACGAATGTCAATTTTGTCCGGTGGGACGGCGGGAGCCTGCGGATCCGGACTTTTGAGAAAGGGGTCGAAGACGAGACCCTGGCCTGCGGGACGGGCATCGTGGCGTCGGCCATGGCGGCCTGGCTGCACGAAGGGCTGGACCGCTGCGAGATCCCGGTCCGTGCGCGCGGGGGAGACCTCAGCGTCGCTTTCCGGCCCGAAGACGGCGGATTCCGCGCGGTCTGTCTGACGGGCCCGGCAGAATTTATCGGCACGGTTGAGGCCGATATCTGAAAATTACGTGTATATTTGTTGAAAGAAACAGAAATTGCATGACCATGAAAAAGTACCTGTATCTGTGTTTCGCCCTGTTGCTGGCGGCCTGCGGCCCGGAAGTGGGCCAGAAGTATACGTACTATGCGGATTGCGGATTCGAATTCCCGGATGCCATGAACTATTGCGATGCGGACAGCACGTATATCGCCAAGGTGCTCGCTCCGGTCGACGGTCTGGAGTTCAAGGGGCTGAGTGAAGAGCCCGGTTTTGTCTTCTCGCTCCAGCGGGATCCGGTCTCCGAGGAGGGCCATGCCGCCAAGCCGTATGCGGCTTTCGGCCGGGGCGGTTATGCCAACGGCGGCGGTTATGTCGTCTATCAGGACATTGCCGGTGCGAAGGTGCCGCATACCGTGACCTTCATCTATCCGACGAAGGGTACTTGCGCCCTGACCGGATTCTTTGTCAACAATACGAACGAGATCGTCAACCTGGCCCGTTTCGGCAACGATGTCTGCGTGCCGTTCCAGCCCGGAGACTACCTGAAACTGACGGTGACCGGCTATGTCGGAGACAAGGCCTCCGGCACGCTGGAAACGATGCTGGTGGATTTTACCGGTTCGGAACTGAAACTGGTGGACGAGTGGACGGCGGTCAAGTGCGAGACGATTTCCAATTTCCAGTACCTGGACTTCTCCCTCTCGAGCAACCGGCAAGATATCCCGCTGCGGGTCTGCATCGATGACCTGGTCGCCTACATCGACGTTGAATTCTAAATCCTTTCCCCATGATCAAGAATCAAGAATACAAGAATGCCGCCCTGGCCGCCTTGTCGGGGCACTGGACGGCTGCCATGATTGTGACGATCGTCTTCCTTCTGATTATGATGGCGATTGTCGTTCCTTCCACGCTCCTGCAGCCGGATTCCGCCACGCTGCTGGAGAACATGGATCCTGAACATCCCTTCTCCATTTACGGGGACATGCTGCCGTTCATGTTCGGTTCTTCCTTGCTCTCGCTGTTTGTGCTCATGCCGCTGTCGATCGGCTTCTATTACGCTTTCCTGCTGCTTTTCCGCAGGGGCGACGACAAGTTGACGTCCAATATGTTCAACGAGGCTCTCCGTCCGAAATACGGCCGGAATGTCCTTGCGATGTTCCTGGTGGAACTGCTCGAGGGACTTGGCGTGATCTTCTTCTTCGTTCCGGGCATTATCCTGGCGCTGTGCTACAGCCAGGTTCCTTTCGTCCTGAAGGATCATCCGGAACTCTCCGCCGTCCAGGCACTGAAAAAGTCACGCGAGATGATGCGCGGCCACAAGTTCGATTATTTCTGGCTGAGTCTGAGTTTTCTCGGCTGGATCCTCCTGGCCTGCCTGACCCTGGGACTCGCGCTGATCTGGGTGTTGCCGTACATGGTACAGACACTGGCCGTCTTCTATGAAGATGTGAAAAACGGAACGGCCGGTCTTCCCGGTGAGCCGGTTGCGGCGGAATAATCCTTAAGGAAGGAGTCCGTCCGGAATCTCCATCGTGAGTTCCTGACGGTCCGGATCGACGGACAGGATGAGATCCTCGTGCAAGGGGAGCATCGCCTGTCCGTTTTCCGTGTCGACATAGATGCACGGATTGCCGGGGATGTCTTCGTAATCGGAAATCGTTCCGGCCCGGCGGCCGTCCGCGTGCAGGAGCGTCCAGCCGACCAGGTCTTCGAAGTTCTCTTCGTCTTCGTACCCTTCGATGCTGTCTTCGTCCGCGTAGACGGCTTTCCCCACGATTTCTTCCGCATCCTCGAAAGAATGGATGCCGCCCAGGCGGACCAGCGCCTTGGATGTGCCCCGCGGGGTCAGGCTTTCAATGAAAAAGGGAACCGGCAGTCCATCGTATTCGATGAACACCGGTTCCTCTAACTGGATATCCTCCGGTCCGAAATCACGGAAACCCCATACGAGTTCCCCCTCGGTACCGTTGGATTTCAATACCTGGGCAATCTGCAGCAAGCGTCCTGCCTCGGTCATGGGTTTAGGCCTCAGGTGCAGCTTCGACCTGCTCTGCGGCAGCGGCGGCAGTCTCTTCGGCAGCCTTGCGTGCAGCCTCCTCAGCTTCTGCCTTCTTCTTGGCAAGCGCTTCGGCGCGGGCCTCGTTGACCTTGGCCTCGGCGGCAGCAGCCTCTCTTGCCTTCTCGGCAGCGGCGCGGGTCAGACCCTGCTTCTTGGCAGCGACCTTGGCGTCCTTCTGCTCCTTCCAGTCCGCGAACTTGCGGTCGGCCTGCTCCTGGGTGAGGGCACCCTTGGCGATGCCGCCGTCCAGGTGGTGGCGGAGGAGAACACCCTCGTAGGAGAGGATGCGGCGGGCGGTGAGGGTCGGCTGGGCACCTACCTTGAGCCATGCGAGAGCGCGCTCGGAATCGAGAACGATGGTGGCAGGGTTGGTGTTCGGGTTGTAAGAGCCGATCTGCTCGATGTAACGACCATCGCGCGGTGCGCGAGAGTCAGCCACTACAATGTGGAAGAATGCGAAATTCTTCTTACCGTGGCGCTGAAGACGAATTTTAACAGCCATTGCTAATCTGTTTTTAAAAAATTAATACGTAATAATGCCCATCTCGTGAGCGGACCGCAAAGTTAGCAAAAACTATTGGATTCCAAGGCCTCCGCCCTTTATTTTTTTCAATTATCTCCCCGAAAATGCGCCGTGCGCGGCCCGCAGGGGCCGGGAAACTTTCAAAGTTGCGGTTTTTTGGGTAATTTTGCGGGATGAAAAATAGATTTGGATCATGCCAACCATCATGCTTGAAAACAGACAGATTCCGGTCCTGCTTCTGACCGGTTATCTCGGAAGCGGCAAGACAACGCTCCTGAACCGGATCCTTGCAAACCGCAAGGGCATCAAGTTCGCGGTCATCGTCAACGATATCGGAGAGGTGAACATCGATGCCAGCCTGATCGAGAAAGGCGGCGTCGTCGGCTCCATGGACGACAGCCTCATCGCCCTCCAGAACGGATGCATCTGCTGCACCCTGAAAATGGACTTGGTCGCCCAGATTGCCGAACTCACGGCCTCCCGCAAATTCGACTACATCGTCATCGAGGCCAGCGGCATCTGCGAGCCGGCCCCGATCGCCCAGACGATCAGCACCCTGCCGCAGTTCGGCCCGCAATACATCCATGACACCCTGCCGTACCTGGATTGCATCGTGACCGTCGTCGACGCCCTCCGGATGAAGGACGAATTCGCCGACGGGTCCGCGCTGGAACGCGAGGACATCGGCGAGGACGATCTGGAGCGCCTCGTGATCGAACAGGTGGAGTTCTGCAACATCGTCCTGCTCAACAAGGCGGCGGAAGTCTCCGAGGACGATCTCGGCAAACTGAAGGGAATCATCTCCAGCATCAATCCCAAGGCGAAGATCATCCCGTGCAACTACGGGGATGTCGACCTGGACGAGATCATCTATACAGGCATGTTCGACTTTGACGCCGTCGCGACGTCCGCCGCCTGGATCGCGGCCATCGAAGGAGAGGACGAAGAGGAAGAAGCCGAAGGCGAGGCCCTGGAATATGGCATTGACACGTTTGTCTACTACCGCCGTCCCGCCTTGGATCTCAACAAGTTCGATCACTTCGTCGCCCGGAAATGGCCCAAGGACATCATCCGTGCGAAGGGACTGTGCTATTTCTCGGACGAGCCGGACAAATGTTATCTTTTCGAACAGGCCGGCCGGCAGAAAAGCATCAAGGATGCCGGTCTGTGGTTCGCTACGATGCCCGAGGACGAACTGGCCCGGATGATGGAGCGAGACCGCAACCTGCGCCGCGACTGGGATCCGGAATACGGCGACCGCATGCAGAAGATTGTCTTTATCGGCCAGCACCTCGACAAGGAAGGCCTTACGAAGCTGCTGGACGCCTGCCTCGCCGACTGACCGTCCGCCGGACAACAAACAAACAAAAAGAGACGATCGCGACGATCGTCTCTTTTTTGTGCGTTCCCCTGTCAAATTGTCGAACTGTTTTCAGGGCAATGCAGGAAGTATATGAGTTCTCCCTCTGGTTGGAGGTTTACGATTAAAAACCGAGGGGATAGGAGTAGAGCGCCTTGCGGCGAGAGCCTCTGTTCAAGCTACCTTGGATACCCTAATATCTGCGGTAGTGACTTCGCACTCTCTCTGTCTTGCCATTGCGCCGGCGTTTATA
>Ga0256405_10007221_pt1 | contig 16976 bp, 17 predicted proteins | sample RumenRJG_02DNA_FD_189096 | JGI IMG/M metagenome (GOLD analysis project Ga0256405, IMG submission 189096) | Bovine rumen microbial communities from Lethbridge, Alberta, Canada - RJG_02 | ecosystem: Host-associated > Mammals > Digestive system > Stomach > Rumen | place: Canada: Alberta...
GAATCGAGATTTCAGAAAACGGGAAGAAGCAGAAATGGGTCCGGCCCAAAATGAGCCACACCAAAAAAACAAAGGATAGACAGAAAGGGGTATGGGCCAAATATGCAATTCGTGCAATGCTTGATTACCTCTGGCTGCTTCGTAACAACGAAAAGAAGTATACCCCGCACAGTATGGAGGACAGGGAATGGCATCCGCTGTTCTGCGAGGTCCTCGATAAAACATCCTATGTGGAATACGTTCTGGACGAACTGCTTGCCGCCGGGGAGTCTGATCAGGAAAAACTGCGGCGCGTCTTTGGGAAGGAGGTTGAGAGAGTTGAAAAACGACTGGAGCGATATGCCGCCTGAAATGCTGAAGGAGATCCAGGAGATCCGCGACAGCCTGGAGCCAGGCGAAAAAGGACAGCCCCGGAATACCAAGGAGAACTGCGTGACCGCCCTGGAAAACGACCCGCTCCTGAAAGGCGCTATCTATCAGGACCTCTTTACGGACCGGCCCTGCATCATCAAAGACCTGGGATGGTACAGGGAGGACCCGGCGATCACCGACGACGACCTCTGCCAGATCTATCTCTATCTGGAAAAGTTCTATGGCCTGACAGTGGAACGGAACATCCTGAATGCGATCCGCGTGGTGGCCCAGCGGCATCCTTGCCACCCTGTCCGGGATTACCTGGAATCACTCACCTGGGACGGCCGGGAACGGATCCGGAAGGTCCTGCATCACTTCCTGGGTGCCCCGGAGGACGACCTGACTTATGAATGCCTGAAGCTGTTCATGCTGGGCGCAGTCGAGCGGATCTACCACCCCGGCTGTAAGTTTGAGATCATGCTCTGCCTGGTCGGTGACCAGGGACTCGGGAAATCCAGCTTCTTCCGCTTCCTGGCACTGAAGGACGAGTGGTTCTCCGACGATCTGAAGCGGATGGATGACGAGAACGTGTACCGAAAGATGCAGGGGCACTGGATCATCGAGATGGCGGAAATGCTGGGAACGGCCAGCGCCAAAAGCGTGGAGGAGATCAAGGCCTTCCTCTCCCGCCAGAAGGAGACCTACAAGGTCCCTTACGACCGGTTCCCGAAGGACCGCCGACGTCAGTGTGTCTTTGTCGGCACTTCCAATAAGCAGCGCTTCCTGCCCCTGGACCGGACCGGCAACCGGCGCTTCTATCCGATCCAGACCAACATCGAAGAGGCCGAGTCCCACGTCCTCGATGACGAGAATGCCACCAGAGCTTATATGGACCAGCTATGGGCCGAGCTCATGGTCATCTACCGGGGCGGTAACTGGTCCCTTACTCTCCCGCCGGAGATGGAGCACCGCCTCGGGATCCTCCGTATGAGCTTCATGGCGGAGGACACCAGCACCGGCATGGTGCAGGCATTCCTCGACGATTATGACGGCGACTACGTGTGTACGAAGCTTCTCTATAACGAGTGCTACCACATGCTGGGAGAGCCGGACCGGAAGAACATCGGTGAGATCAATGACATCATGAACAACACCATCGAAGGCTGGGTCCCCGGCCCACAGCACCGCTTTGACCGCTACGGGCAGCAGCGCTCCTGGGTCCGGGAAAAACGGCCCGACAGGGAAGGGAATGATGTGGAAGAGATGACTTCGCATCCGAACGGCGGGAAGTACCGGCAGCTTGACCTGGATGAATTCAGGTCCTGCAGCAAGGGCGAAAGCCCCTTCTGACTGTCATCCCCGTTTACACTTCGTTGACAGCCTCAAAGCCATGTATTTCCTTGCTTTTCGGGCATTCTATACTCTCTTTTTCTGTAAACGAGGGTTTGAAACTTTTTTAATACAGGGAACAGATCAGAGATACTCTTTGCGTAAAAATATAATGTTTGCGCCCTCGTTTACAGTTTCGTTTACAAGAAGAAACCTTATCTGTCTTTCCCCTGTCGGGCTCTGTGCCGCCAGGCACAGTGGAAAAGGAAGACCTGAGAATTCCCTTTTTCAGTGAAAAGAGGTTTTGGGACATTTTGTCCCAAAACCAAACAGGCTGGTCATACACACAGAATGAACGAAAGGAGGTGATCGCTTGTCAAATACATCAAACATTGTCAGGCGGTCGCCTCTGCCTGCGGCGTCACAACCCATCGACGAAAATGCTGCCAAAGACTATGCTGCGTTTTTGACGCGTCTTTCCGTCTATGATACGATGGAAACAGATATCAGTGATGCCATGAAAACCATGCTGTCAAAAAAGAAAGAGAGGGAAATACTGCAATATATTAAGACCTTCCACGACCGTTCAGTGACATGTATCGGCGGTACCGGGCGCTATGCCGGGTACTGGCAGACCCATGTAGGAAAAGGAAGGCAGGATTCAGCGGTCAAACGCTCAAAAACATTAACTGGTCTCCTGCAGCTTCTTGCCGCACATTACAGGATGACAGTCTCCCTGCCATCATCCAGAAAGACAATCTCTTTGAAGGAATACTTTCCTCACTGGCTTGAGTGGAAGGGAAAACGCACCGGAAACAAAGCGCTGACTCTTCATCATAATGAGGTAGACTTCCGGAAGCTGGTGGCAAATACTCCTCTCGGAGAAATGCCGATGGACAGGATCACCACGGAAGACCTGGACGACTGGGCACGGGAACTGCTGATCAGAAAGCCGCTGAGCTCCAGCCGGTTCAATAACTACAAAATAGTTGTAACCGGTCCTCTGGAACTTGCTGTCAGGGAGAAGATCATCAAGGAATCTCCCTGGAAGCCGCAGCTGATGGATTACAGACTGCTGTTCAAGACTGCGCGCAAGGCTCCGAGCAAAGACAAGATCTTCTATGATGACGAGATTGAGAAGATCATTCAAAACTGTATGGACGATTACGATAAGACCGGCAATTCGGCTGATATCGCGATCGTCATCAACTTTGATCTCGGCCTTCGTGTCGGTGAGCTTTGTGCCTTGAAATGGGAAGACATCGACCTCAAGGGACGTACGATAATGATCCGGCGCCAGGAGTCCCAGGGAAAAGTGGAAGAAGCTGTAAAAAGCGATTCTGAAGCCGGCTACCGGGAGCTGCCTCTGAACGACAACATCCTCACCTTACTGCACCGGCTTCGCAGGGATCAGGGGGCTTTAGGCGGCTTCATTTTTACCGGACAGGACGGTAAAAGAAAAACCTCCGCGTCGATCTCAGACCGGATAGTCTATGTACAGCGCGGCAAGGATGCATCTGCCCCTGCCAAGCGTATCCACTGCCAAAGAAGGACCGTCGGCACCAGAATCGCCAAAGCCTGCGGCCTCGAAGCAGCAAGGCAGTGGCTCGGGCATACCGACCTGCAGACAACGCTTCGATACATCTACACGACAGAGACGATCGACACGATGCGGGAATATTCCCAGATGAATTCCGTCCTGAAAAACCTTGCAGACAGGACGCATCAGGCTCCTGCAGCGCCGATCGAACTTCCCCGGACAGGTACCTGAATCAGATGATACCTACCGATACCTGCAATGAAAACTATTTTCATTTTTGTTCGATTCAAGCGGATACGAAAAAACCTCGTATTTAAGCCCCTGCACGGCTTAAATACGAGGAATTCTCGAACATAATGGAGTGGAGATGGAGGGATTCGAATGAAGTGTCACCTCAAAAAATGGCGTGGTTGAGCCATTTTTATAGTTCAAGAACAGCTTGATATTAGCATGATATTAACATTTTAGGAAAGGGGAAGCTGTTGATATCCATTTCCTACAGCTTATAAGCATTGCTTCATTATGTCTCTCAATTCCCTTCCTAACAAGTATCCTTTGCTACACATTATCTTTGCTGCTTCATTAATAATATCTTTAAATGGATTCAGTGCTTCCTTTACATCGTCATAAGTCTTCTGCATCAACTGCCTTATTTCCTTTACATACCAGTCCTGCTGCTCTCCGGATCGAACATTATAATGGTCAATATATTCTAGACCAAAGCAAGCTTCATTTCCTGCCAAGGAAGTTAATGTATCAATCACTTTTTTAATATCATCACCACCTCCAGCACTGATATAACTATTACAGAGTTCCTCTGCTGCAATACCGGCTAATAATACTCGAATCTCATCCTTTGATGCCTTATATTCAGAATCTTCTCTAATGACTGAAGTATAGCCCAATGGAGAAACATTTTGTTTCAATCCAACATATGCATATCCAACTGAGTTAACAGCCAGAAGTTCAGCCATGATACAATGCCCAACTTCATGGATGCATGCTTCTGTGAGCTTTCGTTTTGTCTGGTATTCTGCTACTGTATTTACACAGTAATACCTCCTCGATGCTGCTTCAATAATACATTTCTCACTTACACTCTTTCTATTGCTGCTTCTGGAATCTCTAATGCTGCTTTCAACTAATCGATCCACCTCACAAAATGGCAGACTATACACAACAGCTGCCATATCCTCAATACTCATATCAAACTTAACCCAACTGTATTTGTTATGGATCAGATCCTCTATGATCTCAACTGAGTCTTTTAAAAATGGATCTGTAACAGGGATAGAATACTCTATAAGTCCACAAGATCTGCAAGACTTAACCATATCTCCATCCTCTTCTGATATTCCAAGTATATATATTCTTTTTTCTGAAGCATGTACTATTTGACTGATATTATCTACTTGATCACCCTTCATTTGATCAATCTGATCCAGGACTATCATTGCTACTTTATCTTTGTCTGTCTGATCAATATAAGATCTGAGAGCATCTATGTCCTTAGAAAGCATCCTGTCACTAATTATGAAAGCCTCTGCCCGCACAGCTTCTAAAAATATGTTTACCATGAAATGCTTTCCATGATGCTTTTTCCCAACGAGGACAAACCCTGGTATTATATGATCCATGCCACCCATATTATTCTGAAGGTACTGTAATTGTTGCTGGAATACATTTTTTATAACATCGTATCCTTTTATCTTTTCAATGGTTCTTGCAGATATATTGCCAATCTCTGAAGACCGAGAAATATACTTAATCATTTCTATGCTCCCAAAATTAAAGCAGTACTGACAGGATGCTGACTGCCAGTACTGCTCTTTACTTCCGCTATGCTATCCACATAGCTGCTTTCATTTGTGTCTGTTTGCAAATATAATCCTGTACAGCTCTTTTAGGTATCTTCCATACCCTTCCTATTTTCCATGCTTTAATTTGTCCAGACTTTAACAGACGATATGCTGAATTCCTGCCTACCTGAAGGTAATCACACAACTCTTCAAATGTACATAAGGGTTCATAGTAATCAAACATTTTTGTTTTCTCCTTTTTTTAACAAGTTTTTATTGAAGAGTTAGATAAGCATTAAAGCTGTAATATAAAGTCAAATAGACTTATTGTGTCACCTGTTGATTCCTTTTTCTATAGCTATAATCATACCAATTATCAACAGCTTGTTTTAGATCCACGGTATCCTTGATCATCTTTTCTCCAGTATATCGATTCACTCTATTGACAACTACATGTATTCTCCAACCTCCATCTATCTTCTGAACCGATGTTGCCGTAATGTATCCTTTTTGAGAATAGCAAGCTTGTACTACAGAGCTTAAGCCAAAAGCATAGTTATCATTTACCCACGTCTCATAACAATCAATTACCCTGTATAGAAGGTTATCTTCTTCTCCAATCTCATAAATTTGATTATTTAACATCATCATCTTATTCACTTTTGAAGGATCACTTCTTTGATGATAATCATCAAATCTTGGTGAACAACCTCTGTAAGTTTTTCCATTACTTTCATAATATGCAGCAGAATATATAATATCAATCAATCTTTCTGCTTCCTCATAATTATGAACTACAAGCTTATTTGTTTCTGATATATAATAGATTTTGTGCATATAATCTTAACCTTCTTTCTGACATCCTCAGCGGAATATTTTTTCTTTTTATTTTCTTTTTCAAGATTATCAAAACAGTCTACTATCTGATTCCATATCTGATAGACTGTCTGTTTTTTTACTTTATCTATATCATCAACAAATACTACAACCTGTTTTAATTTCGGTTTCTCTTGCTTGATTCCTTCAAGCTCATCTGAAATTTCATCCACAGTTTTCAAAAGAATTCATCTCCTTACACAATTAGATTATTTATATGTTAGTATGATTATTTTTGATTAAAAGGCTTTATCTAAGATTACAAAATCCATAGGCATTACCTTTTAGAATTATGGTAGGCCATGTTGTGTCTGATTTGATCCTTGACATTAAGTGATATATGTCCATAAGCATTATTATTGTCTCCAAATAGAGTATTCTCATAGGATTCTTTTTTGGAGATTGATTGATCAATTGAGAGCTGATGATCTGAAAACCATTTTTCAGTGATACTCTGAACTGCGAGATATTCTTTAAAAATGTGAAAACGATTTCCATTCATATAGCTGATAGTATCCACAGCTATATGGCAATGAATGTTAAAGGTATCCATATGAACAGCATAAGCAGCTATGTACCCTTTCTCAGCATAGAAGGTTATCAATTTCCTGCCCAAGTGATCGACATCGCCTGGAAGTACATAATCACAGGTATGGAAGCTAATGATTCTATGCTTTACAATATCTATACCATCTTTGGAGTGAAACATATTGTTGTTAAAATTCATAAACTCATAAACATAATTAGGATCTGACTCATAATCTCTAGGAGCTATGAAAGGTTCACAACCACAAAAAAAACCAGTTACAGTAATTGGCCTTTTTGTATCTTCTGAAATCTTTAAAGGAGAAAACATATAAAAGAGCAGGTTCTTCAGTCCATTCTCACCATCATAGGATTTGTTTTCTGACTCATTTACGAATTTAATATATGGCATACATTCACCAGCTCCTCTCTAATAAGTGAACAGAGATCAGCACACTCCGGATATGCCTCTATTTTTTCAAGCAATGTCGAAACATTCATGATTTGTCTATATACTTCTAAAGTGTTGATTTTCTGAGGTCTATACAATCCTTGTTTCAGTACATCTGTTTTGGTCATATTCCTTTCTTCTGCCAGTTTATTCAACTGCTTTTCTTCTTCATTTGTTAATCTGATATGCATTTCCTTTCCCTTCTGAATTCTTATTGTTATCGGGCCTTTGGCCCCCTGCCAGCTAGTGCAAATTGTAGACACAATTGCATTACCATTATGTTTGTAGAATTATTTATCATTAAATAATGACATCAAAGAATATCTTGTCCTGGTAAGCCTTTATCCATTACCTTTTAAGATCAAAAAAGATCATTTTAAAAGGCTGCCACATGCAATGGCAGCCTTTGATGACAATAATTTCCTTTTACTTCGTAAGGTTTTTAAAAAATTGCTTTCTCTTCTCAATAGAATCTGAAGTTCCTGTACCCTGTAGAATGGCATCTTTAAAATCTTTATACACACCTTGCTCTTCATCAGGTGTATTATACATAGTCAAGAATGTATAAAGAGCATCCAGATATTTCCCAGTTCCCTGTTTGCTTTTGGAGAGACGATCAAGTTCAGCTATAGCAAATGGAATCACTGTCTTCTTGAAATTCTTTTTCTGTGTTTTGGCAAAATCCTCTCTGTCTGTGAAATTATTAGTTATTTTTGCAGTAGTCTGATCTAATCTGTTAAACAGCTCTGCCATGTGTTCTTCATCTTTCTGCAGCTCAATGACAAAATCATTTATCCCTTTATTTTTAAAGCTTAGATACTCTTTTCCATCCATTAACATCAAGGTTTGGAAAATTACATCTCTGTCTGCACTTGATTTTCTTGCTGCTTCACCGAGTCCAGTTATATCTTTCCAAAAGTAAAACCGAACTTCTTCATCCCTATATACAGGCTCTGATTTGATTTCAGTCTGATTTTTAGGTTTTCTTCCCCTTTTCTTTTTCTCTTCGACCAAGACAGATTTTACTTTTGTAACATTACTGTCCAAGCTACTCCTCAGCAGCTTTAACAATTCATCTCCAATTTCAACTGTTCTTTTCTGGGCAGGAGTAAGATTAGCTCCATTATTGAGTCTGGCAAAGATTTCCCTCTTGTCATTCTCATCAGCCCCAGTAATTCCAACAATTGGAATCACATAACCTTTAAACTTGCTTTGAGCTTTTTCAGAAAGATCACTGAACTTTTTCCCAGCCAGTTCTACAATTTCACCATCAACCTCAACAGGCTGTAAATCTTTTGATAAAGCAAATTCATTATTCATAAAACGAATGAATGTACTGAGCCTCTGTTTGCCATCTATAATACTCCAGGTCTTATCCTCGTTTTCCAGAGCATAAAGGTTCGGTATTGGATAGTCCTTCAAAACACTTTCCACTAAAGCACTTTCCTGTTTTCTGTTCCACTGACCTGCACTTCTCTGAATATCCATAGACATATCATATTTGTCCAGGTTATTCATAAATCTATCAATTGTTCTCTGTGCCTTGCTGTTAAGCTCTACAGCCATCTTGACCTCCTCACATAAAACAAGCAGAAAAATATCTGTAATAATTTTAAATTATTTTCGGATTCACATCAATAATAATCTGATATTTTTAAGCAGAAAAGCGTCATAGTAACATGTAAGTGTTTGATGTTGTCAAATATGCTATAATACATGTATGTAACTGATGATCAATCGGATTGGAGGTGTACTTTGCCAATTGATGTGATGGTTAAGGAAGCCACTGGGCTTCCAGACAAATATGTAGAAATGGCTGTCAACTATATTCACTTTCTTCAGTTTCAGTTTAAGAACGAATCAGCAAACAAACCTACAGTCAACAGAAAACTGGGGGCTTTCTCTGACAAACTGCATTATATTTCTGATGATTTTGATGAAACTCCAGACTGTTTTGAGGGGTATTTATGAAATATTTGCTGGACACGAATGCATTGATAGGACTGTTGTTTCGACCTGATTTTCTTTCTGATACTGCAACAAGCATTCTTCGTACCAGTGAAAATCTCTCTGTCAGTATTGCCTCATTATGGGAAATTGGAATCAAGAAGTCCATAGGAAAGTTAGAACTGGATGCTACTGCTGAGGACATCAGCAATATGTGTACAGAAATGGATGTCAGGCTACTTGATCTTTCTCCAAAACATATAGATGTCATGTGCAATCTGGAGAAGATTCACAAGGATCCCTTTGACCGAATCATCATTTCCCAAGCCCTTGAAGAAGAAATGATTTTGATCACAAGTGATACTATTATTCCTCAATACAAAGGCCTTAAGACTCTCTGGTAAGAAACCACATTATCACATGATCAGTGTTTCTTCCTCAAAAGGTACACCTTTTGACAATTGCTGATTTCACAAAAAATAAAGTCCCAAAAGGCAGATGCAGCAGTATTGATATATATTTCAATACTGCTGCACTTTTTGACACATTATTGCTCTTTACTCTCCTGCTTCTTCACTAAGCGATAAAAGCTGCTGCTGGAAAGGCCCAAAACAGTCATAGCGTACTTGGCAGTACATTTTCCCGCTTTCCATCTCTCATATACTTGGGGAAATTGAACTGGAACAAGCAGTCTTGGTCTCCCCAGATGCTTTCCTTTCTTTTTAGCCGCATCAATCCCTTCTCTTTGTCTCTGCCGAATACTAAGACGTTCTTGTTCAGCAATGCTGGACATGACTTCAATCAGGATATTGGTAACCATCTCCTGTATCCATTCCTGTCCTTCTCCAAAATTCTGCATTGTGGTGGGGAGGTCAAGGATCCTTAAAACAATCCGGTTCTCTTTAAACCATTGAAGTTCTTTTTTGATATCCTGCTTATTTCTGCTCAATCGATCCAGAGACTTTATATAAAGAGTATCTCCAGCTCTCAGACCAAGTGCACCTTTAAGAGCCTGATAACCTGCCCTGCTCAAATCCTTGCCTGACTGTTTATCAATGATAATATGATCAGGATCTACATATGGCTGAAGAGCTAAAATCTGCCTGTCCAAATTCTGACCTGTTGAAGATACCCTGGCATAACCATAAGTGCTCATGCAGCAAGCTGCAGCCTTTTCTCAGCAGCATTGAAATAATAAGCATGATCAGAAAGGACCTCATCTGGCTGAACAGTGGTCCTGTTGATTTGATGAATCATCTGATTCAGTTCTGCCACATTGGTCGAGACATCAACAGGAAGGATTAACATCTCATGCACACTGCTCGGAATAACAAACATATCTTTTCCATCCGCCACTCTTGCCAGATTGTCAATATCAAGTATTCCGGCAGCCCCATACATTTTCTTTCTGTTTGACAGGCAATAGAGACCATATTCAAAATGATCCACAGGTTTAATATCCTCACTGATGCCTGTAGCGTCCATCAGCATATCCTCAATCCGGTAGAAAGAATAATGATCATTCCTGAGGTTCTGCATAGCCTGCTCATGCAGAGTATCCAGAGAAATACCATATTCCTCAAACAAATTCTTTGTGATTTTGATGCAGCTATAATCGTCCATCTTCATTACTCCTCTCAGGACGTAAATAATCTTCAGGTCCAGAAAATCTTTGCTGACAAGGCCTTCCAGATATGCTTCATTATGATCAGCAGACACAAGGACCGGATACAGCATCTGGCGGGCTGATGTCCACTCAGTTATCACACCCGCTGTACTTCCCCAGGATAAGGTGCTATGGATCTCTCTGGCATTGACCAGACCATTGATGAAATCGTCAAAACTGATTTTATCTTCACAGATATGATGGTATTCCTTGTCCACGTACAGGATTGGGGAAGCTCCTGTGTTCATACCTGGGAATTCAATCGTAATTCCATGAAGCTTAGTATCATTGTTTTTTACGATCTCATGAAAAGAGATCTTCACCTTCTCAGGTGAATAGTGATCCATGAGAGCATCTGTAACTAAAGTTTTAAATGTTGAAAAATCGATTTGCATATAATTCTCCTTTCAAAATAAAAAGGCCCAGAGCTTTTCGCTCTGGGCAACCACCATATTTTCTATGTTATAATATCTCTATAAAAATAAATATTATTAAATCTTTTACTTCCTGTATTGCTTTCAAATTGACACTATGCTATATCTCCGTTTTTAAATTTCCCCTTGTGTTTCACTGATCCATCCTTATTATACAAAGTGCCTTTTCCATGATATTTTCCATTTTTAAACTCACCTTCATATTTTAAGGTTTTCCCATCTTCATAATAAAGTTTCCCCTTCCCAGCGTACTTATCGTTTTTAAACTCACCTTCATATTTCAGAGTTTGATTTAGTTTATCATATTCCTTTCCTTTGCCATCTTTTTCATTATTCTTTAACTTTCCTTCATATAATATGCTGGGGTCATTTTCGTAAGGAATTAGCCCATTTTGATAAATTGTTCCTGAGCCAGAAGCCCAAAACTGTAATGTCGTAATCAAAACAGTGAGATTACAGTTTTCACCTTCATAGATATCTTGTTGTTTAGACTTCTCGGATATATAAACAACACCATACCCAGAAGGTTTTCCCTTCTTGAACTCTCCAGCAAAGATTGGCGTCTCTCCATAATAAATACGGCAAACAATCCCATACCCTTCAGGTAAGTTGTTTTTTAATTCTCCATAATATACATATTCACTTTCTTTTATGGATTCTTGCAGTTTTCCACTTTTAGAAGCTATATAACATTTTTTTACTTTTCCCGTTTTATATTCTTCTAAAAATGAATACAGTTTCTCTCGTTTTGAAGATAGTTCAGATGGATACTTAGTACTATCATATTTCTTGGGTTTTCCAAACAAGGCATCATAAACATAATCCGACATTTCAGGTTCTGACATACCTGAAAGAACATCCGGACTAATAAAAACAGCTGTCTGATCCCCTTCATCTGTTTTTTCTACAAAATATATTTTCCCTTCATTAAATGTAATTTCCCATGTGAAATCATCTTCCTCTGAGAATTCCGCTGTCTTCTTACTGCTATCTTTAAAATAAAACGGGAGCCCTTCTAGATTAGTATCGTCATCTATAGACAAATCAAGAAGAACATATTCGTCTGTTATTTCAGTTATTGTCAAGACCATATCATCAACAGACGTATATTTTCCCTTCTTCCAGCCCGCTTCTGAAGTGGACCTACTATTGTCTGATTGTTTAGCTTTGTTAGTAGTGTTTGTTTTAGAGTTCAAAGGGTAATACTCTCTAATAAACTCAGTTTCTTCACCTTTTGACCAAGAATAACCTATGCTATTAGCATGAAGTTCAAGTTCATAGCAGCCATTCTTTCCAAGGTCGTAGAACACAATATCGTCTGAATCATATTCAAAAAGCGAATCATCTCCTTCTGGACCATTAACAAGAATTCCATCCTCACCAACATAAGTAATCGTAAGAACTTCTCCATCTTCTGATTTATAAGTTCCTTCTTCCCAACCCAGTGCATAAGAAGCAAAGCTAATCCACATACTAAATAGTAGCGTTATCCATATTATGCTTGTCAGTTTTCTCATAATCATACCCTCCAGATTTTCACAAAAACCTTATTTTACCATTCAAATATCAAAACATTCAGCATTAAATATCTTTCAGATACAAATACGAAGCCTTTGATTTTGACTTAATCACTAGAACTATCTTCCAAATTAGCCAGATCCAAAATGCCCAACCACCAATTTCCATGATTACCCACGCAAGATCATTTGTACGCATAACAGAACTAATAACAATCAACAAAAGAACACACCATCCCAGATACCTATTAATTTGAACCCCCTTTGGTTCTGGAACATTAACCTTTTCCTTCAGTTTTGCAAGTCTTGTCAATGCTTCTGGATCAGTGATGGTATCGGTTGGCAGCTCTGCCAATAATTTCTGTCTCTTACTTTGCTTTTTAGTCCTAGATAACATTTCAATCCAGCTATTGATAGTAGCTGCATCCTGTTGTGCTTTTTCTGCTCCTGCTGTAGCTATATTATTTGAATCAGTTGATCCAAAGATATTGGCTGTACTACTTTCTTTTCCTGTTTCTTCATTACTGCTATCTACTCTCGTCCCGCATTCAGGGCAGAAAATTCCTTCTGAGAATTCTGCTCCACAATTTGGGCATTTCTTTGTAATGTTCACAGGCTCATCTTCAATAAACTTTGTTCCACACTCCGGGCAAAAAACACCCTCATTAAATTCTGCTCCACAATTTTTACATATCACGGATCAATCCTCCTCACAATTGTCATTCAATGTTTGTACACCAAATGCCCACCGGAAGTTGTTACAATATCTTTTATCGACTCGTACTCTAAAGTTTTTTCTTTTTTATTCTTAATATCCTCTGAGTTTTCCATAGCTTTTCCAAGAATGGTTCCTGCCAACACAAAACCAATTACAAAACCAATTATTCCTCCAAGTATTAAGCCTATCAATATCAACAAGACTCCAAGAACTATTAGAAATGGATTTGTGATATGTTGTTTCATTACAGACTGAGAAGAGATTCTTTCAGCGTCCTGTACTTCATGTGCTAGCTGGTTTTCCAGAGATAGCACCTTAGCACGTATATCTTCAGTCTCAAAATTGATTTTCTGTAATTCCTTATACTCCCCAAGGCGATCTCTTAGAGAATGATCAGAATGGTATATTGTATTAAATCTATCCATTTCTGCCTGAATCTTTTCTCTCTTTACCTTCTCTTGGGACTCTATCTTGCTTTCATTTATTAGAATGTCGTTGAGTCTTTCCAGCAGCTCAGTGTTATTTGCCATTAGTCAGTCTTCTCCCAGCAGTCCTTTCAAATCAATTTGTTATCCTTCTTCATTTTAATTGTTTCATTTGTTCGGTTTCCCGCAAAAAGTACAGAACTTGGAAACCCTTTTTATCTTATTCCCACAGAAAACACAGAATTTGAATTCACTGACAGACACCGGTCTTTCCGTTTCTTGCATACCATAATTCGTTTGAGGCTTTTTGTCTTCAGCTTGAATAACCGTAGCTCTCTGACTATTCTGCAGTTCTTTATTATTCTTATTCGCTTTGCCTCTTTTGAAGAATCCACCAAACATACCTTTTAGGTCTTCGATGGATTGTAATCTCTTTTGCTCTTCTAACAAATGGTTCCACGTATCTCGAACAGAACCATGGAAAGTATTCTTCTCACGAACATCGAAAGAATAATATCTATTCAATTCTAATCTGTTATCATTCCATTTAAGAATATCGTGGTCTAAATAAATATTCTTAACTCCTTCTATTACTTGATTAATCTCCTCTAATGACTTTGATTTATAGTCATGCAGATCCCCATAAACACTGTTTACTCGTAAATCAGCAAGGATAGGCATGACATAACCTTTGTAATCAAATATAAATTGCTTTTCAAAAGAATAATCTATGATTTTTCCTTCTTTATTAATTAATCCAAATTGTATGGTATCATCTCTGATCTTTTGATATTTTTCTTCATTTGAATCCTTTGATTCTAATATTTCGTTTACTCTTTTTCTATGTTCTGCTTTTCGTATCTCATCCGTTCCATCATTGAACTTAAGGTTTAGAACCTCTGAAATGGTTCTACCTAGTTTTGGAAGATTCTCATAATCTTCTTCTTTATCATAAAAAAATCCATATCCAAAATAATGACTGTATACACTATCAGGAGTATAATCATACTGAAAATTAATTCTCTTCTTTATAGGTTCCAGATATATGCTAAAAAGTCTGCCATATGCAAGACTCTCGTGCTTATCTGGATCACCATACATAATGTTCTTATTTGTCAAGCCAAAAAATCTATCACCTTCAAAAATCACTAAAGGATATTCATTTTCACTTAACAGAGCTTTTGCTTTAAATGACACATTAAAGAACTCATCTGATGGATAAGTATAAAAGCCTTTCAGATCATTATTATGGAATGTCTCTATTATTTTGGTTGCTAAAGCACCATCCATTTCTGGCTTGTTTTTCAAACTCTCAATGCTTTCAGAAATACTGGTTTTAAAATCACTAATCTTTGTCTGTTCAATCTTTCTTCTCTCTATTGCTGCTCCATTTTCGGAATCTAAACAATTATTCAGTTCTTGTCTTGCCTTTTCTGCATACTCCTGAAAAAGGTCAAAACATTTTTCACTTGGTTTATACCAAGTGAACCCTACTAAATGAAGAGAATTATAGTCTGAGCTAACAATTACTTCTTTATCATTAATTATTTGAGCTCTTTTGATATCTGAAAGGAATACAATATCCTGAAGAATGTCTTCTTCAAAAACATAAAACCCGTACATTGTAAAAACAATAGCCTTTTTAGAGTCCTTATAATATACAACAGGATCTCCTCTCTCTAATCCGTCTATTAACGAAAACAAATCCCACCGATTTTTCCAATCTGAGGAATCTTCTTTTACAAATGACTTTGAAGGTATTTTAATAAGCTTCCCCAAGAACTCTTTAACAATCTTTGCTTCTCTATGCTTTGTTGTTATTTCTATCTTTTTACTTGCTCTTTCAATATTCTTTTTATAAGTTTCCTTAATGCTTTCGAACTTAGGATCTCCAAGTTCTATATATTCTTTAAAGGCGTTAATATTTCCCTTTATATCATCTTCAGGTTTAATATCTTTAACTTTTTTATATAACGTATCATACTTCTGCTTTTCTTCTAAATAATCTCTTTTCTCCTGTTTACTTGAAAATCTTATTCCATCTGCAGTCAATAATTTTGACCGCATACTGTCCATCTCCTTAGTTGCTGCTTTGCTGATTTTTATCTTAAGCACATTACAGGCATGCTTATAATTATCATATCTGACACTACATCCTTCAATAAAGGTTTCCTGTTCCCTTGAAATATCCTCTCCTGATGTATTGATGATTTCGTCCACTTCATCAGCATCAACAAGAACATGAGCACGAACATCGTCATCAGTCAAAATCTTTTTTACATTTTTATCTACATCATATAGATTCCATAACCTCTGTAATTCTAATATTTCTGATTCGCTGCTCGAAATATTAACTAATGCACCCACATATGTTAAAGAATAACATGCAGCAACTCCCTGTAATGACTTAACAAGTTCCTCTATTTTCTTTTTCTTTCCTTTAATTTCTCTCAGCTCAGGAGATGGTATTTTTATTTTAGGAATATATAGCTCTGGTGATAATAAATAATAGTTCTCTACCATATCCTTTTTTAGAACTTCACATGTTTCTATCGCCAGAAGAAATAGCTTATTATATACTAAATCAAAAAAATCAACTATACCTTTATATTCAGTTTTATAGTATTCTTCAACTGCCTGATTATATCTTTTATGGTATCCCTTAAAGCCTTTATACACTCCTCTGGAAACCCAGTTTGTCAATTCTTTAGTAATACTCGCATTTATCAGTCCTGCAATTGAATTGGCTCTTACTCCAGTTATAAAATCGCCATCTGTACTATCGAGATCGTATTGTGCACTCCGAACATTCAGAAAGCAAACACTCAAATCGCTGAGAGTTTTTTCAAGAATATGATATGCAGGTTCATAAATAGTTTCCCAAAAGTGGGTAACTTCAAGGTTATTCAAAATAAAGGTATCTGCACTTTCATCTTCGTTGTCTATATATGCTCTATATCCACTTGCATAGTTTCTTCCAATTGGCTCTATAACTGTTCTTATCCAATCCAGCATAAGTCCATAAATATAATCATGACTCTTCCCAACAAAAACCATGTCTGGATCGAATTCTGGTGCATTATCAGGAGCTATGAGCTCTAATGCTCTTCTTCTACTCTCACGGAATCCTATATCTATAAGAGAATCCACCTTAACATTGCGTACATGATCTCCCGTATACGATAAGGTGTGATCATATATTTTGAACGTTGATATTTTGCTTAATGATTTATAGTCTTTGCTTTCTTTAATTTTTTGTATTACTTCCTGTTCTTTTCTTTCTTCTTCTTTCTGTTGCTGACTTCTTGAATTGACATTTTTTAGCTCTGCTTGCCTGTCTCTGGGCTGCTCGATATACTGTCATAAAAAGACAGAAGGAGAGCCTCAGAGACGTC
>Ga0256405_10007222_pt1 | contig 16976 bp, 6 predicted proteins | sample RumenRJG_02DNA_FD_189096 | JGI IMG/M metagenome (GOLD analysis project Ga0256405, IMG submission 189096) | Bovine rumen microbial communities from Lethbridge, Alberta, Canada - RJG_02 | ecosystem: Host-associated > Mammals > Digestive system > Stomach > Rumen | place: Canada: Alberta | collected...
TCATGGACGCGATCGGCAGAGAACGCCTTGAAGAAAAAGCCAAACAAGAGTATTGGAGAGCGTTGAGGACAAAGATAAGCGCCGCAAAAGAGTTGAGCGATAGAATACACGCCAACATGAAGACTATGAGCCTTGCGGAAGTCAAGCAGGCGGCAAGTCCGTATTTGACGGCAGAGGAAAAAGCCGACCCGAGATTTGAGCTGCTCGGCAACGTGCAATACAACTCGAGTATTTTGAACAGAGATCCAAAACTTTGGAATATCGTCATCGGCGGGCTCAAGCCGGAGGACGTCGACAGAATAGCGAAGATCGCCGACAACACCGTCGTTGTCACAGAAAAAGGTTTTGAAGAAAACCTCGTAGGCAGATACGAAAAAGAAGTGAATTCCGTAAAAGATATTACGGACAATATGAAGTATTTGCACGGCAAAGAATTGACAGATGAGGATAAGCTGAAAATCCGCGACACGTTGGAAGAAGCAAGATCCCACATGGCGAATTTCAATTCAAATTATAACGACGCTCTCGAGAACATTAGAAGGAACAGAGAAATCGGCGACTATGGAATGAACTATGCTCACGTTCAAAACGCGTTCGGAGAAATGGAAAAAGAGGGTATCGGCGCGTCGTATGAAGACGATACCAACTTGAAGCTGAACGCTTGGGCGCCTAAAGAAACGGGATATACAAGCTTAAACATTGTCGGAAGAGAAACGCAGGTAGAGTTGCCTCAACTCGACGAAAGCGGGCAAAAAGATTTCGATCGTTTGCACGATATGGACTTCGAGTATAGACCTGAAACCAAGCAAGCCATTCTCGACGTGTTCAAAAAGATGGACGAGTACGGCTATGACAAAGTACCTTTCGAGGGCGAAGAAGGCTATAAGATCTACGGACTTCGTTTGTATGACAATGCGCGTATAGATTTCCAAAAGCAGATCGAGAGCGACGACCCTGCGGAAAAAATCAAAGCGGTAGAATCCGCCGAGAGAATGAACAGGGAGTACGCCCACGCCAAAGAGCTTTTGGGAATGATTCACAAGTCGTTCGCAGTCGAGGGAGACACCGTTATGTACCCGGGCAATTTGGACGTCTCGCGCAACGCCACGATGCCTCCGGAGTTCCGTGCTGACGTCGCCGGCGTATCCACGCTCAACGGCCTTTATATGTCGTACAGAATGATGAAACAAATGGGTGTGTCTCCCGAAGAGTTTGTCAATGCGCCAAAGAAAGCTCTGAACAATTGGATGCAAAAAACGATTGACAATTTGAACGTCAACAAGGCTCTCACAGGCAAGAGCGGTGCGGACGCAATCCATGAGGTGGGCAAAGAGTTTTCTTATATCATCAATAGGCCTAACTCCGCGGCGGCAAGCAGAGCCGTCGAGGCAATGAGCAAGCTCGAAAAAGATCCGAATATGTCAAAGAAGAACTCTATGGCGGAATACGGCTATAGAATGACGACCGTAATGCTTACGGACGGGTTGAACGAGCGCAGCGATCTTTTCAACGCCGCAAAAGACAGACTCGACAGGTTCCTTATCGTCAAAGATCCGCAGAAAAACGGGGACCTCTTGGGCTTGCCTCTGTTCGACCATGACGGCACAAAACGCGTCGGCGAAGCCAAATACTTTGACGAAGCCAAGTATCTTGCAAACAACGATGAGTCTATCGAAGGTTTCATGGCAAGAATGAATCAAGAAATGGTCAAATCCTTCTCGACGATGAAAGACAACTTTGGCAAAACCATGTTGAATTCAAAAGTGCTCGTCGACGCGTACGCCACCGCAGCAAGCAAATTTGCCATCTCACTTGACAAGAGCGCACAGCGCGGACCGGCATACGAGCAGCTCAAACAACTTGCGACAAACGGCGGCGCATACATAAAGAACGTGCTGACGGAAGCAAGAAACAGAGGCGAATTCGAATATGACGTGAATGAATTCAGCCTGAACGTCCAACCGTCGAATCCTCATATAATCCGCGGATACGCAGACTATATGAAGAACGCGGCAAAGAATGCTCAAAGAGCCGCAAAACCTGTGATTTCAGAAGACGAACGTCTCAACCGCACTCTTAAACGTCTCGAAGATCAAATCGGCAAGATCGAAAGAAAAGGTCCGCACCTTGCGACAGAAGCGGAAAAGAGAACGCTCAATGAACTTTTGGCTCAAAAGGACGCACTCATCGCAGAAAGAAAAGAAGCGCTTCTTGACGCGTATGCGCAGGGTCAAGTGCCACATGAATACGTTGAAAGACGCACCGCGCAGCTCGAAAACGGTCCGTATGACAAGAACGTTCCGCTCTTTGAGGCGGACAAGCCGATGAACAGAGTCGAGTTTGACGCAAAGCGTGAAAAGGAAGGCGTCCGTGTGACTTCCGACGCGGATTATGCGAAGTATCTCAAAGACGTCGCAAACCAAAAGAAAGCGTATTTCCTCAAAGATTATATGGAAAAAGAGGGTCTCACTCAGGTTGAGAAGAGACTTAACCGCGAGGAGAGAGACCGAGAGCGTCAAAGACAGGCAAGGCTCAGAGAAAAGATTGAAAAGACTGAAAGACAAGTCAACAATGCGGGCGCACAAAAAGAAGCAAAGGTTGAAAATATCGAAGTAAATCTCGAGGAAGAAGAGGTCGAAAAGGCACCGAAAGCCGAAGAAAAGAACGACTATGCGCTCGAACAAGAGATCGAAGAGCCTGAAAACGACAAGGACCTCGGCGAACGCTTTACGATCGATCTTGACGAGGACGACATCGAACTCAACAATCAATTGCTTGAACGCGATAGAGGAGTCCAAAGAGAAAAAGACATCGATCCGCTCAAAAAATAATACGCAAAACTTATAAAGCAAACGCAAACAAAACTATCGGCTCGTTGCCGATAGTTTTGTCGTATAATAGCACGGAAACGGGGTTGGATTTTTGCCAAAATCAAGAAACTACGAAAACGAGAAACGCGCGCCGTAAAATCAAAAAGAAAAGCGCACCGTGTTTAATGGTACAAATTGACTTTTTTATAAAAATTACATATACTTGTTATTATAAAGTAATTATTAAAATGCCCCAAAGGCGCGATTTGTAATAAATTCGTCATGTTTCATAGTTTATAATGAACGTGAAAAAAGAAAACAATACTAGGAGTATATGTTTATGCCAAAAGACAGACAACCGTCAAAATATGAGTGGCGCATTCCGTTCGGAAAAGAAAACGAGACGCTGAGCAAAGAGAATTTCGGCACGGCTTTCGTTGATTTCTGTAATGCGTCGTACGCAAAAGGCGCTCCAAGAGAAAAAGACGAGACAGAACTGCATTATACGCAACGCGTAACCGAGACGAGAACGGCAGCCAGATTGTGCGCCGATGCCGTCATAAACAAGATTGTCGGGATGTTGACGCACGAGCAAAAGATGCAAATCTATCAAGACGCTCCCGACAAAGAATACATACCTCGTAGCGTCAGAGGAAAGTTTACAAGAATATTAAAAGGCCCGGATTCGGACTATCAAAAGAAAGTAGATTTGTCAAAAGTCGAGGGTCCGGATCAAGCGAAATATATCGCCGAAGTGAAGGCGCTCGACGTTGCCGGCAACATTTTGAATGAGCACATCAGCATCGAGGAGGCGAAAGAGGCGGTCAAGGATTTGCTCACGCCTGAACAGATTGCCGAGGTTGCGGACCCTGCCAACAACATAACGCCCAAGTTCATCATTGACAACCGCGAGTACGTACAAGGCAAACTGGCGGAGATGCTCACGCCCGAGCAGATGAACGAACTTAAAGCTACGGCAGACAATTATATCGTGCCGTGGGAAAGAACGCCGGAAGAGATGGGTGAAAAGGCATATACCGCCGAGAGCGACAAGGCAAAAGCGGATATAGACGCAAGGGAAGATCTCTCACAAGAGCAGAAAGACGAGATGAAGGCGGACATTGACGCCGCCAACGACTTTTTGCGTCGGCCTCTTGCAGGAGAAGATCCTCAGAGCACGTATTTCGCGCTGTCCACGGCATACGAACACGCCGCGCTGACCGACGGTGAAAAAGCCGGCGAAGCCATGATGAAAGAACAAGGGTTCGATTATAACGTAATGAACCAAGAATTCAACATGGCCACAATGTCGGTCGATCCTATTCTGAACGAGGATAAGAGAGAAGAATTCGACAAGTGGAACGAGCAAGAATACAAGATTTCGCCAAAGACCAAAGAGTCCATTCTGACGTTGGTCTCCAAGATGAAAGAGTTCGGTTACGGTGGCAAAGGCGTCATCAAAGAACAGGGCGAAAAAGAATATGGACTTTCCATGCTTGCAAAAACCATTAAGGATTATAAAAAAGCAGTCGAATCGGGCGATGCGACCAAAATCGCCGAAGCGTCCAAGACTATGCTCCAAGAAAAGGAACACGTCAATGAGATGCTCGATTTCGTCCGAGAAAATTTCCCGGTTGATCGCACTTCCGACAATTTCGCAAAACCGGGCAACATTGACGTCGTAAGAAACGGCACTTTCCCTCCTGAATATCGCTATGACGAAGCCGTCACGGTGTTCAACTCGGTATTTATTGCAATGAACTACGCCCAAGCGAACGGAATGACCATGGAGGAGTTTTTGGATCATCCGTCACAGGCATTGCGCGATTCCTACTATGGGGAAAACGCTTTGGGAATCGACAAAGGAATGAAAGGAAAAGCGGGCGGTGCGGCGCTGTTTGAGGCAAGCAGACGGGATGAAAGAGTTTTGGTGACTGCCAATTCGTACGGTGCGGCGCGCGCCTTCGAGGGGCTTTTGTTCTACGACTCCGACCCTGAGATTCGCGCTCACAACGCAGGCTTGAACAAGTTTTTGTATGAAAACGTCATTCAAAACGCAGAACTGAGCGACTGTAGGCGCCGTGTTGTCGCCTACACCAAGGGGCATCTTGACCGCTTGCTTTTTGTGACCGAGCCGCGTGAAGACGCATCTTTGCTCGGTATAAAGGTTTACGATCCTAAGACGTTCAGTTACAAAGAACCCGAAGCGTTTAACGAGTTGGAATATTTGCAAACGAACGGCAAGTCCGTCGGCGAGATGAAAGAATTCTTAGACAACAGCATCAAAGAATTCTATCATCTCTCAAAAACACAAAAGGTCCTCGGCTCTAACGGGCGGCTATATGAGCAACCGGCGTTTGCCGGCAACAGACTCTTGGAGCTCGCTCAAGAAGCCGCGAGCAAGGTTTTGATGGCAAAGCACGCCGAAAAAGACGATCCGTCTTACCAAGCGCTCAAAGGACTTTTGACCAACGGAAAAGATTATCTCTTAGACCTTGTAATGCCGGAAGAGGAAAGGCAGAAACTCGTAGATGCGCAAAAGCAACTTGCACAAGCCCAAAAAGACGGCAACACGGCGGAGATCGCCCGCTTGCAAAAATACGTCAACGAACACGATGATATAGTCACCGAAACGACGGATAAGTATGCGAAGAAGTTTGAGACGTTTGAACAGAAGGTCGCCGGGTTCCACCCAGAGTATGAGGTAGTAGGAGACTTCGAGCCTGACGAAGAGTTCAACAAGTCGATGTTGAAGTTGAAAGACGAAGAACTTGCGGGGATAAACTCGCGTATTGCCGCTCGAGTTGGGGAGATCGGCGCTGAAAACGTCGCCACCGATGAAATAATACAAGTCCTCAATATAACGAGAGAGCAAAAACTCACCGAACTAAAACAAGCCTACATCAAGCAACTCGGCGAAGACGTGAAATCAGGGCGTATTTCCGAGGGCTACAAGAGAGAGCGCGAGAAACAGCTTAACGATCCTAACTATCAATATGACGTACTCCCCGATTTATTCCCGCAGTCCTACGACATGACGGAAGAACAAAAAGCCGAGCGTCAAAGGGATATGGCACAGTATGTGCTCAAACAAAACGCCGAAGTACTCGGCTTTGTGACGACCGTGCCCGAAGTCAAAGCGGAAGAAAAGGCGGTAGAAGCCGAAAAACAAGAGGAAAAAGAACCGGAGCCTGTCGATTTCAGCGGCAGATGGTTCAAGCCCGGTCAACAAGTCACCAATGACGTTCTTCTTGACAAAGTCACCGAACTGAGAAAGGCTTTGACCACACCTATCGTAGGCGACAACTGGCTGAAAAATCGCGAAGAATTCGAAGCGAGAGAACGTGACGAAACTCGTATGTTCCTTTTAGTTGACGAAGCGTGGAAGACGCTCTCGGACAACGACAAGCAGAAAGTATACGACGTTATGGACGCAGACTCAAAAGAATCCGCGATGAGATCCAAGAGCCTCAGTCAACTTCAAATCCAAAGAAACCCTGCGATATGGGAGCCGCTCATCAAAGCCATCCCTGAGGACCAAGTGAGATCCGTCGCTCTCAAAGCGGACACAAAACTGACCGCTATGGAAAGAATGACGCTCGACGAAGCCAAGGTTACTCAATACGAAAAAGAGTTTGACTCCGTCAAGACCATGTTCGGTCAAATGTCGTTCTTGGACGGAAAACCGTTGACCAATGAGCGCAAAGCGGAGATCATGGCAAAATTCGACCACGTTCAGGATATGATGTCCGGCATAGATTCGAGCTATATCAAAGAAGTCGGAGATCTCCGCTTAGATAGAGAACAAGGTCAGTACGGCATTAATAACACGCGTCGGGCCTATGGTTTACAGGGACTAAAGGCGCAAGGATTCAACGTCACCCCTCGCGGCAACATGGAAATGATCTGGGCGGGTGAAATAAAAGAAAAATTTAAGACGGAAAGCGGGGAAGAAAAATGGGAAATCGTCAAACCTGAAGCGCAAGAAGATTATCAGAGATTAAAAGAACAAAAATTCGAGTATCGTCCCGAGACGAAGAAGGCGATCAAAGATATCTTTGCCAAATTTGACGAATACGGCTTGGACGATGCGCCATTCAAGGTGGAAGAAGGCGAAAACAAGGTCTACGCATTGCACAAGTATGGCAAAGCGCATGACGAATTTTGGGCGAAGATCAAAAGCGACGATCCTGTGGACAAGTTGCAAGCGCTTGGACTCGCCGACAAGATGATCCAAGAATACGACCGTGCCAAAGAACTTATTGGCATGGCGAGCAAACTGTACGGCGTAGAGGATGGCGGATTCTTCCCGGGCAACATGGATGTGGAGCGTACGAGAGCTTTACCGCCCGAGTTCCGCACCGACACGAAAGGCACGTCCGCGCTCAACGGTATCTATTTGGTATATCGCGAACTTAAAGAGCAAAACTACGACTATGACAAATTCCTTGAAGATCCTCGAGCGTTTTTGAATCATCAAGTCGAAAAACACGTCAAAAAAGACGACATCAACCTTTCAATAAAAGGTAAGTCGGGCGCCGAGGCGATGTACGAGGCTTTCGTTCCCGTACAGCAAGGCAACATAGACCTCTATGAGACAAGCAGATTGGCGGAGAACCTCAGCGAGATGGAAAAAGATCCTGCGCTTAGGGAGAAGAATCTCGCGGCTGAATATTCGCATATTTTGTCCGGTCAAAAGGTGATCAGCTTATTATCCGGCGTTCGCAATGAGTTATGGCAGGTTGCGACAAAGCACACCGAGCGGTTTTTGCTTGTCAAAGACCCGCAACAGGACGCTTCTCTCTTGGGCGTACATACGATGGACTTTAATACGAGGACGATCATCCCGCCAAAGCAATTCGACGAAATGGAGTACCTCATGAACAACCCCGAGGACCCGAAAGAGTTTGCGGATCGCGTCATGAGAGAAGGCGGCAAATTTATGGAGATGATTGCCAAGGATCAGGCAAAACCGGCAAAAGAGCGTTTGTCTGTCAGCGAATTGCAGCCTATTCGTTGCGTGAGAGCAATGCAGAGAGCGGCGATCAAGTTCCTTACGGCTCGTCCCGACATCGACAAACATAGCGAGGCGTACAGGACGCTCAACAGCCTTGCCACGGACGCCCCGAATTTCATAAAAAATATGCTGACCGAACAGGTGAGCAAGGGACAAATCCACCTTAACGTCGACGAGCTGGAACTTGACGAGATTGAAAATTTCAGATTGAAACAGAGCCTCGCAGACTTCAAGAAGTCGGACACGATGAAGTATTTCGGTGAAACTGTTCGCGACGAAGACAAAGATCTCAACAAAGACCTCAAAGATATGCAGAAAGACGTTGAAAGAGCGCAGAAAGACGTAGACAGAGCAAAAAGCGACGTCCAAAAAGCGGAAGCGCAACAACGACTTGACGAAGCGCAAAAGAAACTTAACGAGGCTGTCAAAGAACGCAAGGACGAACTCCTTCAAGCGTTCCGCGCAGGAAAAATCACCGAGGACTATCTCAACAGGCGCAACGAGCAGTTGGACGGCAGAAAGTTTGGCGACAACCCGCCGAAGATGTTCGAAGCGGATCAACTCATGTCCAAAAACGACTACCTCAGAGACTACGCGAAGAAATTCAACGAAAAGAATCCGGGCGCAGACTTTGACCTTGACGAACTGAGCAAGGAAGAGAAGAACGAGCTTTATGATCGCTACGTCGAAAACGCAAAGCGCACCAAAGAGCAATTTATCGCCAACAAGTATATGCAAAGCGAGGATCTGACCAGCAAGGTCCCGCAACAGACTATGGCGGAGCGTATAGCGGCGGAAGACGCAAGACTCACAAGACTCGGCGAGGCACCGATCAAAGGCAACACCGCAGCAAACAAAAAAGTCGACGAGCCACAGGTCAAACAAGACGAGCCACAGGTCAAACAAGACGAGCCACAGGTCAAACAACCGCAAGTCGAAAACATCGACATCGATCTCGAAGACGAACCGCAAATTCAAAACAAAGCGGAACAAAAGGTCGAACAACCGCAAGTCGAGGTGAAAGAGGAAGTCCAAAACGACAAGAACCTCGGCGAACGCTTCGATCTCGATCTCGACGACGAAGCGGAAGAGTTGAACAACGATATGCTCAACTTCGGCAAAGACGTTCAAAAACAAAAGGATTTCGATCCGCTCAAAAAATAACGCAACTTGACAGGTCGCAAAACATGACCGCACAAAAAACAAAGCCACTGAAAATCAGTGGCTTTTTGTATGGCGATAAAGAAAATTTATTCTTCTTTTTGGTTTTCCGCGGCAGGTTTGACTTCTTCTTGCGAGGCGGTTTGCTCAGTTGCCGTTGCGGTGTTTTTGAACTTGCGCATGATGAAGAATTTGTTGCCGAGGAAGTTTACGACGAGTGCCGCGATGCCCGCGACGACTTGCGCGATGAGGTTGAATATCGTGGCGACGAGATCGCTTGCGTCAGGCACAGCCTTTGCAAGTGCGCCCGTGATGCCTCCGCCGATTGCCGTCTGCATAAGGATGATGAGCACAGCCATGATCGCATAGGCGATCGCTCTAAACGGAATATGGTCGTGGACGTTGAAAGTCTTCTTGCGATTGAGCACGAAGGTGAGGACTTGTCCGACGACGGATCCGACGACAAAGCCGATAAACTCGCCGACGCCTTTCTCGGTGTAGTCAAAGATAAACCACTTGAACGGATCGCTCATGCTGTCGGAAGCCGCGCGGAGAATGAGCGGGAGCACCGCCGTGATGATCATCTGGCTCGCGCCGCAAATCATGCTGAACAGGAAGAACAGCACGGCTTGACGGAGATTTTCGTGAGTCTTAATATACTCGATGATACCTTTGATGCCTTTTTTCTTTGGCAAATCGTCCGTGGGGTCTTCGACCCCTTGGGTGTTGGTGTCGTCGTTTAAACCGATTTCTGCGTTGACCCCTTGAGTGTTGTCGTCCTCTGTTTTAAGTGCCTGTTCGGGTTCTTCAACGACTTCTTTGCCTTCATCGGTTTCGGTGATTTCGATGTCGCCGTTTTTTTCGGTGTCGTCCATAATTTTTCTCCATTAAAAATGAGGTTAAATATATTATAAATGCAGTATGGTTTTTTGTCAATACCGTGTTATAATGAGAATATGACAGCGTTTTTGTGTCCGATATGCAAAAAAGGTCTTGAAAGACGAGAGGGAAGTGCCGTTTGTGAGAGCGGGCACGTTTTTGACTACTCAAAAGAGAACTACCTCAATCTTTTGACGGCGGGAGAGAAAAAATCGCTTGACCCGGGCGACAACAAGGATATGGTGCTCGCTCGCAAGAGTTTTTTGGACGGCGACTACTATCTTCCGCTCGCACAGGCGATAGACGAAACCCTCGGCAAGTTTTTTGACGACGGATACACGTTGCTTGACGCAGGAGCCGGCACGGGGTATTATCTTTCGCACATCACGGGCGCGGGCAAAAGAATAGGCGTGGACATCTCGAAGCACGCGGTGAAGTACGCCGCAAAGCGCAACGCGGGCGCGGACTGCGCGGTGGCAAGCGTATACGCCCTTCCGCTTGCAAATGAGAGCGTGGACGCGGTGACCTGCGTGTTTTCGCCGTATGCCTATGCCGAGTACAAGCGGGTGTTGAAAAAGGGCGGAAAACTCATCGTCGCGTCCCCGAGAGAAAACCACCTCGTAGAACTTAGGCGCGCACTCTACGACGACGTGCGCAAGGTTGACAATGAGCCGACGACGGACGTTTTGACCAAAGTGTACGAGCGTGCGCTCACGTATCAATTTGAAATCACGCGTGCGGAAGACATCGCGGCGCTTGTAAAAATGACGCCGTATGCCTACCGCGCTCCAAAGCAAAATATAGACGAAATAAGCCGTCTTGACAGCATAAAACTCACGGCGGATTTTTGGGTAAGTGTGTTTGAAAAATGAGACTTGAACTTTTGGCACCTGCGGGAGATATGAAAAGTTTTGAAGCCGCTCTCGCTTGCGGTGCGGACGCCGTTTACCTCGGACTCGACGACTTCAACGCAAGAATGAAAGCGGAGAACTTTTCAAAGGACAACGTAGAAAGCGTTGTAAAGCGCGCGCATTTTTACGGCGTGAAAGTATACGTGACGGTCAACACTATTTTGCAAAATCAAGAGTTTAAGTCCTTGATTGGTCTTGTTAAAGCCTGTGTTTTGGCAAAAGTCGACGCATTTCTCGTGCAAGATCTCGGGGTGGCGTACGTGCTGAAATCTTTGTTTCCGGGAGTTTGCTTACATGCGAGCACGCAACTTGGCGTACACAATTTGTACGGCGCGAAGGTGGCGGAGAGGCTTGGTTTTTCACGCGTGGTTTTGTCGCGCGAGGCAAAACTCGAAGACATAAAAGCAATAAGAGAGAACACGAATCTCGAGATAGAATATTTTGTGCAAGGCGCGCTTTGCGTGGCGTTTTCGGGCAACTGCTATATGAGTTCAAAGGAGCAGGGCGCGAGCGGAAACAGGGGGCTTTGCAAGCAACTTTGCCGTTTGCCGTACACGGCGGGATATGAAAAGGACGGCAAGTTTGAAAAGGCGGGCGAGGGCTATCTTCTTTCCGCGCGCGATCTGAGTCTTGCCTCCGATTTGCAAGAGTTGATAGACGCGGGCGTGACGTCTTTCAAAATAGAAGGGAGACTCAGGCGCGAGGGCTATGTCGCGCAAGCGGTGAGCGTATATAGGAGCATTTTGGACAGGATCGAGGCGGGCGAAAGGAATGCGCAACCGACGGCGGAGGACAAGGACAGGCTGAAAGCCTCCTTCTCTCGCGGGGAATACCTCGAGCGCGCATATCTTGCTCCCGGCACGCCTTTCGTGATAGAAAAGAGATTCAACAGCCATATCGGCAGGCGCATAGGCGCGGTGAAGAGGGTTGCTCCATTCAAAGACGGGCTCTTCGAGGTGACGATCGAGAGCGCGCATCCGCTTGTCACGGGCGACGGGCTCAAGTTTTTTGACGGAGACGTCGAAAAGGCGAGTCTTGGCGTGGGCGCGCCAAGAACCGTAGGCAAAAACCTTTGGGCGTTCGTCACGAAATCCGCGGTGAAAGTCGGCTGGAGCGTAAACCTTACGCTTGACTACGCCTCAGAGAAGTCCGCGCTTGAAATCGAAAGGAAAGTGCCGATTAAGATCCAAGCGACCGCACTCGTCGGCAAACCGCTCGAGGTGAGAGCGGAAGCGAACGTGAACGGCAAAGCGGTGGTTTTTTCCGCGCGGTCGGAAAACGCGCTTGAAAAGGCGACCAACAAGCCGACGGAGGCGAGTGAAATCGCAACTCAATGTTCAAAGGTGGCGGACAGCGGATTCGAAGTCCTTGACATAGTCGTGGACACGGACGGCGTGTTTTTGCCGAAATCGGTTGCAAACAGCGTTAGACGTGACGCGCTCTCGGGACTTAAAGAGGCGATAATCGCCTGCAACGAGCAAGAAATCACCGCCGTACCCGTCGAAAATGCCGAGGAGCGTTTGGAGACTCTTTTGCAGGGCGATGAATACGATTTTGCGGACTGCGAGACTCTCAAGCGTGTGGAGCAAGAGGCAAACGGCGTGATAGTCAAAAAGGGCGAGCGCGTGTTGCTTGCGCCTGCGGATTATAGCGCGAAATCCGTCGCCGATATGCTTGAAACGCTTGACCTTTGCGGAAAAGACGCCGTCTTGCAACTGCCGATAGTGGCAAACGGCGAGGATATGAAAATCCTTGAAGATACGCTGTTAAAGTGCGGAATAAATACTCTTGTCAGCGAGAACGTATACGGCTTGTACTTTGCGGACAAAGGCTACAAAGTCATTGCGGGCGCGGGGCACAACGTGGCAAACCGCTTTGCGGTGGAGTGCTTGAAATCGCTTGGCGCGGTGGCGTATGCGGAGTCGATAGAATACACGCAAGATGGCAGGCTTCCGCTTCCTCGCGTCGAGACGGAGAGTGAGATCCCTCTCATGACGTTTGCGCATTGTCCGTTCAAGACGATATACGGCAACCCTTGCGAGAAGTGCAGTTTCCGTCGCGGGCTGACTGTCAGGCGCGAGAGGCACGAATATACGGTGCGCAGGGTGCGGCTCTCTCAGTGCTATTTCGGGCTTTTTGCAAAAGAAAAGTAGGCAATATAGCCAAAAAGCGACAGAATTTTGCAAAAGATTTTCGAATTTTTCAAAATTAGTATTGAAATTTCGTTTTGTATATGTTATATTTTTCTTACTAATGCACGGGTGTACGCACGTATGAGCAACTGGTATCAATCAAGCATCAATACAAGCAACACGACAACTTGTGGCACACACGTTAATTTTTGATACAAAAACGACGGCTTTTTCGCTGTCGTTTTTTTATAGAGAAAATATTTTATAGGAGAATATTATGACAAAGGCAAAGAAATTCTTTATGATCTTTATCCCTCTTGTTATCGTGTTTTCCATGCTCGGCATCATGCTTACGGCATGTTCTGCAAACGGCAAGTCCGCTTATGAAATCGCAGTCGAGAATGGATTTAGAGGCACAGAGCAAGAATGGGTAGCATCTCTTGTCGGCAAGGACGGCAAAGATGGCAAAGACGGCAGAGATGGCGGCGTCGGAGACCTCACCATCAGCGAAGACGGCTATTGGGTCATCAACGGCGAGAAGACCAACATCAAAGCCACAGGTCCGCAAGGTCCTGCAGGTCAAGACGGTGAAGACGGTCAAGACGGCGCACCCGGCACGCAAGGTCCGCAAGGTCCTGCCGGCCCAACAGGTCCACAAGGTCCTGCCGGCGAAGACGGTGAAGACGGTGAAATGCCTGAAATCACCATCAGCGACGACGGCTATTGGGTCATCAACGGTGAAAAGACCAACGTGAAAGCCCAAGGTCCACAAGGTCCTGCCGGCGAAGACGGAGCAAAGGGCGACAAGGGCGACCAAGGCGAAAAGGGTGACAAGGGCGACAAAGGCGACAAGGGTGATCCTGGCACGCCTGGTCAAAACGGTACAAACGGCACGAATGGTACTGATGGTAAAGATGGCGTCACACCACACATTGGCGACAACGGCAACTGGTTCATTGGCGAAGAAGACACAGGCATAAAGGCGCAAGGCCCTGCCGGTGAGAATGGTACAAACGGCACAAATGGTACCAACGGTGAAAACGGTGTCACACCACACATTGGTGATAACGGCAACTGGTTCATTGGCGAAGAAGACACAGGCGTAAAGGCTCAAGGTCAAAACGGTACGACACCGACAATCACAATCAACGAAGAAGGCTATTGGGTAATCAACGGTGAACCAACAACAGTCAAAGCCCAAGGTCAACAAGGTGAACAAGGCAACGACGGCGTTGGCATTGCAACAATCAACACTTCAATTGAAGTTGACGGAAGCATCCAATACTTGGTTATGGAATACACCTTGACAGACGGCAGAGTCGTCAGAAACGTCGTTGTTCTTCCACTCAAGAACTCAACAACCACATCCGAAAAGGTTAATGTCAAGACAGAAACAATCGACAATGTTGAAGTGACTATCGTTGACGTTGAATATGCAACAGAAGAACCAAACAAATATGTTGCATTGGAAACAAAGTCCAAAGACGAAACAGCAACATACACAGCACAAGTTCCAAACGGTGTTGTACTTCTTGACGGTGCTTCCACATTGACCCTTGCTGTTGAACCTGTTGCCGACGGTGCAATCACAATCTCCGGCGGAGCAATTTCAACCGCATTCGACATCACAATCCCTGAAGTTTCAGAACACAACAACACAGTCATCGCAGTTGTGCTTCCTTATGAAGCAGGTTTGAATGCAGAAGACATCGAGTTGTTGCACGGAGACGTCGCAATGACAAGAGTTGCAAACCTTGAAGACCTTGCAAACAACACGTTCTACTATGATGTAACGACAGGCAATTTGACGCTTGGTGTGACAAACTTCTCTGAATTTACAGTCAAAGTCAACAACTACTATGTCACAACAGAAGCAGAATTGAACGCAGCAATCGCAAAAGGCACATCTGTTATTCGTTTGGGTGCAGACATCACGCTCACGGACGACACGCCACTTGTCATCGACGGCAAGACCTTGACGCTTGATCTCGGCGGACACACTCTTTCTATGCTTGGCACAAACACGACGTCCACAGATATTTTTGTTGACACAGTCATCAAAATTGTGAACGGCTCAGACGTCACAATCGTAGATTCAAGCGAGGGGGAAGCGGGTACGATTGCCAACACGAGAACGGACAACTACAAGAGTTCTGTTTTGGTGGTAATCGACTCCAAGCTCACAATCAACAATGGCGTCAACATTGAAAACGGCGCAAGAAACATGAATGCTGCCGCAATCGCTGCAAGAAAGGACAGCGCAGAAACAACGGTCACAATCAATGATGCAAACGTCGTTGCTTCGGGCAGTGGCGCATTGTTTGGTATTTCTGCAAAGACGAATGACGTTTCATTCGTGGTCAATGCAGGCGAATACACATACAACAAGATTTTTAACACGACCGACAACGGACAACTTACTATCAAAGGCGGTTTGTTCAACAAGCCTACAACAGCGTATTTGAAGTATCTTGAACCGGGACTCAACGTTGTTATCTCAGAAACATCAGTCTATGCTATTAGTGGAGCAGCGACAGGCGAATATATCGGACACGTCAACATTGAAGGACGTGAATTCTACGTGAATGGCGATTTGTATGTTGCGTTGAGCAAACTCTTTGCAACGCCATATACCTATCTTGTCAACAACACTTATTATGTCGTTGGAAGCGGAGCAACATTGACGCCGGTGTCATATTCGACGATAGGTGCAACCGACAAAGCAGTTTCAAGCAACGTCGTTTATACATTTGATATTGCAGAAGGCAAAGATTTGACAATCACTATTGCAAAAATGGGCATTGGCAAATTTGTGTTCACAGGCGACACAAGCAACGTCTCATACAGCCTTACTGCGGCAAATGACAATCTCATCATTGACCTCGAAAACGTCTCTTGCGATATGGATCCGTCAAAGATCGCTGCTCTTGACGAAGACGGTGTTGCATATATGTCACTTGCCGATGCTCTTGCGACAGGCAGGGCGATTGTGCAAAACGACTTGACGCTTACTTCAAAACTTATTCCAACCAAGGATGCAATTCTTGATCTCAACGGACACACGTTGACCTTCAATACAACTGCAATTATGTTGACATCTGCAAAGACGTTCAGCATCATCGACTCTGTGGGCGGTGGCGCAATCGTTGCAACAGGTGAAGGCGCTCAATGCGTTTGGGTCACAAACGCAGGTGCTGTGCTCAACATCTCGGGCGGCACGTTCACGGCAACGTCCAATGCTATCTACGTTGAAGCAGGCACGGCCAACATCACGGGTGGTGAGTTCTCTTCCACAACAGAAAACTACACATACACAATCAACTGCAAGGATGACAATTACACAGCAGGCACGGCAGTCATCAACGTCACAGGCGGCAAGTTCTACAAGTTCAATCCTGCAAACAACGCTGCAGAGGGTGCGGGTACAAACTTTGTCGCAAACGGTTATGTCTCAGCAGCAAACGGCGACTACTATGTTGTCAGCGCACAAGCATAAGTCAATACTGTTTGACTTATAGTCAAAAACAAAAAGCCCGACTCGCTTGAGTCGGGTTTTTCTTTGCCATATAAAAGTTTAGCCATGACTAACCCAATTAAAATCAAAAAAACTCTTTACTATCCACAATTTCCGTGTTAAAATAAACCTACAAACAAACAAAACAAAAGGAGATACAACTATGCCAAGAAAAATAAGTGACGCTTGCATCAAATGCGGTTCATGCGCAGATACATGCCCGGTCGGAGCAATCGCAGAAGGCGACAGCCAATACAACATCGACCCGGATCAATGCATTGACTGCGGAGCATGCGAAGATGGTTGCCCTGTGGGCGCAATTTCAGAAGAATAACAAAAAACAGCACAATTGAGCGACCTACGTCGTCAACTACAGCAAATGCACCCCGTCTTGTGCTCAGCACTTCGTCCGCATTGTCGTTCACAATCCTTGCAAGCAAGTTGTTCACGACTCGCGGTCATGTACGTCTTGTACATTAGGCGGGGTGATTTGTTTTGTTTCCTTGCATCTCATCTCAATTGAGCAGTTTTTTAGTGTCTCTATTTGTGTTG
>Ga0256405_10007223_pt1 | contig 16972 bp, 17 predicted proteins | sample RumenRJG_02DNA_FD_189096 | JGI IMG/M metagenome (GOLD analysis project Ga0256405, IMG submission 189096) | Bovine rumen microbial communities from Lethbridge, Alberta, Canada - RJG_02 | ecosystem: Host-associated > Mammals > Digestive system > Stomach > Rumen | place: Canada: Alberta...
CAATGGCAATGTGAGGGCAGGCAAACTGATGGGCTATGACAGCAAGACTGGCCATCGGATAAAGGAACCGAAGAGTCTGGTGACATGGGCACATGCAGAATTAAAACTGGCAGACTTCCACTTAGTTCAATGCCTGTTTGGTGAACACCTCCTGCGTGAAAAACCCACTGCCACTGTCGCTTTGGTGGAGAGTGAGAAGACTGCCATTATCATGACTCACTTCATGCCCGACCTCTTGTGGCTGTCAACAGGTGGAAAGGATGGTTGCTTTAACGAGAATGCTGTCCAAGTTCTGAGCGGAAGAACTGTTATCCTGATACCTGATCTTGGCGGATGGGAGAAATGGCGGAAGAAATCTCAGATGTTGAAGCCCATTTGCAAACGTGTCACCATGTCTGACGTGATAGAGAAGATTGCCACTGATGAACAACGGGAGAAAGGTCTTGATGTGGCTGACTTCTTTCTGATGAAGCCAACGGCTCATGAAATCCTGGCAGACATGATAAGGAAGAACCCTGCCGTCCAACTACTTGTTGACACGTTCAATCTGGAGATTTGCGAGGATGAAGAGCACATCCGTTCACCTTCTTCAGGAGGATACCGATGACGTTACGCGTCATATATATTTTCAGGGGGTTGCAAGTGTATGTTTTGAGTACCTCAAAACGCCTGCCGACAGGCAGTCCGAACGCTGACCTCTACCCCATGAGTCAGCCACTTGCCCCCTGAAAATCATCTAAGAAATAAGAAAAACATGGGGTAAATTAAAACGGTTTTACAATGGAAACAAATACAAGAAAAGGTGGTAGACCACGTCTGGCTGATAGCCAGAAAAAGAGTTTTATTGTCAAGATTAGCCTTGACAAGGGCCAATATAATCTGGTAGAATACAAAGCAAAGAAGGCAGGAATTAGTGTATCAGAATACTGTCGGGAAGCCTCTCTCGATAACAAGATTAGTCCCGTTCTCACACCTGGTCAGCTCGATGCTCTTAGGAAATTATCGGGCATGGCCAACAATGTAAACCAGATTGCTTATGTGGCTAATATTGGTCATTTATCGGACATTTATTCTCAGGCGACCAATGCCCTATCTGAGATACTATCTTTATTACATCAACTAAAAAAGTAGGAGAATTATGATTGCTAAAATTAATCCAAACCGCACCTTTGCTGTGTTGGCAGATTACACCAACAACAAAGAAAAGGATGCAAGAATCATCGCACACAAGGATGTGTGCATAGTGAATAATCAAGCCATTACTGACAGCTTCGAGACTCAAGCTTCTACAAACAAGAGAGTCAAAAATCCCTGTAAACATATCTCGTTGAGTTTTTCACCTCACGATGCTAACAGAATGACCGATGACTTTATGGCGCAAATTGCCAAGGAGTACATGGAGAAGATGGGTATTCGCAACACGCAGTACATTGTCGTTCGACATAACGACAAGCAGCATCCGCACTGCCATATTGTCTATAATCGAGTCAGTAACGATGGTAAGACCATCAGCGATAGCCACAACTTCCAACGCAGCCGCAAGATAGCTTATGATCTCACAGTCAAACATGGATTGTACATGGCCAACAAGGAACAAGATCAAGAGGTAAAACGTCATCGCCTTAAAGGCAAGGACAAAACCCGCTACCGTATGAAGGATAAAATACGTGAAGCCCGTTCTGCATCAAAGAATTGGCAACAGTTCAACACCGAATTGAAGAAAAGAGGCGTCTGTATGAACATCTTCTATCACAAAAGGAGCCACCTCATACATGGTGTATCTTTTACAGAAGGTATCCGCCATCTGACAGGTGTGAAGCTAAACGCCAGTTACCCTATACTATGCAAGGATTTTGGTGACTTGGCAGAAGATATTGCCTATAATGCCACTCTGACAGCATTTGTGGCCACAGCATCTGTTGCTGAAGGTGTTGGTAAGGTTATCAGTATTGGTCTTGATACACTTATGGAACTCGCCATTCCCTCACAACAGCAGAGTATTTCTTCTGGAATCGGTGGGGGCAGCAACAACGATAGAGATTGGAATAATGACGATAAAAAGCGTAAGAAGAATGAGAATTATAAACCTTTTAAATTTAGACGATAATGAATAAGACAGACAAAGAGTACATAGACGCTCAGATTGAGAGTGTCGAAGAAAAGTTTGAGGCACGCCTAAAAGAAGCCTACGAGAAAGTGTGTAACCAGAATTCGCTGCCAAAGGATTCAAAGGGGAATGTGGCCATTCCCGCTGGATTTACTCAGAAGGATGGCCAACCATTAATTCTCATCGACCCAGAGTTGTTCGAAACTCTTGCGCGAAAAATCGTCAACGACGTGTATAAGGCAGAGGCAGAATACAATAAAAAGATGAGGGAAGAAGGCAAGATGACTCGCGAAGGATGGTACACCAAGTTGTATAACAACAGTGCAGAATACTGCGCAAAGGTCTCTGAACAGGTCGTTATCCTGTATAATAAGGTTGTCGGATCATTTGAAGATTCACATCAGTCAAGAGAGACCATCAAGAGTGAGCTTAACGAAATCAAGCAGACGTTGGTCAACATTAAGGGGAGTACAGTAGATAAGCATGGAATATACATCTTTGGCAAGCACATGGCTGGTTGCTATTTCTTTACCTTCATGGCCTTTATGTTAATCTTCCTGGGGCTGTTTGGCTATGGATTCTTTGAGATGAAGGAAAGAGCAAAGCAGGCCAACGTGAAGTTGGAAGTCATCCGTGATGAGTATGGTCAAGTTCCAGCCGTCAAGCGAACTTTTGAGGTATTAGATTCCGTCTATGCGAATCCAATACCACCTAAGCAAGATTGATAATCTGGCTGATTCTAAGCTATAACGAGCCTGTCAAATGGGACTGGCTCGTTATAGTCTATTATTTTGGTGCTTTCTCAAAAATGCGGCTAAAACATAAGCTTTCCAGTCGACAAGCCCTTCTTTTTGGTATAAAAACTGCAAAAAAGTACGCAAGATGACAGAAATTTACTATCTTTGCACAATAATAGTTACAACATGACCGCTTTAGCTGTCTATAAATGGTTTACCAGTGACACAACAAAGAGTATATTTTAACTCACGTGACAAACTCATTCGCTTAGACATTCAGAAGATTGTCTATTTCGAGGGTGATGGCAACTACACATACATAGTTACTGCCAACAAACAGAAGGTGTGTATAACAATGAATCTGTCTCATACGGAAGAGGCATTGGCTGCTCAACTTGGTGAGAATGCCAAGCAATTCATGCGTATTGGCAAGCGGTTCATAGTAAATATGAACTATATCTATCAAGTTGATATACAAAAGCAAGTGCTGATGCTATCTGACTGTGAGCATTTCCTTTTTCAGATGCCTGTGTCAAAAGAGGCATTAAAAGCAGTTAAGGAACTTGTCATAAAAGCAAAGATATAAAAAGTATGGAGATTATTATAGGAAGAGATCAACAGACAAGACAACTTTGCATTGTTAAGGATGGCAATTCAAAGTTATATGGACAACCAAATAGTGTTCCTATGGATGTAAGTCGCCATCATATCAGTCTGCAACCTGTAGGAAACGGCAAATGGCAGATCAAAAACCTGAATGAACGAAACGTTACTTTTGTCAACGGCATTGCAGTAGAGAGCAAAACCATTTCAGAAAAGGACAAAATAGAACTTGGCAATTCCCATTATCTGTTTCAATGGGACGCATTGAACGAGCCCAAAGTGGAAACAATAGATATCCGATCTTTGAAAAAGGTTTGGGATAACTACCAGCAAGAGGATACAGCAATTAAGAATCGCCAAAAGAACAATGGACTTTTGGCAAGCATTCCCTTGGGGTTCTCTATGTTAGGTGGTATTATAGCTGGCGTTGCACCAGAGATTCGTGAAGTTGCATTGGTGTTTACAGGAATAGCTTTCCTTCTATTTATCTATGGACTTTATAGGCGTTCACAAGACAATAGCACAATAGAACTGAAGAGACTGCAAGAAGATTTTGATCAGAAATGGGTATGTCCCAAATGCAAGCGTCCTCTAACTTGTTTTAGGAGTTATACGATATTGTCTCAAAATGATGCCTGTCCATTCTGTAAGACAAAATTCAGAAAATGATTTCGTACAGTAAACAGGGTATTTCCTACAGGATACCTATTAAAACTTTGAACTATCATAGAATTATATTACTTTTGCAACAAATTTAAAACAATAACGATATGAACGAAACAACAATTTTAGAAAAGCAGCCATTGTCAAATGGACCGCAAGAGACAAAGAAGGAAGGTAGTGCATGGAAGCAAGTTACCTTAGGTGGAGTGTCTGGAATCCTGATGGGTGCAGGACTGCTATACGCTGGGCAGGCTGCTGCTCATGAACTGGGTAAAGAAGAAGCTCCAGAAGAAGGAAAAACTGAGGAGGTGGTTGCCCCAGAGCCTGGCGAAACAAGCCATACGTTAGAAAATGGTCTGAAAGTAGCTGCAGTAAATGATGACCTTTCCTTTGGCGAAGCCTTTGCCCAGGCACGTGCAGAAGTTGGCCCTGGTGGTGTGTTCCATTGGCATGGAGGAATATACAACACATATTCTGCTGACGAGTGGAATGCCATGACAGTTGAGCAAAAACACGATTTTGCCCAGCAGGTACAGCCAGAAATACGTCCCGATGAGCTATCTACCCCTACGGATGCTAATACGCATGTTGTTGTAGAGCACCATGTATATCATCACGAAGAGGCACCTGCCACAGCTGAGGTACATGAAGCTGCTGCTTCATCCGAAGACGTTCAGGTAGTGGATCAGCAGACAGCTCAGAATTTTGAGCAGAATGGTGACGTTCATATCGTAGGCTATGCCAATGTAGACGGACACTTAGCTGTTGGTTATGACACAACAGGCGATGGTCAAGCAGATGTTGCAATCATTGATGTTGATGACAATCATCAGTTGAGTGATGCTGATATTATCGTAGATAATCAAGGCAATGCCGCTACTGTTGGTGAAGTCGTGAATGCTGACGATTCAAACCAACTGGCATCTATGGAGAATCCCGATGTGGCTCCAGACATGCCCGATTACATGAACGATGCAATGATAGAAGCATAATGAGGAAAAATAGCATCCTAATCGTTTTACTTTTGATTTGCTGTTTACAGCTACAAGCAAAAGTCTACCTTGTCAGTGTTGGCATTGCCGACTATCCTGGCAAGGAAAACGATCTTCGCATCAGCGACAACGATGCCAAGACTATTGCAAAAGTATTTCAGGCAACCAAGGATGCTTCCGTCAACGTTCTGGTCAACGAAGCGGCTACACAGTCTGCTCTGCTTAGTACCATGCACACCACCTTTGAGGACGCTGACTACAATGATGTTGTCATTCTTTATTTCAGTGGGCATGGAACACCAGGAGCTTTGGTGTGTCACGATGGATTGCTGACATATCAGCATATATTCAAAATGCTGAAAGGATGCAAAGCCACAAGAAAAATCATCATCGCAGATGCGTGCTATGCTGGCAAAATGCGTACTACTCGCCAACAAACTGACAGTTATAATAACCAGAATGTCATGCTGTTCCTGTCATCTCGCACTAATGAGACGTCACAAGAAACTCAGTACAAGAATAGTCTCTTTACTATATTCTTGGAGCGAGGCCTTCGTGGAGGAGCTGATAAGGACAAGAATCGACATATTACAGCTCGAGAACTATTCGATTTTGTCCACAAGGGTGTAATAGAAGCCTCTGGTAACAAGCAACATCCTGTCATGTGGGGTAAGTTTAACAACAATATGACAATCATAAAGTGGTGACACAATATGCAAACTAAAAGAATAATATGTCCCAAGTGCAAGGCTGTACTTGACGTAACGAACTCAAAGAATGAGACTCTGAAGCAAATCACTTGTCCATCGTGTAAGACTATTCTGCAAGTCAAGTTCCCTCCGCAACAGGAGCAACCCCAACAGGAACCAATAGAGGCCCATACTTATTATGCACCTTCCAAGCGCTCAATGGCAGATAGTGGTGCAACTCAACTTGCAGGTGCTGGCGGAGAGACAGTATTAGGAGGAGGTTTAAGTGGTGCTACTCAACTCTATACACCCACTCAGAAGACTACTGCTACAGCCAAACTTACATTTGAGGGGAATGATTATCCTCTTGAAGAAGGCCGGAATATCGTTGGCCGTAAAGGCACCACCTCAAAGGCTACAGTCCAGATTGCTACAGAAGATCGCTATATGAGTCGCCAGCATTGCAGCATCACTGTGACGACATTACCTGACGGCACCAAGAAAGCAGTGCTGAGCAACTACCAGAATAAAAATCTTACTTCTGTTGATGGGCAGGAGATTGAAACAGGTGATGAAATCCGTCTGACTAATGGCGACAGAATCACCATGGGGCATACCACCGTTCTGTTTAAACTTTAGCAGTTTATGAAAATTTCACTATATCCCCCATTGTCTATCCAGGAGATAGGTAATCGTAACAATCAGGAAGATGCCCTTTGGCCTCTCCAGCCTACAGTCAACGATCGACTTTTTGTGCTATGTGATGGCATGGGAGGTCATGAGCATGGCGAGGTGGCCAGTCAGACTGTCACGCAGGCTTTGGGCCAATGGTTTGCAGAACATGTTGATGCATCAAGCCCGCTTACTGACGAGCAACTGCGTGAGGCCATAGAGTATGCCTATCAGCAACTCGATCAGTATGCTGATGGTAGCCCCAAACAAATGGGAACCACGCTTACCTTATTATATATAGGTAATAATGGCATAACAGCAGCACACATGGGCGACAGTCGCATCTACCACATTCGCCCAGGCGTTGGAGTCCTCTATCAGTCGCGAGATCATTCCCTTGTCTTCGATCTCTTCCAGTCTGGTGAGATCACGTTTGAAGAGATGAAGAACTTCAAGCAGAAGAACATCGTGACTCGAGCCATGACTCCAGGCGAAGATAATCGTATGCGTGCTGATATTATCCACATCACCGATGTTCAGCTTGGCGACTACTTCTATCTTTGTTCAGATGGCATGTTGGAGCAGATGAGCAACGATGAGCTTGTTAGCATGTTATCTTCCAAGGATCCTGATGCAGAAAAACAAAGCCTTCTGATCAAAGCCACATCAGGCAATCAAGATAATCATACCGCTTGGATTATCCAAATCAAGGATGTGATAAAGGAAGAAGGCGATGAAGCCCTCGAAAACGAAGAGCCCACAGCCCGCTGCAATGCCATCAATATTATCCCAGCTGACAACGGTGAATCTGATGTTCAGATAATCAATGAAGACGACGACGTGATAATGGTTTCAGAACCGCCAACGCCTAAGAAGAGACAGATACCATTCCTGAAATGGATTAAATGGATAATTGCAGCAATCCTGTGTCTTGTCCTCTTAGTTGCTGCATGTTTCGTGTTATTTGGGAATGATAAAAAAGATGATAACGAAAAGGATAAGATTGAGCGGATGATGAGAAAACCTATCAAACATTCCCACGATAAATTGAATAAGACAGCTACTACATTAAAAGATTCTAACAACGTCAATCGTAATGACACAGCAAGGAATAAATAACGCCTCGATGCTTAAAGTAGGAACCATCCTGCGAGGCACATACCGTATAGATAGTTATCTTTCATCAGGAGGTTTCGGCAACACCTACGTTGCTACAAACATCGAGTTTGACGAGCGTGTAGCCATCAAGGAATTCTTCATGAAGGGTGTCACCCAACGTGATGACAACCAGACAACAGTCAGCGTCAGCAACTTGGAGAATACCAATAGTTTCGAGGAACAGAAAGAGAAATTCAAGAAAGAGGCCCGTCGAATTCGTCAACTAAATAATGAACACATAGTTGCTGTACACGATTTGTTCGAGGAAAACGGTACGGCCTATTATGTGATGGATTATGTAGATGGCGAGAATCTTTCAGAGCGATTGAAGCGTACAGGTAAACCCATGACAGAACAAGAGGTACGTGATATTCTACCTCAAATTCTTGATGTATTGAAGTCTGTCCACGATGCAGGAATCTGGCATCTTGACTTAAAGCCAGCTAATATCATGGTTGACAAAGCTGGAAATGTGAAACTTATTGACTTTGGCGCATCAAAGCAATTGAATGCCCAAAAGGGTGGAGCAACTACCAGCACAGCCATCAGCTATACAAATGGTTATGCCCCTCGTGAACAGATGGAGCAAAACTACGACAAGTTCGGTCCTTGGACAGACATCTATGCTCTTGGTGCTACTCTCTACAATTTGCTTACCAACAAGCGCCCTCCGTTACCAACGGATATTGACGATGACATCAGTGAGGACAAACACGAAGCTTTACCTTTCCCTGAGAGTGTTGGCGGCTTAAGATTCTTAGTGCTGCAAATGATGAAAACCAATCGTTTACAGCGTCCCCAAAACATTGCAGCGATTATGGAGGCTGAGAAGACAAGAAGAGAAGAACCCAAACAGACTCCAAAGCAACAGCGCACACCAAAGCCAACTGCTGATTACGATGACGAGGCAACCATTATTACCCAGCCACAGCCTGAGAAAGAAGAAAAGAAAGTGGAATCTAAGGTCGAATTGGAGTCTCAAACTACCACACAAACTTCATATACTTATACATCCCAAGAAAGTAATGACAATAACGTTTTTGGCAAGGGTATTAAAAACGAAGTCCAGCAAGAGAATAACAACATTTGGAAATGGATTATTCCTGTAGTTTTCATCATAGGTTTAATAGTATGGGGCGTAAATCGTAGTAATACAATGTCTGAAGAAGTATCAGGTGATGTGGCTACCGATGTGATTACTACAGATACAATAGCTATTTTTGGTCCGAAGTACAAAACAGTCTCAGAGGAAGGATGGTTGTCCATCAAATCAATTCTTCTAACTCAAGAAGATACTCGTATAGATTTTGAATATGTCAATAGATACGAACAGGGAGGGTGGTGCAGTATTGATGAGAAAACATACATTAGCGATGGTGTTAATCAATACAAAATGAAGAATGCCATTAACATTGATGTTGCACCCAAGCAGACTACTTTCTCTCAGCAATGGCAAGTATTGAACTTTACATTAGTATTCCCTCCGTTGAAAAAAGATGTAAAAACAATCGACTTTATTGAGGGGACTGATGGTAGCACATGGAATTTAAAAGATATTTGTGTAGACTCAAAGTTTTATGAGCACAGAAACAACGTTCTTAAATCAATGTTAAGTACATCTTTTGATCAAGAACCTATCTCTGGTACCTTTACTATGGGTAATTCTGGTTGGGAGAATTCGTATCCAACCAGTAAAGTTACGTTGACTGATTATCTAATAGCCCGTTATGAAGTTACACAAGAGCAATGGGAATGCGTTATGGGCAATAATCCATCATATTTCAAAGGCAAAAACAAACCCGTTACCAATGTAAGTTGGGAAGATTGCCAAGCATACGTTCAGGAATTAAAAAGGATAACTAGTATTCCATTTCAATTACCCACAGAAGCTCAATGGGAATTCGCGGCACGGGGAGGTAAGAATAGCAAAGGTTATAATTTCGCCGGTAGTAACAGTCTGGATAAAATTGGTTGGTATTCAGATAATAGTGATAATACCATTCATGATGTGGGCTTAAAAGAGCCCAACGAATTGGGATTGTATGACATGAGTGGAAATGTGTGGGAATGGTGTTTAGATTATTACTCAAATTATAATTCAAAAACAAAAAAGGATCCTGTAGGACCAGAGAAGGGAACCGACAGAGTATATCGAGGTGGGTCTTATAATGAAAAAGCTAAGGCTAACAACTACGGCTATTCAGATTTTTGGGTATATGCACGAGGGGCTGACAAACCTTCCGCAACTTACTCAAATGTAGGTTTTCGTTTAGTCATAAACGTTCAAAATCAATAAAAAATCGAGGCATTATGAAGAGTGATATAGAGGAAATTGTAATTGGAGGGATTTATACAACAACGGAAGATCCCAATACGTATGTGGTGATAACTAAGGAAGAAAATCACCATGTAGTCGTGGATTTATATTCAGATGTGCATATTTATCATAGAAGGGATTTGAATATATCAGAGTTATGCCCAATTCCTATCACAGAAAACCTTCTGAAAACATTGCATTTTAAAGAATGTGATGGGCATCTGTTTGGGCTTCCAGATGAGCATTATTATGAGCTTGAAACCGGTACAGTTAAAGTTCAAATGAAGAAAGAGGATGGAACGTGGTGTTATATACAACCTTCTCCAGATGCATATCATGGCTGCCGTTTTGTAAGTATGCCTTATTTACATCAACTTCAAGTACTACTTGCTCCTTTTGCTCCAATTGGCATAGAAAGCTTAATACAATATGACTTCAAAAAGAAAATTAAAATCTAACAGGCAATTAACCCCTTCGAGGCTCGGCCTGATATGCCTCGAATACAAAAATTTATGTAATTATGAATAAAACTTATTCTTAGTTTCGTAGATTGAGAGGGATATCTCAGTCTACTTTAAAGAAGGTCCTTTTTGTGTACCTTCTAGTTCTCGACTTGCATTGTGTGACAATGAATTCTTTTCATTAGTTTGATAGGTATGTAGACCCGATTACCGTTAACACGGATTTATTGAGTGCTTATCTGGACACTGAAGAAATTAGGAAGAAATTAGAAAACAACGAGTTGTGAGATTAAACTCCAAATGGGGTTCTCTGGGGTAATGGAAAGGATATATTCCTTAGAGGTTCGACTCCTCTCCCCAGAGCAAAAGAAAAAGAGATTTATGCAACATCTACAACCGAACACCACCTTGCAGGGTGGAAAATACAGAATAGAGCGAGTGCTGGGGCAAGGGGGCTTCGGCAATACTTACATAGCAACAAACACCGTTTTTGACGATCATGTTGCTATAAAGGAGTTTTTCATGCAAGGTGTCAATGATCGTGATGAGAATAGTGGCACTGTAACCATTGGTGTTGAGAGCAATACTCAACAGTTCGATGAGCAAAAAGAGAAATTCAAAAAAGAAGCCAGACGCCTATGGAAGCTAAAGAATGAACATATCGTGAAGGTTCATGACTTGTTTGAAGAGAATGGCACTGCATACTATGTCATGGACTATATAGATGGTGAGTCGTTGGCAGAAAAATTGAAGCGTACTGGTAAGCCAATGTCCGAACAAGACATCAAGAAATTATTGCCCCAAATACTTGATGCATTGAAAGAAGTGCATCAGAACGAAATATGGCACCTTGACTTGAAGCCAGGAAACATAATGTTGGATAAGCAAGGAAATATCTATTTAATAGACTTTGGTGCTAGTAAGCAAATTCGTGCTAATGGCAGCATGACAACATCTACGGCCCTTTGCTATACACCAGGTTATGCTCCCAATGAACAAATAGGCCAGATGTATGATCGTTTTGGTCCATGGACTGACATCTATGCCCTTGGTGCAACAATTTACAATCTTCTGACAAACAAAAAGCCCCCAATGGTTATTGACATTGAAGAGGATGGAGAGAATGCTTTTGAATTCCCATCAAACGTATCAGAGAACCTACGCAAGCTGGTTGTTTGGATGATGCAGCCTAAGAGGAAAGCAAGACCGCAGGGTGTGGAAGAAATTTTCCTTAAGTTGTCTGCTGCTGAAATAAAAAAAGAGAAGCCGCAAATTGAACGAGATACAGAAGAGACTATTATTGCAGGTCCCGTTCAAGCTGATGATGAAGAAACTTTTTTATCTTCAAAATGTACTGCAAAGGATGCTAATATGCAGAACATAGAAAAATTAACTCTTGCTGAAACTGATGAGACAGAAAATGAATATTATGGTATTGATGATAATAATGAAGATGAACTTTGGACTATATCCTTTATTAAGAGGAAGTGGAAATTTCTATTAGCCGGTTTGTTAATCGCATTTTTTCAATACTATTTTATATGCGGAAATCCTGATAATTTTATAGGTGGAGATCGAGAAGGACATCCTTACAATAATGAGGGCGAACTTTATAAATTAGGGATAATTGGGTTTATTCTAATATATATAATAGTGTCTGTTTTAATATTATTGTTGAAAAAGTTAAATAAATATATGCCATGGTCTTCAGAAGAAGAATACTAAATTAAATATGCAACATCTACAACCTAACACCACCTTGCAGGGTGGAAAATACAGAATAGAGCGAGTGCTGGGGCAGGGAGGCTTTGGTATTACTTACTTGGCTACGCAAACGTCATTGCAGCGTAAGGTAGCTATTAAGGAATTCTTCATGAAGGAATTCTGTAGTCGAGATGAAGCGACGCTAACGATGCTGACTTCATCTGTAGGTAGCAGTAAGCAGGTGGAGCAGTATAGGAAGAAGTTCATCAAAGAGGCAAGGAACTTGGCCAGGCTCAATCATCCTAACATCATTAGCGTGATTGATGTGTTTGAGGAAAACGGTACAGTATATTATGCAATGCCTTATCTGATTGGTGGCTCTTTACTGGATTACGTCAAGGTTCATGGGACGCTCTCTGAAACAAGGGCAATGAAGTATGTCCGACAGATTGCCGGTGCCCTAAAGTATATGCACGAAGAAGAACACATCTGCCACTACGACGTAAAGCCTGCCAATATCTTGATTGATGACAAAGACAATGCAGTATTGATTGATTTCGGAATCTCGAAAAACTATGATTCTGCAGGACATGAAACAACCACTACACCTGTTGGTATGAGTGAGGGCTATGCTCCCATTGAACAATATCAGCAGAACGTAGAAGAGTTTTCACCTACCAGCGATGTCTATGCTCTTGGTGCTACACTGTATTTTCTGCTTCATGGCAAACGTCCCGTTTCTGCTGTTCATCGTGCGAGTGGAACAACACTTCTAATGAGCAAACAACTATCGCAAGGCATCAAAGACATCATTAATGCTTCGATGAAGATATCTAAGCGAGAAAGAGCAAAAAGCATGAATGTGTTTCTGAAAGAGAGCTATTTTTCTGGGCAAGGGACAAACTCATTCGATACTTCTGTAACTGATGACGAAGAAACAATAATCGAAAAGCCGAAAAGACAAGAATACAAAACTAGTGTTACGGAGGTGAATGAAGGTTCCTCAACATGGAAATACATTATAGGAGCATTATTGATTATAGCTTTAATTGCAGGCTACATCTATTATAACAACGTGAGTTCACAAAATAATAAACCGCAAATAGAAAAAGCGAGCTATCAAGATTATTTTGACAAGTAGTAAAAACAAATAAAAGATAGAATTATGAAAGGAATGATTAAATCACTGATGCTGGTTATTCTGGCTTCTGTTTTGTTCGCTTCCTGCGATGAACAAAAGAAAGAGCTGAAGAGTCTGGTCGAAAAAATGAACAGCGAGTGTCCATTACCATTAGGCGATATCGGTTCGGTTAATAGTATTATGTTTGATGGTGAAGTCGTAGAAATGAAATTTACTAGCAATGAGTCATTTGCTCCAGTATCATCTTTGTCGAATCATCAGCAAGAATTAAAAGAGATGCTTGGTATGAGTTTTTCCAAGGGATCAAATGATAAACTGGTAGAAAAGATAATCGCTGCTGGAGTGAACTTTCGGTCTGTTTTTGTTGGAATGCAAACCGGAGAAAAGATTGTACTTGAAGTTACACCTAATGATTTGAAAACATATGCAGAAAAATACTCAAATATGACTGACCAACAGAAATTGATAGTCACTATGTATATTGGTACTAAGGTTAAATTACCTGTGGCAATAGACAATATGACAAAGTTGGTAGGCTTGTCTTTGACTTCTGATGCCCTTAAATACAAATACGAAGTGAATGATGCAGAAACGGGACAAAATATGGACTCTGCTATAAGTTTTATGAAATACATTACATTGTCCCAGATGGCAAACAGCTTAAAAGGTGGGATGATGGGTGAGAGAAATAGACAATTCTATCAAGCATTAATAGATTGTAACCAAGGAGCAGAGTATGAGTATCATGAATTGCAGACAGGAAAGAAAGCTTCTTTCAGAATATCAACCGATGAGATACGAGAAGTTCTAAATGGGAAATGGGATAATCAGCCAACGGCCCAAGAATGGGAGAATCTTGGCAATGCATTGGAAGAATTTGGGCAATCGTATGGAGGAGACTCTTTAGCATATGATGATGGAGTTGTTGATTCTGTTGTCTATGATGAAAATTGGTAATTATGCAACACTTACAATCTAATACCACCTTGCAGGGTGGAAAATATAGAATAGAGCGAGTGCTGGGGCAAGGAGGTTTCGGCAATACGTATATGGGCTACAATACGGAGTTTGAAGAGACGGTAGCCATTAAAGAGTTTTTCATGAAGGGCGTGACGGAACGTGACGAAATGACTTCCGTTGTCAGTGTTAGTAATGCTGACAATGTGCAGCAGTTCGAGGAACAACGAGAGAAGTTTAAGAAAGAGGCCCGTCGTTTGCGTAAGCTGAAGAATGAACATATAGTAAAAGTTCATGATCTGTTTGAGGAGAATGGTACTGCCTACTATGTGATGGATTACATAGATGGCGAATCTCTGGCAGAGAGAATTAAAAAGACTGGCAATCCATTTACTGAGGCAGAAGTCAGGGGCATTCTTTCGCAGATACTCGAAGCATTGAAAGAAGTGCATCAGAACGAAATATGGCACCTTGACTTGAAGCCAGGAAACATTATGGTGGATAAGCAAGGAAATGCTTATCTGATAGACTTCGGTGCCAGTAAGCAGATTCGTGCCAATGGCAGTATGACTACTTCAACAGCACTCTGCTACACTCCTGGATATGCTCCCAATGAACAGATAGGCCAGATGTACGACCGCTTTGGCCCTTGGACGGATATCTATGCGCTTGGTGCTACTATCTATAACCTCTTAACAAACAAGAAGCCTCCTATGGCAATTGACATCGAAGAGGACGAAGAGGATGCTTTTACTTTTCCTAATGGAATTTCGGAGAACCTGCGGAAATTGGTGGTTTGGATGATGCAGCCAAAGAGGAAAGCAAGGCCGCAGAGTGTAGAGGAAATCCTTCTTAAATTGTCAGCATCAGAAGTAAAGCAAGAAAAGCCACAGACAGAACAGGAAGAAGATACGATTACTGCAGACCCCATTCCTGTTGATGACGAAGAAACAATTTTAGCAGGTAGAGAAGTTCGACGATTTGGGAAGGTAAATGCTGTTGATTTGGGACTTAGTGTTTTGTGGGCAGATTGCAATGTGGGAGGTGATTCGGAATCGCCTATAGGTGGTCTTTATGGATGGGCAGACCCCTCTGGAGAAAAAAAGTCTCAGAATGTTGCGGATTATGTACCACTCCGAAAATACCTATCCAGCCAAATACCCATGAACATTAGTGGAACGGAATATGATATAGCTACCGCCAAATGGGGGCAAGGCTGGAGAATGCCAAGTAAAGAAGATTGGAAAGAATTGATCGAGAAATGCAAATGGACAAAGGAGAAAGCTTTCCATGTATATGGCTATAGAGTAGAAGGACCTAACGGGAATAGTATTTTCCTACCTAATACTGGTTTAAGGTTTGGAGAAACAATCTCTAATACTGATGCAGGATATTACTGGACAAGTGAGATGGCACAAAACGACAGAGAGTGTGCTTGTTACTACTATTTTGATGGAGAAAAACATAATGATATTGTTAGTACAAGAAATTATGTCTATAGTGGCAGGGCAGTAAGGCCTATCCACAATAAATAATTGTTCAACTACAATTCGTACAACAATCCCGCTACTTCATACAAGATGGCGGGATTGTTGTCAATGATGACAATATCTTTTGTACCTTTGCACTCGTCAAGGTAATATTAACAATAAAAAGTGAGTTATGAAAAAGATTCTATTTGCAAGTATGATGTTGCTTGGTACTATGAGCGCCAATGCTCAATTTACCGTGTATCAACCAGTAGAAATACCGCGTACTTCTTATACTCCAAGTCCAGGCTATGGTACACCATTCACAATCTATGAACCTGCATATAGTGATCCTTATCAGCAACAACAGCAGGCAAGACCAAGAATGCAGGAGGTAACGCTGAAAGGCTACTATAAGAAAGGTAGTGACTGGTACCATATGCCTATCAGGGTTGGGGTTATAGGTGAAGAGGTAAGACTGTTGAGTATCAAAACTCAATATGGTTGGAGCAACTGTGGCAATAAGGCGAGTGAAGTCGGAGCCTGGGATTCAGAAGAAATCCGCGATAACTTCAACTACAAGGCATACTCGACGCTCTGTGGCACGGTATATTTCTAAAAGTTTATGAATAGGAAGAGACTAAAAACAGCCCTTTATAGCATAGTAGCACTATTGATAATCAATATGCTGCTTCCAACTAAAATCCAAAATCCTGTTGAGGGTTGTGGGCGCGAGAGTTATAATCAGAAATCATTCTGGCATCCTTGGGGTGATCATCGACATGCAGGAATAGACATCTTTGCTAAGAAAGGTACAAAAGTGCATCCTGCCATTGGTGGATTTGTTGTTGGTACAGCTCATAATTTAGGTGCAGGCGGCAACTGCATCTTAATCCTTAGTTCAGGTTGGAGGTTACACTATTATGCTCATTTGAGTGAAATAGACACTTATATTGGTGCTGTCGTAACAAAAAAGTCTGTTATTGGTAAGGTGGGCAATACAGGTAATGCAGTTGGCAAACCCCACCACCTGCATTACAGCATATCTAGCATCTTCCCACAAGGTGATTGGCGCTGGGAGCCAAAGCAGATAGCTTTCTACATTAACCCGATTATAGAACTTGAAAGATGAATAAGGGCGGATGATACTCTATAAAATGCCTGCCAAAGTATCTCTGAATGTCATGATTTTATATGAGCTGATACTTAAAAAAACGTAAATAGATAACCAAAATTTGTTCAGATGGAAAAGAAAAAGGAGTTGCGATTTCTCGTAACTCCTTGATTTTTAAGGCGCTTCAG
>Ga0256405_10007224_pt1 | contig 16968 bp, 9 predicted proteins | sample RumenRJG_02DNA_FD_189096 | JGI IMG/M metagenome (GOLD analysis project Ga0256405, IMG submission 189096) | Bovine rumen microbial communities from Lethbridge, Alberta, Canada - RJG_02 | ecosystem: Host-associated > Mammals > Digestive system > Stomach > Rumen | place: Canada: Alberta | collected...
TCGCACTGATCCTGTTGCAACCCAAGTGGAACCTGAAACTCAGTTACTCCAAGTCGTTTGTCGACGCCCCCTATATCTACCGTAAGGTCAATATTATATCGATGGCGGAGCTCGGCATTAACCCCCAACATGTTGAGACCATCTCACCTGAGCGTGTCTATTCCTTTCAACTCACCTTTGGTGGTAATAACTGGATCAAAGGCTTTAATTTCGAGATCAACGGCTTCTATAATCGTGCCTATGATCTCATCATGACGCATCTTTTGGAATACCAGAATGCCGGTAAGAATCAGACCTGCGGTGTGGAACTGATGGCCAGCTATAAGCAGCCGAAGTTTACAGCCGACTTCAACCTCACCTGGACGAATACCTTTAAGTCGAACCTCATGGATTTGTCCACAGAAACCTTTGGCACCAATATTGATTCCAATAACAATACCCCTGCCATCATGGCGAACCTAGTGCTGGGATGGCAGGTGTTGCCCCAACTGAAACTCCACACCCACATCCTTTTCGAGGGTAAACAGACCAGCCACAACACCGACCTTAGAAATGTTCTTTTATATAATAAAGAATTGAAAAAAGCCGCTAAGTGCGCGGCGGCAGATGATAAGAAGGGGGAAATGGCCGCAAGAGAAGCAGCACTGGCACTCGCCCCTTACACCATCATGCATAAGGATATGTCACCCCGTGCCATCGTCAATCTTGGTGGCGAATATACGTTGGGTCCAGTCACCTTCGGTCTGAATATCTACAACCTCCTGAACACCAGTTATAACCGCAGTGGCATGAACACGAACCTCATCCCCCAGCAGGGCCGTTGGTTCCTCGCCTCTGTCGGCGTCAAAATATAATATGATCGCCTTGTTTTTTGTAACATTTACTTGTAAGTTTGAAATAATAGTTGTATCTTTGCAGGCGAACAATACTACTGAGTATGATAAATTATAAATTAGGATAAAACAATGAAGAATATGAAACAACTTTTATCCGGAATGTTAGCTATGCTGACCGTCCTGATGATGGCCGGCTGTATGGGCGATGCAGACCCCGTGCGCGTGTCACTTGACATCGACGCCTCCGACCTCGTGATGAACATCGGTGAGACATCCACCCGTGTGGGCAGCTCCAAGGCTGCCGACAGTCATTTCACCTACCGCACGGATAACCCCTCTGTGGCGACGGTGGATGAGGACGGTGAGGTGACGGCCCGTTCCATCGGCGAGGCTACCATCACCGTACACATGGATGAGAACCGCACCGACTGGTATGCGGCGACAGACCGCAGCTACCGGGTAGTTGTGAAGTCGCCTTCTGCAGAGATACTGCGCAGGTACGACAGAGACACCCCGCTGACCTTTGTGGCCCTGGAGGACGGTAAGATCACCATTTTCTTCAACAACGGCATCACGCTGTCGGAAGACATCATCTATACGATCAACGCCGGCTATGATAAGATCATCCCCAAGAATACGCAGGGGTCTTATGACATCGTCGTGAAGAAGAACGACTTCGTGCAGCTTTTCAGCGAGAACGATGCCCTGAGCAGTGGGATCACGGCAGGTGCCCGCGGCACCACGCGTGCCGTAGCCGACGGTGCGAAGTACATCAACATCAAGCCTGCCATGAAGACCGAGATCTACGGTAACGTCATGAGTATGCTTGAGGGCGAATTCTTTGACGACGACTGTGAGATCGATGCCGACTTTGCCCTGTATGGCCTGTTTGCCGGAGCAGAGAAGCTGGTAAACAATCCCTTCCGTCATATAGAGCTGCCGGCCTACGAGCTGAGAGACGGCTGCTATCAGGCCATGTTCTACGGCTGTAAGGGGCTTCAGCGTGCACCCGACCTGCCTGCGGGAGCAGTGACAGGCTTCTGCTACAAGGAGATGTTCGCAGGCTGTTCGAAGCTGAGCTATCTCAAGTGCCTGGCCGACGACATCTCAGCCGATGACTGTACGAAGGACTGGCTCACCGGAGCCGGTACCGAGGCAACCGATGGGAAGACGTTGGCGACGACATTCCCCTTCCCGGAAAACAGCAACGACGGTGTGCCCGCGGGCTGGACAAACGAGCAGCTTTATCCCGTGAAGAGTGTGACACTCAACAAGACATCCCTGGAGATGATTGCAGGCTCTGCAGAGACAGGCACTGCCACCCTGACGGCAGATGTCGGTCCAGAATACGCCTCCGACAAGACCCTGTTCTGGCTGACGAGCAATGAGAAGGTGGCTACTGTCGATGATGACGGCAAGGTGACGGCTGTAGGCAGCGGAGAGGCAAAGATCACTGCCACGGCAGGCGGTAAGACCGCCACCTGCACCGTGAAGGTGACAGTGCTCGTCACAGGCATCACCCTCGACGAGACCGAGCTGGATCTGACTGTCGATGACGACCCAGTGACACTGGTTGCCAAGGTGACACCGGAAGGAGCTACCGACAAGACCGTCACCTGGAGCAGCAGCAACGATAGAGTGGCTACCGTCGATGCCAACGGTAAGGTGAAGGCGGTAGGCAATGGCGAGGCGAAGATCACTGCCAAGGCAGGCGATAAGACCGCCACCTGCAAGGTGTTAGTCTCAACCCTCGCCAGTGGCGTCACCCTCGACAAGACCGAGCTGACACTGAAGATTGAGGACAGCCCTGTGACGCTGGTTGCCAAGGTAACTCCTGCCAGCACTTCCGACAAGACCGTCACCTGGCGCAGCAGCAATGAGAAGGTGGCTACCGTTGACTCCAACGGCAAGATAACGCCTGTAGGCTTGGGCGAGACAAAGATCACCGCCGAGGCAAACGGCTATACCGCCACCTGCACCGTGAAGGTGATAGAGCTCGTCAGCAGCATCACCCTCGACAAGACAGAGCTGTCGCTCAACGCATGCTTACCGACAGCCACGCTCACCGCCACTGTGAAATCTGATCCGTCTTATGTCAAGGGCGTCAGCTGGTCTTCGGGTGATAAGAAGGTGGCAACTGTCGATGCCAACGGCAAGGTGACGGCTGTAGGCAGTGGCACAACCACGATTACCGCCACGGCGTATAACAAGTCTGCTACCTGCAAGGTCACTGTCGCAGCAGGCGGTGTGGCCCTCAGCAAGGCTACCGTCGGTATGGTGATCTGTGAGCACGGTAAGGCGTATGAGGCTACAACGGGCAATCTCGCCTGTGGTGGCAAGAAGGTGGCTGTTGTCGCCTACAAGGGTGCCGCAGGTTCGGCTGATACGAGTAAAGACGCATCTGGTTACGTGGGCCTCGCCGTCGCGTTGAAAGATGCTAATGACGGTAACAGATGTCCGTGGTACAATATGACGAATGGTGCTTGTTTGCCCCAGAGTGGTAATTTGGCTAATGCCCTCGGTTCTTCTTTCGGCAAGGGTATTGAATTTACCAATACGCTGGCTGGTGGTGGTTGCGGAGCCAGTCACGTCCATGCTGCTGCTCGGGCTGCGAAGGATTACAAATATGATGCGAGCGTTGCTGCAGGTGCCCACCCGACAGTTACCAGCCAATGGTTCTTGCCCACAATCTATCAGTGGAATCTCATCGTGAAAGGCATGTGCGGTGATCACGGCAACTTGACCACAATAGAAAAAGACGACTACAAGTATGACAAGTTCAATACGAAGGTTACTGCCGCTGGTGGCACTGGCGTACAGAACTTCACCTACTTCTCTAGTACTGAAGACGCTAATGTAGCTGTTTGGGGCATGGACTTCAACCGCGGCAAAGTGATCGGCTTATATAAGTATAACGACTTCTATGTGCGTGCTGTCCTCGCTTTCTGACCTATTTATCCATTACCTAAATTTAGAGGGCGCATATTTTGTATTATTCACTAAAATTCGCAGAATGAAGAAAGGAAACTTCCTGTTAGCAGGAATACAGGCGATGCTGACTGTCCTGATGATCGTAGGCTGTATGGGCGATGCAGACCCCGTGCGCGTGTCGCTTGACATCGATGCCTCCGACCTGGTGCTGACCATCGGTGAGACATCCACCCGTGTGGGTAGTTCCAAGGCGGCAGACGCCAATTTCACCTATAGCACGGATAACCCCTCTGTGGCGACGGTGGATGAGGATGGTGAGGTGACGGCCCGTTCAATCGGCGAGGCTACCATCACCGTACACATGGATGAGAACCGCACCGACTGGTATGCGGCGACAGACCGCACCTACCGGGTTGTCGTGAAGGCCCCCTCGGCAGAGAAGCTGCGCCAGTATGACAGAGACACCCCGCTGACCCTTGTGGCCCTGGAGGACGGTAAGATCACCATCACCTTCTGTGGCGGCATCACGTTGTCTGACGACATTTTCTATACGATCAACGACGGCGATGAGAAGATCATCTCCAAGGATACGAAGGGGTCTTACGACATCGTGGTGAAGAAGAACGACTTCGTGCAGCTTTTCAGCTATAACGATGCCCTGAGCAGTGGGATCACGGCAGGAGCCCGCGGCACCACACGAGCCGTAGCCGACGGTGCGAAGTACATCAACATCAAGCCCGCCATGAAGACCGAGATCTACGGAAACGTCATGAGTATGCTTGAGGGCGACTTCTTTGATGACGACTGTGTGATTGATGCTGACTTTGCCCTGTATGGCCTGTTTGCCGGAGCGGAGAAACTGGTAAACAATCCCTTCCGCCATATAGAATTGCCGGCCTACGAGCTGACCGACGGCTGCTTTCAGGCCATGTTCTACGGCTGTAAGGGGCTTCAGCGCGCACCCGATTTGGTTGCTGACGAGCTGATGGACTACTGCTATAAGGAGATGTTCGCAGGCTGCTCGAAGCTGAGCTATGTCAAGTGCCTTGCTGACGACATCTCCGCCGATGACTGCACGAAGGACTGGCTTGCCAATGCCGGTTCTGAGGTTACTGAGGCGAAGACGGTGGTTTCCACCTTCAAATATCCGGAAAACAGCAACGACGGTGTGCCAGCAGGCTGGACGAACGAGCTGATTTATCCCGTGAAGAGTGTGACACTCAGCAAGACATCCCTGGAGATGATAGCAGGCTCTGCAGAGACAGGCACTGCCACCCTGACGGCTACCGTAGCGCCGGAATATGCCTCCGACAAGACCGTGTTCTGGTTGACAAGCAATGAGAAGGTGGCTACCGTCGATGATAACGGCAAGGTGACGGCTGTAGGCAGCGGTGAGGCAAAGATCACCGCCACGGCAGGCGGTAAGTATGCTTCCTGCACCGTGAAGGTGACAGTGCTCGTCACAGGCATCACCCTCGACAAGACCGAGCTGGATATGACAATCGATGATGAGCCTGTGACACTGGTTGCCAAGGTGACACCAGAAGGAGCAACCGACAAGACCGTCACCTGGAGCAGCAGCAACGAGAAGGTGGCTACCGTCGATGCCAACGGCAAGGTGACCCCAGTAGGCAATGGCACTGCCACAATTACTGCTACGGCAGGTGGTAAAACCGCCACTTGTGAGTTATCTGTTGGTTATGGTGTAGCCCTGAGCAAAGCCACCGTTGGTATGTTCATTGGTGCTGATGGTTGGGCTTATAAAAGCAGGGACGAAGCCACCGCTTCTGGTACTACTCCCGAGGCATGGATTGCCTATAAGAGTGACAAAGCTGGTGAGAGTCTTGCCACTTCCTTGGATCATGATGGTACCAATGTAAGCTGGTATGATTTTGAAAAGAGTCCAGGATGGTCATCAAATCCTTCTCGTGCTGCTATTGCTGGAGGTACATGGCGCTGGCCGACCAGGGCTGACTACAACAAAATGGTGCCTGGATTTTGTACACTGAAACAACCTCTCGGTAATGGCGTCATCGATCGTGGCACTTATTGGACTATATCGGAAACTCGAAAGAATTCCCCCTATGTTTACAGCCTGAATTTTAATGGCGAGTTTAGTTATACGAAAACTAGCGATAAAGCCAGTAGTGGCTATTACTTCGTTCGTGCAGTTCTGGCATTCTGACCTATTTATCCATTACCTAAATTATCAATGGCATGGCAAAGGCTCTCTCTCTCAGTTACATTGCCCAGAAATACTTTGGTAAGTCGCGTGCGTGGCTCATGCAGAAAGTGAATGGCAATACCGTAAACGGCAAAACGGCAGCCTTTACAGAAAGTGAACGCTGGCAATTCCGTGAAGCCCTTCAGGATCTAAGCAAGAGAATCTCTGCTATAGCGATGACATTTTAATTATGTTTTTGTTGTTACCCGTCGTGATGACGGATGATTTTCATAGTTTAAGATTAAAGTTATTATTAGGGCTCAGCGGAGCCCATTTTTTTTGCCTCCACGCCTTGTTTTTTGCAACGTTTTCTTGCAAGATTAAAATATTATTTGTACCTTTGCAACGCAAAAATAACAAACCAGATTCTTAAATTTGATGAGAAAACCGAATATTGACTCAAAATGCTGGGCAGCCTTCCTGAAGATGGGTGCCCGCCTTGAGAATTCTCCATCATAAATAACTTTTCCACTTAGGGACAATTTATATTGTCCTCCGCTCGCACAGGGTTTCACCTCTTGTGTGCTTCTTAGTATGTGTTTTTTGCCAAGTATGGCGTATAAAATAATAAACCGAGGAATAAGATATTTATGACACAAAGCTTTAGTAGAAAAGATATTTTTAAAAATGACGGCGTGTATAGCTTTAGAATAAAGAAGTTATTTCCTACCTATTGCGAAGTCCAACACGAGTCAACCAACATCACTACTTATTTAAGAGGTACAGCAAATCTGAAACTCTTTATAGGTCAGGTTGTTAAGTGCCGAGTATTGTCGGTAAAAGAAAAGCATCTTAGAATAGAACTCAATGACATCAGTGAGTTCCAGCAAACAGGAGAGTGCCTTACAGAGGATAAACTGACTGATTTGCTGACTAATAGAGAACTGTCGTGGAACACGAAAGAATTCATTAGACTGATACTGACAGAAGAGAGAGAAAAGTCATTCGAAAGTCAGTGTCATAGATGGATTCAGAGTCTGATTAATAAAAAGATCGATCTTCAGACCGTGAAGATGGATTGTTCTGACTTGCTGGAATTATCAGAACTGCTTGATCTCTGTGCCGATAGCGAACGTGAATTCTATCAAGAAAGACTGACGCTGTTAATTGAACAGTTAAGTTATTATATTAAATCAGCTGAATTGATAGAGAATGAGAATGATTCTGAATCGTCAGATACGCCGGAGAACTTTGTCAATAGTCTGTTCAACAAGTTGAAAGTATCAGGATTCGTTTATCATCCTGTCAAGCACTTTAATATTCTATCGAGTCTTTTCCTGAGACGCCCGGACCTGATGAATAGTAGCATCAAAGAGTTGCTGAACATTATCTGTCAGAGAAATATTGAGAGTTGGCGAAAGGAACCATTCTGCAGTGCTATTATCAAACTGTTAGAACTCTATATCCGCGAGTGTGATGGAAAAATCGACAAGACAAAGGAGAATACAGAACTGATTAAAAATAACAACTTGGCTTTGGCTCTCCAACTGTTGCTTTTACACGACAGCCCAGACTCCTCCATCGCTGATTTTCGCCTTAACACAGCCAGACTGTGTGCCGTGTCTTCTTATCTATATCCGCTCCATCCAGATTGGCTTATCGATATGGCATATTTCTTCATGTTCCACTCGAGTGCTAAACTGATGAACTATACAATGGATAAAGCGCCCTTGTTGCCTCATTACATAGCCAGTCTTTATCCCTGTGATAAAATTGATACCACCAATTCTTTCACTCAAAACAAGGTGAAGCTGCAGATCTCTGCTGAGGGTATCAAATTGTTCTCTTCAATTTCACAAAGATGTCCTTATCCAGTCTTTCCCAAGAATCTTGGGCTTTGGCAGGATATGCAGATTTTCATGGGCACAAGGCCGTGTATTAATTTGGCTATTGCCAAGCCCAATGATCTCACACCATACCAGAAGATATGGGAAGAGATAGAGAACGAACTTTTTAATTTCGGCCAGATAGTAACAACAACAGGCTTAAAGCGCAGAAAAACGCACAAGGTAGGTGAACTTGTAAAAATCAGCTTCATTAGACAGGATTTGTACGACCATAATAAATACTACTGCCAGATCGAGGATGAGATTGGTGGTGAGGGTTATATATACCTTAGCGATATTGTCGGCTATGCATTTTGCAGTTCTTTACGTCATTTCATGGCATCTGATGGTAGCAGATATGTATTCGAGGCAGAAATCATAGATGACTGTAATAATCATTTCCATTTCTCAATGTTGAAGGGAATCAAGGAGGCGGCTCTTGAATACTATACATACAACGAAGATATCATCTGCTCAGTCGGTACTCGACCTCTAAGTGGCGGTGCTGCTCCTGCTGTTTCAAGAGATGGTATCAGTGTCAGTATCATAAATGCTGCCGACTATGAGGGTATTGATAAAAATACCATCGTCAGTTGCAAATTGATTGGACGTGGCCCTGGGTCTTTCCATCTCCAGTGTAATATGAATCAGATGACGTCATGCGATTTCAACATCATAAGTGCTTTTAGGAATCTCATGGCGTATTATGCTGTAGGTCGTATCTCTGAGGACATCAGTCAGCAGGAGGAAGAGGAAATCTTGGAGAGTGACAGAGTCCTGGACGAAAGCTATGTACGCGAATTAATATTCCTGATTGATCGTATGGCTCAGACTGACAAGGATTATATCAAGATATATAATTATCTGGGCTTTGCACGTACATTATCCATTATGATAGGTTGGGAATCTCAGGCAGCGTACTATAAAGGCAGGATGGATATCATCACGATGCTTCATTACTTTGCCCGCAACTCGAAAGTGGATGAGGACAAACTGGAGCAATTGGAGAATGTGAATTCAGAACTATTTGCCAACAACGTGATTCTTCATGATCGTTTTGTACAGCTACAGGCAGTTAGTTTCCTCGACAAACCTGAACATAACGATGAATTATTTGAATTGACTAAAGGTAGTCAGAACATCAGTGAATTGGCATCGTTGGTTTTGGCATATAACATCACAAAGGCCAGTAAGATGGAAAGTACGGCAACCGACATTCATAATCGCGTTAAGCAACAGTTAAATTTAAAAGGTTTTGAAACAGGACTGAAACTTTATGGCACTGGTGAGGAGACTATTGACACAGAGTATAAGACCAGTATTGTTTTTTATGCTGGCAGCAAGAATCTCACGCCAAACCCGGAAAAACAGATGGCGGAAATACTGAAGGTTATCAACTCGTTCATGAATACATCGGGCGGTACACTTTACGTTGGTGTGAATAATTATGGATTGGGGACAGGTGTTGAGGATGATCTGAATACACCCATATATTATGGTGACAAGGATAAGTATCTGCGTGCCATTCCTGATGCTATGTGTGCAAAATGGGGCAACAGTCTCGCGGCCACCTATATTGAAGACATCAGATTTGATGCTACTAACAATGACAAAGACATCTTGATAGTCAAGATACGTGCTCATCAGACCGGTGTGCCGATTGATGGCAACTGGTACGTACGAGTGGGTAGTAGTAAGCGAAAACTCTCAAAGGAGGAGTTTGACGAATACCAGCGGCTCAATCGCAAATTACCAGAGCAGTTGAAATCAGAAATCAAGATTAATAAGAGTGTCCAGTTTAGCACACCAGAGGAGTCTGCTGAAAAGGGACCGCTCGTTATCTCGAAGGATGACGAGATTCGTACCAGCCGTATTAGGAAGAACGTTCCTGCAGAATATCTTGACCCGGAAAACTATACTGAACCTATCGGATTCTTTAAATTCTTGAGTGGAGGTAAGTTCCGGAAAATGAATGAATTTGACTATGACGACCAGTCATTGCTAACGCTTACTGTCCTTGATAGTGAGATGAAGAATTATTTGGTTCTTGGCTATGCCAATGGACATATTGCTAAAGTTCCCGTTGAAGAGTTGATGGATTACCAACAACGCGACTACTCCCGTCATGCGGATTCTCGATTAGTTTTCGCCTCTATAGCCTATCCAGATGATGCCGTGCTAACAATCAGCAAGGAGGATAAGACGCATCCGAAAGTCGTTATGCGCTTAGACCAACTTTCAACTTTCGAAGAAGGAAAATTGATGGATCAAGGTCAAATGCCGTTTAATGATGGATTGATGAGCGAAATCATGGCGTACGAGGTTATCCCTGCGAAATATGTTCATGAGTTTGACGGTATCTTGGACAGAAAGAAGAACTTTATTGGCTATCCAGCTAACAATGTCACAAAACCGATGGTCAACACGCTGCACCTTTGGGGAGTAAAAGAGATTTGATTGACGTTTCCCTATAAGAATACCACCTTTGCAGTCTGCTCTTTGCAAAGGTGGTATTATAAATTACTCGTTATTCCCTATATTCCTCCACGGTTATAACTGTGCTGTAGCCACCAACCATCTTTTCGCCTTCATGGCGATCAATACCAGAATACGACAGGCTGGAGTCCTCATAACGCTTAAACTTATAGACGGCATCATTCATTAGAGCCTCGTTGAATACATTCAGGCTTACCAATAGCGCAAAGTCCTGTTTGGTTAATCCTGTTACACGTTCAAATAGTTTTGGCTCCAATTGAAGTATCACGTCTTTCAGCGAATACTCACGATAGTCTGTTAGATACATAAATATAGGAATACGCGTGGCGAACTTCATCAGTTTTTCCTGAATCTGTTTACGCTTGCTCTTGATTTCCTTCTCCTCATCAGTCAGTTCCCTTTTCTCTTTAACAGACAATCCTGCCTCGTTTTCCTTACGTTTTTTCTTGATGGCATCTGATTTGTTGATGATGGTTTCAATATCCTGGTTCAGTGAACGGAAGCCCTCAATCTTCATCAGAGCAGCCATAGCAGCCTCGTTATTCATCAAACGCTGGAGTGTGAAGTTATCTACATTCACCAAGAGTGCGCTTTCCCATCTTCTTGCCAAGAGAGTGGCTGATGTATTGTTCATGGCCATGTCGAGAACGTCACTTGCAGACAATGCTTTCATCACTCCATTCTCATAACAGAGTACGGGCAGGAATTTAATGAAATCATCTACACACTTCTCCGGATTACCTTCCTTAACATTCAGTTGGCAAGAATAATCTGCTATCTTCCTTAATGCTCTGTTAGGAGCAAAATCGAAAACATAGCATACTTCTTTTAAAATCTCCACACGGTTGGGATGCAACCCGTCACTGTTGGTAATAGTCCAAGGCGATTGTACTCTAAAAGCAGACTGGAAATAAGTCTCGGGTGATGATGTGTCACGCAACATAAAGATACCAGTCCAAGGTCTTACCGTAACTCCTGTTGTAAGTTTTCCGCAAGTCAGTGTGATGGTCTTACAATGCAAGGGATCTGGGTGCGACATAGCTTTCTCTACTGGTGGTAGTGCCTGCTGTCCGATACCAGCCCGAGTACCAGCACATACGATGACACGATAGTCATGATAAAATGTATTCTGAAACTCCGTCAGCAGATTACGCATGGCAAAACAAGATGCCACATTTGGCAGGAACCACAGCGTATGATTCATATTCGAATAGAGATCGCCATTTAAGAATGGCAGAGGCGGCTTTCTGTTTCCTGCTTTCAAATCATTAATAGAAGTCGGGAGGTATTGTCCTCTCAGCATGTCTAACCATTTCTGAACCTCATCGTGATGTTTGAATACAGCATCTTCGCCTTTACCTTCTGCCTCAAAGAATGAGTTCAGGTCAAACTCATCGAATTCTCCTTCCTCCGCCACTCTTGATATTTCAGCTGGCAGCTGGTAAGTCAGCAGCACCATCTTAGGCAGCGAGGCATAGGGATTATCAGGCTTATCACCCCATTCCTCTTTGGCCCGCTGTTCATCAGAATAGGTCCAGTTATATATCTGTTCTTCTATAAACTCACCTGATGCAATGGCACGGAACGGTGTACCCGAAAGATAGAGGTAATGATTAGAAGTAATGGGAATCAGATCCTCATCGAAGTAGTCTGGGTTCTCTATTTCGTTTCCTAAGTCCTCACTGGTTCCTATCAGTTCTTTAGCATTCTCGCGCCAAGCGCCATAATGGTATTCGTCCAATACGATACAATCCCAATTGAATTCTCGCGCCCATTCATGTTTCAGTTTCATACCACCGCTGGCAGTATTCTTTCCAAGGAAATCCTGAAATGAGCCAAACACCACCATCGGCTTCGATTTATCAGCATGCTGGAACTGATAATCTATGGTTGCTTCTGGATTGCGAGCAATAAACTGCCATCCGTCGAAATCCACATGTGTCATCAAGTCCTCTTCCCAAGCATGAGCTACAGCAGGCTTGAAAGTAAGAACCAGCACACGTGTCCACTTCATTCGTAACGCTAACTGATAGGTAGTAAAGGTCTTACCAAATCGCATCTTGCAGTTCCAAAGAAAATGTGGAACCCGCCCTGCTTCTGATGATTTGTAATTGTCGAAGAAGTCAGCAGTCATATCTACTGCCTTCTTTTGTTCTGGACGCATACCGAATGTCTTGTCTCTATTCCAAGCCACATCCTTTCGTTCCCTAACTGCTTCTATGGCAGCCTTGACTTCCTTAGGGGTACAGCGATACCATTCTCCCTCAATATGTTGACACCCCATCTTTTTAAGCTGGCGATGGACCTCATGGTCCATAAACGATGAACCATCTTTTCGCATGGCAGACTCTTCCACCCAAATATGGAATGGCGGTTGCCCGGGACGTCGGATGTTATATTGCTGATTGACACGATAATAAGCGCCAACCGTTGTGTAACCTACCTTTAGTAGACCCTTTAGGTTGGGATCATACTTATCTTCATACGCATAAATCTTCGGAGCCGACTCCGATTTTGCAGGAAAATAGTTATTAGTAGTTGCCATAGACTTTTCTTTTTTATTCCATTGGTCGAATCATTGATTCTATAAAGGCGATTTCGTCTTCTGTAAGATTGTACTTCTTGTAGAGTTCCTCATCAGTCCAAGGTTTGCTGAAGTCTTGGAGTGGGACAAATTGGAAGGCATCAGGTGGTGTACTCTGTGTCGATGTTTTAGTGGCTACTAAGAATCTCACAAACTTCGTTTTAATATAAGAGCATAGATTAGTTGCTTCCACTTCATACATGATTCTGGATGGAGGAATTGCTACCATATATGTATTTGAATTACATGTATCTGGTTCAGATATTTTGGGTTTTCCAATAATAGTATTTCCAAAACCAGGATTTCCTGATCTTGGGATTAACACCTTATATGAAGAGATTCTTTCTTTATTTCTTGGAATATTATCTTTACTTATCCAACATTCTCCACCATGAATATAGACTTTTACTCCATTTTCCTTCGTCTTTACTTTTGAAATAGGAAAGAACGATCCACCATCTGCAGATTGTATTTCACCTTTAATTCCTTCTGTCCAATTAATCTTGGTATGAAAGCCAAAGAACCTCCCTGCATTCAACCAATCAAAAAGAGGCTCTTCTGTTTTGGAGATGACTTTATGGAATATGCTTACTTGTTCTTCTGTCCGAATGAAAATTTCGGCCCCATGTTCTAACAAAGGTCGGAAAGAATGTTTTACGTTTCCTTGATTATGAGAATATACATCACAATCTCCTTTATAGTCTTTCTCCCATAAAAAATAACAAACACCACCTTTTATTTCAACACCAGAGAAGCATTCTTTAGAATCAAAATAATCATGAAGGACACGAATCTTTCCATCCTCCAACATCCTCAGTCTGAAATCATCAAGACCACGTCCTCCATTTAACCAACGTGATGGAACGATAAAAGCCATATATCGTGGAGATAGTTTTTTTGCCTGCTCAATAAAAGTATGATAAATAGGTAATGCACTCGCACCATTTCCGCCATCTCCCAATTGATACGGCGGATTGCCGATAATTACATCGAAAGTCATATTATTATATAATGTATTTGGATTGTCTGTATGAATAAACTCGTATGCATGGGATTCCATGTCATCGCCTCGATCATAAACCTCTTGGGATGCACTACAATATTTACACTTACCCTGTTGCCAAGAGTGTTTGACCTCTGAATATCTGATGTTTCCATCTTCCTTATCAAATTGCGAGAGACTATATTTCCCACTGGCATCCTTTGAGCAGTATAAACTTCGACGACTCATCATAGAGGTCAGTCGCGTGATGGCAATACCATAAAGTTGATAATGCATAATATGGTCAATACGATCCTGAAGGTCAGGAATCTCTTCAGACAGACCATTAATCAGTCGTTTGGCAATCTCACGAAGAAATACACCGCTTTTCGTACAAGGATCAAGGAACTTGGTTTCTTTACTACGAAACAATTCTTGTGGCAGCATATCAAGCATCTGATTAGCCAACTGCGGAGGTGTAAACACTTCGTCGTTGCTTAGATTAGCCAAGCACGACAATACATCAGGATTGTAATTTAGTCGATTATTCATAGTCTGGTAGTTTTAGATAGTCTGCAATTGGATATTCATGTTTAGGCAGGTGAACAAAGGTAGGCTCACCCGTGTCAGCAAAGAGTAATCCTTCTTCTCCTGCTTTAGGCTTATCATACTCAACATTGCGTAGTAGTTCGGCAAGTTCAAAATCACGACGCTTTACCTTTCCCCCAGTACCGATAAATGTCCATTCGCAGAAAGTAATGGGCGTGCCATCTTGCTGCAACATGGTTAATGCATCACCACAAAGGATGTTCTTATGTAAGAGAAATCGGATGCATCGTTCCAAATCCGTTGAAGGTCCTGCTGCCTGATGCTGGCGATAGGTTTCAAGATACTGATCGAACAAACGGTTTTGACAAGTTTCAACATTATCGGGTAGCAGTTCTACGCCATACATCGAGCTTACGGCCTGTGCAGATGCAAGGTCGTATTCAAATTGATTTTTGGCGTGCTTCCTATGCACAGCCTCCATCTTTCTGTTTAAGATTTCAACGAGGAAGTTCCCCGTACCGCAGGCAGGTTCCAGAAATCGGGAATCAATACGTTCCGTCTCCTCTATCACCAAATCAAGCATCGCATTCACTTCCCTTTTGGCAGTATATACCTCACCATGATCAGCCACGCGTTGCTTCGAAACTACCTGCTTTTCTTGTTCATCGTTCGTTACTGTCATTTGGTCGGATTTAGCGTGAAACGATACAAAAGTGCAGATACAAAGAAAGTGTACCTCGTTCACATGCACTTCCACGCAGGTATCCGACCAAGGACCTTGAACGAAATACATGGAACGGGCACACCTTTATGCAAGGTGTATCCCGATTCCACTGAGGCTCGTTCAAATTTTGGTCGAATTTCGCGTAGAACCCCATAGAATATAGATACAACGATCTATTAACCCACAAAAGTCACACCGGCGTTCACACTTGAACATCATACCGATGATCGTTTGCAAAGGTACGAATAAGTGAGCACAATACAAAACAAAAAGCGATTTTTTTGTTTTTATTGTCGAACGGAAGAACCTAAGAGCGGTAGCTCAAAGGTACGAAGAAATAAACGATATACAAAACAAAATGCGAAGTTTTTTCTATTTTGCCTTATAAATATGCAGCTTTCATTCGATCTGTACAAAAATATAGGCTTATTAATAGCATGCACGTAAAATTTCTATGAAATTTTTTGTGTACATCAAAGATTGTCTGTATCTTTGCATCAAATATTTAATACTGAGGGACAGTCCCCAAGTTGTAAACCCATAGCCAACAACATAATGCATAAACCGAACATTGACTCAAAATGCTGGGCAGCCTTCCTTAAAATGGGTGCCCGCCTTGAGAATTCTCCATCCAAATTTTAAAACCTATTAAGGGGACAATAGTGTTGTACTCCTTTCGTACGCGGGGGCTGACCTCTTGTGCGACTGAGCCATTGATGGCTAATCCAACTAATTTATGAATCACAAACCCATCAGACCAAGAATACAAGGTGGAAGTTGGCGAAGATTGCGCGATCTTCGTTGGTGGGGAGACCTTGCTCGACCTCATCTACGAACCATCAGAGAAATGCCTGAAAGAAATCGAACGTCTCGATTTCTTTCGCAGACGCGATTTGCCTGTTTTCGGATACTATTATTACTTTGACATCGAACCAGATGGAGACCGCCCTGCCAAATTCCAAAAACAACAGATCTATGAGGTCTTGAATAACATCCTTCGTTATATCACTGTCACGCGTGAATACTTCTATTGGTATATCTCCACACATACCAATTTAGGCAATGTTCATGCTGTCAAGAAGGCCTTGGCACGATGTGTGTAAACCAGGTGGGACAACTATGGGACATCTATGGGACAAAATAATTCTTTTCAGTTGTTTTTCCTTCATATCTTTGCACCCGCAAGATCCGGACTTGCATAGTATTAACATCAAATAAGTTAGATTATGCAAAAGAAAAAAACGCGCAAGTTGTGCTTCAACTTCAGGCGCATCCACAAGAAGGAGGTCTATCAAGCCTTCCTCGCCATCTATACCCATGGCGGCATTGAGTTAACCAACGAAGAACTGATCAGTTTCCTGGCCAGCTACACCAATCTTGGAAGTGAAGCCAGTATCAAGACTCTTTTCTACCGTTATAAGCAATTAATCCACGTCTGAGTTTACAAGAGTTTACAAGTTATTGATACAAGGTAGTTCCTTTTTCCGTATCTTTGTGACAACTTTTAAGACACCACCATTAAGCAACAACATGATGAGTAAGAAACAGAAGAAACCTGCCGAAGAGGGCGGCGAAAAGAAAGAACACAAGAAGAACTGGCGTGAGGAGTATGCCACCGTTGGGGAGATCAAGGATTTCCTGAACTCGCACGTCTTTCTGCGGTTTAACACAGTGAAGCATCAGGTGGAAGTGCGGCTGCCGACACAGGATTCTTTCTGCGGTAACGAGGAACTGGAGCAGTTCGTTACCGGCGACTGGCAACTGATGGACAACCGTCTGTATAAGACCCTGCTGTCGGCGCTTCAGACGGTGAAGC
>Ga0256405_10007225_pt1 | contig 16967 bp, 14 predicted proteins | sample RumenRJG_02DNA_FD_189096 | JGI IMG/M metagenome (GOLD analysis project Ga0256405, IMG submission 189096) | Bovine rumen microbial communities from Lethbridge, Alberta, Canada - RJG_02 | ecosystem: Host-associated > Mammals > Digestive system > Stomach > Rumen | place: Canada: Alberta...
ACCGGATGTATGTGATCGAGATCGGGGGAAGATCCGGGGCGACCTGCATCCCGGAACTGATCTCCATGCATTATGGGTTCGACTATTATGAGATGATCCTGTCTCTGGCCCTGGGAAAGCCGGTGCGCTGCACCGATCCGGACAGAAAGGTCCCCTGCCGGGCACGGCTGATCATGAGTCCGGTCCCGGGAAGGATCACGGGGATCGATCTGCCGCAGATCGAGCAGATGCGCCGCGACGGGATCCACATAGGCCTCGACTACTGGGAAGGGGCAGATGTGGATGCGATGCGCAACGGGACAGACCGGATCGGACAGGTGATCGCGGCTGTGGATAATGAGGAGCAGATCGATCAGATCATGGACAGGGTTTACCGCTGCATCCGTCTGGATGACAGGCCAATGGATAAATTGTGGGAGAAAGCCCGAAAAAAATAGTTTGCGTAACAGACCGGTTCTTGGTATGATATATAAGTAGTGCTATTGGACAGAGGTTTATTGACTAATGGAGTAAGAGAGGGATTTTTATGAGAAAGATGAAAAACAGGTTGAGCATTCTGATCGCAGTGCTTGTCATGGTCAGCATGACCGGAACCAGTGTTCTGGCCTATGACGATGTACAGCCGGCCGAAGATCCGGCGGGTACTGTTGTGAATGAACAGGAAGAAGGGGTAATCGACGAAATCGAAGAGCCGGGTGTCGTGGATGAAGAGATCCAGGCAGAACCAGAAGAAGATGAAATGTATCTGACCGAAGGAAAAGGTACAGATATCAGCAGTGCAGTTATTGATTCGATCCCGGATCAGAAATATACAGGATCTCCGATCGAACCGGCTGTTACGGTCAAGGTAGGCACCACAACTCTGATTGAAGGAACTGATTATAAGCTCGGTTTTGCGAACAATACTAACCCGGGAACAGCAACGGTGACGGTCACAGGAATGGGAACTGAGGATGCAGGTTATTACGGTTCGTGTAATGCGACCTTCACGATCGCAGCCGCCGAACCGGAAACTCTGCAGCCGGTCAAAAAACTGACCGTTCTTCCCGGAAACGGATGCTTCAAGCTGACATGGACTCCGGTAAAGGGCGCGGACTCCTATTATATCGAACGCCGTTATGCCGGCAGCAAGAAGGTCAACCGTACCCGGAAGACCGACGCTAAGGAGACAAAGGCCTGTGCCTGGGAAAATGCCTATAAGATCAATGATAAAAAAACATATCAGTTCACGATCTACGCTATGAAGAACGGCAAGAAATCAAAGGGCACGAAATCTGCCAAGGTCAAGACGGTACGCAGGATGGTCATCTCCGTAGTCCTGAAGCAGAACGTCGGTTCGCTGAAGGCCGGCAAGAGATACAACACACTCGGCTTCGGCAGCGGACATTTCCGGATCAAAAAAGGCAAGAAGACATACTACGTATCCCGTCTGAAGACAAAGAGCCGCAAGGCTAACTACAATCCCAACGGCAAGTATTCCAGAGACGCCGTCGAATTCTTCATGAACGGCGGATCCACCTGGGCCAAGGGGACCGGCTATATTAAGAAAAGAAAAGTAAAGGCCAAGGGCAACTACCTGATCTGGGTCAACTCCTATAATCAGCACGTGTATCTCCTGAAAAAGAAAAGCAAAAAGTGGGAGTGCATCGATGATTGGAAATGCTCCATGGGACAGAAGGACACCCCGTCTCCGACAGGCCATAAGAAGATCATCAAGAAGATGAGACATCGCCCCGGACACGGCGCTCCGTTCTGGAACTTTATCACATGGACCAGCAAGGGCCACACAGGGACAGCGCTCCACGGCATCCAGCCGAGCGCACGCAGTTCCTGGCTCAAGAGCTTAGGAAAGCTGGCATCTCATGGGTGTATTCGTAATCCGGATGAAAAGGCAGAGTGGATCATGGATCACTGCAACATGGGGACTATGGTCATCATCTACTGATCCGGTACAGATGTAGTTTGAGCAGGTAAGTAAGTAAAAGGCATCACAGGGATCGCTGTCTGACGGTTCCTGTGGTGCTGTCGTTTTGTTTTATGAGGAGCACCGCATGACAACCATTCGGACGATATGGTCAGAACATATAGAGTGGCGGGGACAGATCCTGAAGCTGGCAAAAGCCGACCTCATCAAAGAGTACAGCGGAACAGCGCTGGGTTGGTCATGGGCGCTGATCAAGCCGACTCTGACCATTCTGGTCTTCTGGTTCGCGTTCACCTACGGTCTTCGCGGGGGAGGCGCGGTCAACGGGTATCCATTCATTTTATGGATGATGCCGGGCTTTGTCGCCTGGTTTTTTATGGGTGACATGATCACCGGCGGGGCGAGTGCCATCCGAAAGTACCGCTATCTTGTCACTAAACTGAAATTCCCGGTATCGACCATCCCGACTTTTGTGACTCTGTCGACACTGGTAGTCCATCTGGCTCTTGTGGCCATAGTTATGTTCCTGTATGTCATTACAGGACATTATCCGGATATTTACTGGCTGCAATTGCCGTTCTATACCTTCTTCATGTCGCTGTTCTTTATTTTCTGGGGCTTGTTCGCCTCTATGTTCGGCGCCATGAGCCGGGATTTTCTGAACATGGTCAAATCCGTGAAGCAGCCGATCTTCTGGCTGTCGGGCATTCTCTGGGATGTGAATAAGATCCACATTCCGTGGCTGCAGAAGGTGCTGTATTTTAATCCGGTGACCTATTTCGCGACAGGATACCGCAACTGTTTTATTTACAAAGTCTGGTTCTGGGAAGAGCCTCTGCAGCTGGGCATTTTCCTGTTTTTGTTTGTCATAATGATCCTGCTTGCCGTTTGGAGTTATCGCAGACTGATCCGTGAGATCCCGGATGTGCTTTGATGGAGGAGGGTCCTGGTAATAGCGATGGAAAGAGATATCGTCATCAACTTTGATCACGTAACAAAGAGATTCAAGCTATACAAAAACGACACGAGGCGGCTTCTGGGCGTGTTCTCCAAGAAGGTGAAATACAAGGAACGGATCGCGGTCAATAACGTTACTTTTCAGGTGGGCCGGGGAGAGACCGTTGCCTTTTTCGGAAGGAACGGGGCCGGGAAATCCACCATTCTCAAGATGATCACCGGTGTATCCTATCCCACAAAGGGAACCATCGAGGTCAAAGGCAGAGTCAGCGCTCTGCTGGAACTGACCTCCGGATTCGACCCGGAGCTGACGGGCAGAGAGAACATTTACCTCAAAGGGCAGATCTGCGGCCTCAGGGACGAGGAGATCGCTGCATTGGAGCAGGAGATCGTGGATTTTGCAGAGGTGGATGAATACATCGACCAGCCGGTGCGGACCTATTCCAGCGGGATGAAGGCAAGGCTTGGATTTGCGGTCAACGTCAATATCCGGCCGGAGATCCTGATCGTCGATGAAGCGCTGAGCGTAGGTGACAGAGAATTTCGCGCCAAGTGTCTGGAAAAGGTGAACAATATCATCGAAAAAGATCACGTTACTCTTCTGTTTGTGACCCACTCGACGGGGACGGCCCGTCAGTTCTGTTCCAGGGGGATCTTTCTGGTCAAAGGTGAAGTGAAATTCGACGGGGATATCGATACAGCCATCGAGCTTTATGATGCTGCGGGAAAGGCATCCAAGCTGCGCAGCAAGGCAAAGAAAGACGCCGTGTTCGCCCAGTCGGAATCTGTACGTCTGAAAACGGACGAAGCGAAAGCTGAGGCTGATGCCGCATTGGCAAGGTTCAAGGACATGAAACGCAGAGCCAAGCGTGTCAACAATCTGCTGGGTACGGATCCTCAGCGGGCGCTCAAGGAGCTGGCAGACATGACCGAGGTGAGCAAGAAACCCCTGCCGGGGACAGAGGCAAAGTAATGAAACGCTTTCTGTTGACAATGTTCGTCCTTGTTCTGAGGCTGATCTACTGGCCGATCCGGTGTCGCAGGATCCGGGACAAGGTGACTATCATCTCAAGACAGAGCGATGATCCGTCCGTAGACATCCGGATGCTGTCCGACTATCTGCGGCTGAGATATCCCGGGATCGAATGTGTCGTTCTGTGCAGGTTTATTGAAGCTGGTCTGGCAGGAAAGATAAAATACTTTCTTCACATGATCCGGCAGATGGTTCACATCGCATCATCCCGTATCATAGTTCTGGACGGTTACTGTATTACCGCAAGTGTTCTTCATCATAAAAAAGAAACTAAGATCCTGCAGATGTGGCACGCTGTCGCCGCGATCAAAAAATTCGGTTACCAGACGATCGACCGGGCCGGAGGGCACAGCCGCGTGGTGGCAGAAACCATGTGCATGCATCGGAACTATGACTACATCCTTTGCCCCGGACCGGAGATGGGACGGATCTACTGCGAGGCTTTTCATGCAGAGCCTGCCCGGCTTTTGTATATGGGTCTTCCCAGGCTCGATCTGATATGGGATTCCGAAGAGGGGGCTGCGGCGATACGCAAGGCTTACAATATTCCTGATGAGAGGGAGATCCTCCTGTATATTCCAACCTTTCGCAAGGGAGCGCAGGTCCGTCTGAAAGACCTGGTCCGATCGATCGACCCCCAGAAGTTTACCCTGGTCGTACGGCTCCATCCGCTGGACAGAACACAGCCGCTGTCCGATGATGAGAGGGGAGATCTGCAGGTCATCTTCGATCAGAGCAGGAGCACCCAGGAATGGATCCGGTCCTGCGACCGGCTGATCACCGATTACTCGGCTTTGAGTGTGGAAGCGTCGCTGACCGGAAAGCCGCTGTATTTTTACATCTATGATATCAATGAATATGAGCAGTCTGTCGGACTGAATGTAGACCCGCGCAGGGAGATGCCCCGGGCTGTCGCCATTACCGGGCTGCAGCTTTCGGATCTGCTGGCGGAGCCCTACGATTTCGGGGAACTGAACGCATTCAGGGACAAATATGTTTCGATCGATACAGATGCCTGCACCGCGAGATTGGGAGATTTCATCTATGGAATTATTAAAGAAGTACATCAGGAAGTTTCTGATGCATCATCCGATGCTGAGAGTCAGAGTTCGTGAGTTCCACGTTGCGCTGAAACAAAAAAAATATAAAGGCGCTGCCGCCCGCTATTCGCTGGATGATCATATGGTTATCTTCGAGACTTTTATGGGCCGCCAGTACGGGGACAATCCGAGGGCGATCTACGAATATATGCTTGGAGATCCCCGGTTTTCGGATTTCCGTTATGTCTGGGTACTGAATGATCCGGAGAAAGTCAGGGAGTTTCCTCTGCTGGAGGGAGCGCAGATCGTCGGACTCCGTTCAAAAGGCTACTATGAAGCCTACTCTCAGGCAAAATATGTGATCACGAATTCCAATCTGGATTACGGTATCATGAAGAGGCCGGGACAGGTGTTCCTTCAGACCTGGCACGGAACGCCGCTCAAGAAACTGCGCTGTGATATCGAAGCCAAGGAAGGAAATGCCCTTAATTCTCTGGAGGAGATCCGCAGCAAGAACGATCTTGACGTGGTGCGTTATGATTATTTCATTGCGCCGTCGTCATTTGCCGCAGAGAGATTCGCCAGCGCCTTTCGACTGAAACAGCTGGGCATGGAACAGATCCTGATCCAGACCGGATATCCGAGAAATGATCTTCTTCAGCATTTTGACGAGGCATTTGTCAGGGATCAGAAAGAGCGCCTTGGGATCCCCGGGGATAAGAAAGTGATCCTGTACGCACCTACTTTCCGCGATAACCAGCATAACGGAGCAGGATATGTTTACGATCTGGCGCTCGATTTTGACCGGATGCAGAAGGAACTGGGGGAGGAATACGTTGTCCTGCTGAGGGTCCATTACTTCGTTGCCAGACAGTTTGATTTCGATCAGGCGAAAGGATTCGTCTATGATGTTTCCTCTCTTGATGACATTACGCCTCTCTATACGATCGCGGATATCCTGGTAACGGACTATTCCAGCGTATTCTTTGATTACGCCAATCTCCGGCGGCCGATGATCTTCTATATGTACGATAAACAGGCTTACGCAGATGATATCCGGGGGTTTTATATCGATCTGGAGGAACTTCCCGGCCCGATCGTCCAGACAGAGGATGAGCTGTTTCAGGCGATCCTGAATGCGGACAGCTCTGCAGAAGAATACGAACAGAAATACGAAGCATTCCATAAAAAATACAACCCGCTGGACGATGGCAGCGCCAGCCAGCGGGTCGCAGAAATCCTGTTTGACGTGGAGTAGAATAATAATTTATTCCTTCTTTTTCAGAACGACCATGATGTCGTCATCTGTATCCTCGCCTTCATCATTGAATTCTTCGAAGGTCAGCACGCATGTAGGACCGTAATAGATCTTACCGGAGAACAGTTCGTGGTTATATTCGATGCCCCCGTCGATCTTGTGCCATTTACCGGTGTAATCATCCCCGGTGATGTTGGCTGACCAGGTCCCGTTCTCTTTGATCGTGATCTCCAGGTTCCCATACAGGTTCTCCGCATCTGCGGAGGTGGATTCCCACGTACCATAGAAATTCTCGGGTTCCGCGTTCAGTTTCTCTGCTTTGCTTTCAAGCTTAGGATCGTTGGGCTGAGTCCATTCCGGATCATCCATCAGGCTGACTTCATCAGGAATGTCCGAGGGATCATCACTGACAGTCGCGCTGTCATCGCCGGAAGAACCGCAGCCTGCAAAGATCATTGCCATTGACAGCATCAGGGCAAAAAGCAGGGACAGGATCGTTTTTTTGTTTGTTATTCTCATTTCAAAGGCACCTCCTATGGTTATTATCTCACAGAAATGTGATTATTCTATGATCTCATAGACATCAATATCATCATTTGTAAAGCAGAGCCGGTAATCCGGACTGGAAAGATCTCCGGTGTGAGTGAACCGCTTGGACAGGACCACATAGTCGATCCCAAGACTCTTTGCCAGATCCCCCCGTTCCTTATCTTCAGGATCAAAGAACCGATCGTTGATCTTGATGCGGTCGAGGCGTTTCTGCCAGTCTCTGGCCGGCAGGTTGTATCCGGCGCCGGCGAGATAACAGATCCGGTTGGAATAATCGGCATACAGGAAGAACCGGTTGTCCCAGCGGTCGACGACATCGAATTTCTTTGGTGAAACAGAGTAATACCGGTCAGTTGCAAGAAGCGAGTCTTTTGGCGTGTTCTCATCGATCCAGCGCATCGCTTCGTATTCCTGGTGACTGATGGATTTGTATTTATTGCCGCCGGCATTTGGATCAGCGGCATCGATAGCCTCACTGCTCTGGTGGAGAAGGAAGCTGCCAAGGCCTGCAGCGGATAAGACCAGCACTGCGATAAAAAGGACCCGGACGATCTTCATCAGTATTCCGTGGTTATCCTCCATGTCCTCAAAGAACCAGAAAGCGATCAGGGGAGCGAAAAAGACGGTCACGAAACCGAAATAGATCTGGCTGTGACCATGATAATTGAGCAGCATCATGGCAATAAACCCGACAAGAGTCGCGGCGTATACCACGATCCGTGTGAAATCAAAATCCTTTCTGCCGGAGAGGACCAGAACAAGCTCCCGGATATAGCCGATCACAAAAGGCAGGAAGAAAGCAGTCAGCAGGCATACGGTGAAAGCGCCGAGGAGGACAGCATATCTTATGACAGACGGCAGTCCCGCAGACTTCATCAGCGCGATCAGAGGGGCCTTATAGAAAGTAATATTGACGATATTGGCCAGACCGATCAGCGATTCTCCCGCGCTGACGGACTGCCCCTTGGAGCCGAGTACGATCGCGTAGATCACATAGAAGCCGGCAGACAGGATGATCAGGGGCAGGATCGTGCGAAAACGGACTTTGCGAAGGATCAGACCCAGCATGAACGTTCCCCACATGGCCGCGAGCAGAACGATCCCGAAAGGTCCCTTGATGCCTGTGTTCAGCATGACAAGGGAAAGAAGTATCAGGAAGGGCCGGATGGCAGGTCTCTGCTCACTTTGTTCATACCAGCGGTGAAGCAGGATGACCACCACCATGGCGCAGCTGACGCCGTATCCGGCTACGTTCTCATTACGGAAGATAAAGAGGAACGCGATCGAACGATCGATGCCGCGGGCGATGAAGATGTTTGACAGGATCACAGCCAGGCAGTAAAGTCCGGCGCGTTCTTTCTTCCGGCAAAACTCACAGAAGAGGGCGTACAGGGACATGCCAAAGGCGTAAACGGTCATATAGGGGCCGCAGGTGAACAGCAGGGTATCCGCTGTAAGACCGAACAGCCGGATCGGAACAGAGTAGAGCAGTTCCGTGAATATATGGTAGTTGAAATACAGACCTGAGAACCAGGGACATTCCAGTGGATAGCCGTGGGACAGGGAATTGATCAGTCCCAGGTGGAACCCCTTGTCCGGGTTCATTGTGATCGTCTGATCTATGGACGGGGAGAGGTACAGATACTGGGTCAGCATCATGGAATAGAGGAGACACAGCACCATGAAAATACAGAATGACGGTGACAGCCAGCTGCGGCGGTCCAGCCTTTGGGCCCCGTCCCGCTTATGTGAGACGATCATGGTCACGAGATAGATCGCCGAGCACAGGGGTCCTGTTATATACAGGATCAGGTTTACGGGAATGATCTCCGTGATGAAATACTGCAGTGTAACGAAGGCCCAGCCGGTGAAGAAGCCGCTGGCAAGGATGCCCGGCGTGTGTTCAAAACGGATCCCGGCAAGCCGGATCAGCCACTGTCCGGGAAGCTGGACATAAAACACGATAAAAGCGGCGAAAACCAGAAGCCCTGTACCATCGGCGTGATAGACTCCGAATGATACGGCGGTCATCGCCAGGATCATTGCCAGGCAGGCGATCTGAATCACTGTATTCAAAGGTCGTTTCATAGTCATAGTCCACCTCATGTGACCGTATATACTATTACTATTATAAAGAAAAGGACACCATGGGGCAAGTGGGGTCTCATTGCGTTTTTATAACGTGTATGATATGATGATTCCATAAAAACAGTAAAGGAAATACAAGCGGGGAGATTCAAAAAATGGGAAGTGAACGCAAGAACCTGATGACGTTGTTTTATCTGGCAAAGCTGGATCGGAAGGTTCCAACGGATACGGCAAAGATCCGCCGTAGGCAGGGCAAAAAAATACATAAAGTCATGAAAAGGGCTTTCGAGATCCCCTTCTATCGTGAGAGGTTCGATGCGTGCGGCCTGACGCCGGATGATTTTCACAGCGCGGAGGACCTGGCTAAATTCCCGGTCATGACAAGAGCGGATCTTCGGTCCTGGATGCAGGATGTGCTCAAAGATTATGATGAAGCCAGCGATGAACTTGAGATCTTCAAGACCAGCGGATCTTCGGGGATACCGCTTCGGTTCTGCCTGTCTCACCGGGAGGCAGCGTGCATGAATGCCAACTGGATCCGGGTGACCATGTTCGCCGGATACCGTCCGTTGAGGGGCAAGATGCTCAGCTTTCTGACGACCCATTCCCACGTCGATCCTGAAAAAGGCGATTCTTTCGTGCAAAAGCTGGGTTTCTTCCGGAGAAAAGTCGTGCCGGAGCATCTCTATGTAGGAGAGGGGATGCGGGATCTGATCGAACTGATCAATGATTATAAACCGCAGATGATCGCATTCCGAAAGAACGTCCTGGTCCGCCTGGCAGTCTACGCGAAGAACCACGATCTGAAGATCTGGCAGCCAAAGGTCTATACGCCGGTCAGTGAGATGGTAGACGAGATCACCCGCCGGCTTTTGCTGGACACCTTCGGCCATGGCCTGTTCGACGCGTACGGCTGCAATGAGACGGGAAGCTGCGCGGTCCGTCTGCCGGGAAGCGATGAATACTATATCTACAGTGATACTCACGTACTGAATCTGATCGATGATGACGGCCGCCTGTCCGATGAGGGCAGTGTGATCGCCACGACCCTTTATAAATTCGATTATCCTATCATCAATTATGAGGTCGGAGACAAGGCCGTCTCCGAGACCAGAGACGGTGTTCGTTATCTGAAGCAGATCAAGGGAAGGACCAACGATCTGGTGCAGCATGCCAATGGCACAGAGACTTCGGCGACGGAACTGATGAAGATCCCCAACGGGATCACAGGCATTTCCCAGTTCCGCTATGTACAGGAATCCCTGGACGAGATCAGCATCCTGCTGGTCAAGGATCCGGGGGACACGAAATATTCTAAAGAAGACATCGAAGCGTTCTTTACAAAGAAGGTGGAGGATCTGTACGGATATCCCGAGTACCGTCTGAACTTCTGCTGGATGGATGAGATCCCGCCGGACGAGAACGGCAAGATGCGCTGCTTCATCTGCAAGGTAAAGAAGTAACCGAAAGGGAGATCATGGCACCCAGACAGACCGAGGACAACTTAAACGGAGCGGGGATCCTCTGCCATACAGTCACGGGCAGCGCTGACGCTATCACTATGCGCGGGCTGATCGCTGTGAAATTCGATCCGCAGATCAAGGGGAAAAAGGACATCCGCAAACTCCGTTTCCAGGTATTCAAGGCACCGGACTTCCCCATCGAATCCCATTTTTCGATCCGGAAAGGTCTGCCTTTTGGCGCAGGATACCGGCTGTATCGTTTCACAATGAAGATCCGGAAAAAAGACGCGCTGCAGCTGGATGTGCAGAACAAGATCTATCTGTATTACGGTGATATCCGTATGTGCGGCGTGGTCTACAGTTTCCTGAAGCGGCAGAAGGGAGAGTTCCGCAACAGCCGGCTGCTGCGGGCCGGCGATAAGGTGATGTATTTCCGGCAGACTGTCAATAATAAGCTTTGGTTCGTCGTAAGGCCGGAGAATCTGTATGACAGGCCCGGTCAGAGGATGAGGGTATTCGCGGCATGGCTCCTGGCGAAGATCAAAGGCCCGTCGGAAGATGTGCTGATGTTCGAGAAGGAAGCCTCCCGATACGAGGAGAGCGCCTCGGTCCTGTATGAGAAACTGATCGACCAGGGCTATCGGAACATCTACTATATCATCAACAGGGACAATCCGCAGATCGCTGGAATGAAACCGGAATACCGGAAGAATCTGATCTTCAAAGACAGTTTCCGGCACCTGGAGGCGTTCCTTCGGTGTCAGAAATTCGTAGGCACCGAGAACATCGACCATGCCATGCAGCTGCGGGCGGCCAACCGGCACCTGATGGCGAAAATGCAGAGTACTGACCTGACCCAGGTGTTTCTGCAGCATGGAGTCATGTACATGGTCTCGCTTGACGCGGATATGCGGGTCTTCTTTTCGAATCATAACCTGAAACAATACCGGGCGGTTGTTTCCTCTGAGGCGGAGGCGATGCATTTCGTGCTGCTGGGAGGATTCCGCAGGGAGGATATGTATGTGACCGGACTGGCCAAGTTCGACCGCAGCCGCCTCGAAGAGGGAGCGGACCGGATCATGATCATGCCTACCTGGCGGCGCTGGGAGACTAACCTGGCCCAAAAGGATTTCGAGGCGACCGGCTATTACCGGATGCTGGAGAGGATCGTCAGCGCGATCCCCGAACACCTGCGGGAAAAGATCATCATCAAGCCTCATCCGCTGATGGAGGATATGATGCAAAGGAAAAACACAGGCCTGGCCCGTTATCTCGCGCCGGACCTGTCCCACAACGAGACTCTTGAGAAGACCCGGCTTCTGATCACCGACTATTCTTCCATCGCCTACGATGCCTTTTACCGGGGATCTAATGTGATCTTTTACTGGGAAGAAAAAGAAGAATGCATGCGCCAGTACGGCAATGCCCATCTGATGATCAACGAATATAATGTGTTCGGCGACGTATGCTACGACCGGGATCAGCTGGCCGCAGTCATAGAAAGGAATTACGAAAAGGAACAGACAGCGCTCTATCAGCGGCGGTACAGCAATATCGTTGCCTTCCGCGACGGACGCAATACAGAGCGCATCATCCGGAACCTGAAGAAAGACGGGATCATCTGATATGAGCAAATCACTTCTTGCCCGCGGGCTCAACAAAATCAGACGGCAAAAGGACCGGCAGCAGAAGCAGGCGCTGCGTGCAAAGTACCGGGAGTTTTTCGAGACTCTTCCGGTAGATCCTGATATGGTCATTCTGGAAGCCAGAAACGGCCGGGCGATCGACGGGAATGTCTATTACATCCTGCGGGAACTGCTGATGTCGGCGGAGTACGCGGGACTGTCCCTTTATCTTGTGACTGAGAACGAGACGGCGGAGGAAACGATCCGCCGAAAGACCGGTCGTCTCAATGGCGCGGAACGGATCCGATATGTCCGACTGCATTCTGAGGACTATTACCGGATCATGGCCAGCGCAGGCTTCATAGTCAACGACGCGTCGATACCCAACTTCTTTATTAAAAAAGAAGGTCAGACCTATCTGAACGTATGGCACGGGACGCCGCTGAAGACCATGGGTCGAAAGGTCAGCCACGAACCTCACGCGACCGGGAATGTGCAGAAGAACTTTATCATTGCTGATTATCTGCTGTATCCCAGCGATTATATGATGGAGCACATGATCGAGGACTATATGATCGCTGATCTCAGCACAGCACAGATCCTGATGGGAGGCTATCCCCGGAACAGCGTTTTTTTTGATGATCCGGGGAGACAGAAGATCCGCGAAAAGGCCGCGCCGGCGGGAGAGAGGATATACGCTTACATGCCGACCTGGAGACCGGGCCTGATGGGGGAAACCCTGCAGGGGGTCCTGGCAAAGATCGAGGGATTGCTGAATGAAGATGAGATCATGTATATCAACGTCCATCCTCTGGCGGAAGAGACCGTAGATCTGACTGTTTTTGAACGTGTGAAGCCCTTCCCCGTGGAATACGAAACATATGAATTCCTGAATGCCGCGGACGGTCTTCTGACGGACTATTCCAGCGTATTCTATGATTTCGCGGTGACCGGGCGGAAAGTCGTTTTGCTGACCTATGACGAAAAAGAATATTTCGCGACCAGAGGTCTTTATGAGCCGATCAGCAGTCTGCCCTTTCCCCAGGTGCAGACCGAAGAGGAAGCTGTCAGCCAGCTGCGGTCGGCAAAAGAATACGATGATGGGCCCTTCCTGCAGAAATACTGCCGGTATGAAGGCCCGGAAGCAGCGAAGGTCCTGTGCAGGGAAGTATTCCTTCGGGAGCACGGGATGGAGCACCGGAGCATGCCGGGAAATGGCAGATCCAACATTCTGGTTTTCGGCGGAGATCTGTCCAATGAAACAAGGGCAAAAGAGACGATGGCGTTTCTGAAGGATCTGGATCCTTCAGAGGCAAATTATTATCTGACGTTCAACCGGGCGGATCTGAAAGAGGCTTATCCGATCCTTTTTGATCTGCCGGAAGGCATCGATTATATCGGCCGGGCAGGGACCATGTGGCTCACTTCCGCCCAGCGGGAAATCAAAGAACGATATGAAAAGGGAAAGGTATCCTTTGAAGAATACTGGAAGGAACTTCGCCCTGCCTTTGCCCTGGAACGAAAGCGTTTTTACGGAGATATGCGGATCGACAGGGTCATACAGATCCCTCCGGGGAAGGATCCCGGGCCGACTTCTACTAAAGAAGAACTGGAATTCTCGACATATAACTGCTCAGGTGAATAAAAGATCCGGCCATTGGCCGGATCAGTATTTTTTGATCGCTTCCGCGATGATGCGCATTTCTTCCGGTCCGTATCTCTGATCGATCGGCAGAGGGAGGATATTCGCGGACCATTCCCGCCCCAGACTGTCCTCAGGCAGGCTTTCCAGCAGGTAGGACCAGTTGGTCGGAACGAAGATGTTCTCTGCAGCCAGATGTTTTCGGAGCCGGACCCCATCGGGATGATAGAAGGGATAGGCAAAAGGAGCAGAAGGTGTCTTTCGGGTGAAGGCATTATCCGACGGCAGCAGTTCCCGGAGCACCGCATAGTTTTCGGAACGCTTCCTGCGGACAAACTCATAGTCGATGCTCCGCAGCAGATTCTCTGTCAAAAGGGACATCCGGGCAACGGGAGCATCATCAAAAGTGTGGTTCACTGCGAGCATTTCGCTGTAGTGCTCCCGGGCGTTGTCTTCAAGGCGGCCCAGAACATGGGCCATCCGGCCGGATGAACGGTCTGTCGGGAGATCATCGGTCCCTTCTGTAACAGAAGGCGCGTAGACATAGGCCCCGTCGCTGAGACCGAAAAATTTCCGGGCGGTGTACAGGCAGGGGATATCATCGATGGGTCTCTGATAAAAAGACTGGGCGTGATCTACGATGATGCGGCCGTGATACTTTCGGTGCAGACCGCGGATATCATCATCGGAGAGCTGTCCGTAATAGTTAGATACGTACAGCCAGTCCCCCTCGCCGGAAAGTTCTGCGGGATCCAGAAGCGGCTGCAGATCTTCATCAATGGCATAAAGAATGACTTCGCAGTCGGTCCTGCGGGCACACAGAATGACAGATTCACAGATGTAACGGGGGATGAAGATCCGCCGGCATCCAAGCGTGCGGATCAGCCACATCAGTGCTGTTCGTCCGAGATTGAGCCTGATAAGATCTGAATAATACTCACTGCCGGTAGAGTGTTCCAGTTCCAGATAACCGCCGATTTCCTTCGTCATGTTCCTGCCTCCATATCATTTGGATCCTGCCTCGTTTCAAAGAGGCTGTTCACGTTATCATATCATCGGTTGCCCGCAAGTTCAAGCCCTGTTGGTCTTGCGGCTGGCTCTGAATTGCGATATACTTTTACAAGGAAATGAGAGGCAGTGATCTGAAGAGGAGACCGGCCGGCCGATCGGTCCGGAAATGGGGAAACGCCATGCTGATATCTGTGGTAATACCATGTTATTATTCTGAAAAGACGATCCGCAAAGTATCTGAAATGATCATGGCGGAATTTGAAAAAAACGAGGGGTATGAATGCGAACTGGTCCTTGTCAATGACGGCTCGACGGACGGGACATTCGATGAGATCCGCTCTCTTTGTGAACAATATCCGAACGTGCACGGGATCAACCTGATGAGAAACTTCGGACAGCACAACGCGCTGATGGCAGGAATGAACTATACGACGGGCGATTATGTCATGGGCATGGACGATGATATGCAGACCCATCCGTCGCAGATGTTCAAACTGATCCACAGGATCGAAGAAGGGTTTGACCTTGTTTACGGCATTTATCCGGAGGTCAAGAACTCAGCGATCAAGAATCTGACCAGCATCATCAACCGAAAGACTTCCCGTGTCATGCTGAGCCGTCCGAAGGAAGTCGAGTCAAGCAATTTCTGGATCATCACCTCATCTGTCAGGGATGAGGTGGTCCGTTACGATACCTTCAATCCTTATGTGGACGCAATTTTCTACAGGGTAACGACGAACATCGGCATGGTTCCGGTGGAGCACTTCAAGCGGGAATACGGCTCTTCGGGCTATACGTTCCGAAAACTCCTGAAGCTCTGGCTGGCGTACTGGAATTTTTCGATCATACCGCTGAGAGTGTCCTTTTTCTTCGGCCTGATCTCTGCAGTCGTCAGCGTGATACTGACCGTCATCCTGATCATCAACCGGTTGATCTATCCGGACCTGCCTCTTGGCTGGTCATCGACGATGTGCGCGATGGTCTTTCTGTTCGGGATCGTTTTGATGGTACTGGGAATCATAGGTGAGTATCTGGGAAAGATCATTCTGATCCTGAATAATACACCGCAGTATGTTGTCAGAGAAGCGGTCAACCTGGGCGGTTTCCGAAAAGGAATGGTCCGGGAGAGCATACAAAGGCAGGAAGGTGCCGGAGAGGGAACCGAAGAACAATGAACCGACTGAGAAGCTATATACTGCTTCATATCTGCGTGCTGCTGTTTTCGTTTACCAGTGTGTTCTCTAAATCGGCAGCCAACGCGTATAACGATGGAGGGATGACCAATATCTGGCTGTATGTTTTCGTCTTCCTGATGCTTGCAGTCTGTGTTTTTTATGCCTTTTTCTGGCAGAAAGTCATCAAGAACCTGGATCTGAATATCGGATACGCCAACAGGAGCGTGTATCTGATCTGGAGTCAGATCTGGGCTGTGATGATCTTCGGGGAACACCTGACTCCCAGGAATATCGCGGGACTTGCCATCGTCATGATCGGCGTTATCATCGTGTCACTGACTGCCAACTATGACGATGGGGACCAGGAGGTGACGGAATGAGCATCTACATGATGATACTGGTCGTTGCCACTGTGTTCTCCGCCTTTTCCCAGGTGCTTCTCAAGCAGAGCGCCCGGAGGGAGCACGCAAACTGGATCAGGGAATACCTCAACTGGCGCGTCATCACGGCTTACGGGATCTCCTTTGCCGTTCTGTTCGCCAACACATACGCGTATACCGGGGTCGACATGCGGTTCGGCCCGGTCATCGATACATTTACCTATGTCTTTGTCATGGTTTTCTCCTTCGTGCTGCTGAAGGAGAAGTTCACCAGAGGACAGCTGATCGGGAATATGATCATTATTTCGGGTGTATTGATCTATACACTGTAATGTCCGTCATTGCCGGAAGCAGCAGCGGAGAGGAGCTTAAGACCCATGAAACTATTGGTCACAGGAGGCGCCGGATTCATAGGCGCGAATTTCATTTTTTACATGCTCAGGGAACATCCGGAGGATGAGATCGTGTGTCTGGACGCATTGACTTATGCCGGAAATCTGGAGACGCTGGCTCCTGTGATGGATGAACCGCGTTTTCGTTTCGTGAAAGGAGATGTGGCGGACAGGCAGACGGTGTTTGAACTCTTTGATACAGAGAACTTTGATGTCGTGGTCAATTTTGCGGCAGAGTCTCATGTGGACCGTTCTATCGAGGATCCGGGCATTTTCCTGCGCACGAACATTCTGGGGACCCAGGTGCTGATGGACGCGGCGCGGGAATATGGCGTTCAGCGTTTTCATCAGGTCGGAACAGATGAAGTTTACGGGGACCTGCCTCTTGACCGGCCGGACCTGTTCTTTACCGAAGATACGCCGATCACAG
>Ga0256405_10007226_pt1 | contig 16961 bp, 17 predicted proteins | sample RumenRJG_02DNA_FD_189096 | JGI IMG/M metagenome (GOLD analysis project Ga0256405, IMG submission 189096) | Bovine rumen microbial communities from Lethbridge, Alberta, Canada - RJG_02 | ecosystem: Host-associated > Mammals > Digestive system > Stomach > Rumen | place: Canada: Alberta...
GTATCCAATATCCCCTCTCAAATATTCCTGAACTATCTTCAATTTGAAATCAGCAGTATATTTTGCCATAAAAAGCCCCCCATAAGTTAGATTACTTGGTCTAACTTATGGGGGTCTCTACAGATTGCTGTCCACTTTTATTTTACAGATAAACGCTAATTGGAATATTTTTCTTTTTCCGAAAGAAAATTTTTAACAACTGCGTTATAATATCGTTGTTATCAAAAAAAATTACACGGGGAGCAGGAAACTATGAAGATAAAAAAGACCAATGCCGCTCGCATTTTGGATAATCTAAAAATATCCTATGAAATAAAGACCTATGAGGTGGATTTGGATGACCTGAGTGCCATTCACGTAGCCGCCTCTACTGGTATGGATGTAAAAATGGTATTTAAAACGCTGGTTTGTCGGGGCGATAAAACCGGCGTTATCATGGCCTGTATTCCTGGGGACGGAGAACTGGATTTTAAGGCCCTGGCCAAGGTTTCCGGCAACAAAAGCGTTGAAATGGTGGCCTTAAAGGAAGTGCTGGGGCTGACAGGATATATCCGCGGTGGCTGTTCTCCTTTGGGAGCCAAGAAGAACTATCCCGTTTACTTGGACGAATCCTCCGGAAATTTTGCCACCATTGCCATAAGCGCCGGCATTCGTGGTCAGCAGCTTCTCCTATCCCCAAAGGATTTAATAAACGCTGTTACCGCCACTGTGGCAAAGCTTATCCGCTGATAATATTGGGCTTGCACGAAAACAATTAACATCATAATATATAGACAGAGAATAATTGTTCATCGCCAACAGAAAGGAGACCCCATGGAAAAGAAGCAAGCATATCTGGAACACGCCGCTGTTACCGTGGCGGATATTGACTGGAGCATGGAATTCTTTGAAACAGTCCTGGGTATGACGGAAACCAGGCGCAAGGAAAAGGACGGAAAATTGCAACAGGTATGGTTAAAGGGTGGCTTACAGTTAGTGGCTTCCCCGGAAAATCCTAAAGCTGGACAAGGTCACCATTTGGGGATTGTTGTTCCGGATTTTCAGGCAACTATCCAGGAAATGCTCACCTATGAAGGCGTGAAACACCTGGAAGGAAAGCCGGAAAAATGGCTTCAGCTGCCTGACGGACTGGTACTGGAACTATTCCAGGAAAAACCTGGGGCCATTGAGAAAATATTGGCTGTTGAAGTAAAATAATTGTATTATCAATATATAAAAGGGGGTTCCTTATGAAGAAAGTATTGCAACTGGTCAGCAACGATTTCGAGGATTTAGAGCTATGGTGTCCAGTAATGCGGCTGCGGGAGGCCGGTGCCCAAGTTGATTTAGTCGCGGAGACACCTGGGCTCTACCATGGCAAATACGGAGTTCCCTGTGAAGTAACCATGTCCTTCAATGAAGTAAATGCCCAGGAGTACGACGGCATTCTCGTGCCAGGTGGCTGGGCACCTGATAAGCTGCGTCGTTTTCCTAAGGTATTGGAGCTGGTGGCAGCAATGAATAAGGACAACAAGCTAATTGGTCAAATCTGCCATGCTGGGTGGGTACTGGCCTCCGCCAATGTTCTAAAGGACCGGAAGGTTACCAGCACCCCCGGTATTAAGGACGATCTGACCAACGCCGGAGCCATTTGGTTAGACGAACCATGCGTGGTGGACGGAAATATTGTTTCCGCCAGACGACCACCGGATATTCCACAATACATGCAGGCTTTGGTGGACGTGCTCTATAAAAAGTAATAATATTGGTGTGAAGGATTCCCTAGCGGGACTAGGAGGGGATTTAGTGGAAATAAATTTGCGGGACAATATTGTGGTGATGCTAAGGGGAGTGCCAGGCACCGGAAAAAGCACCTGGCTACAAAAGAATCAGGTGGAGGATTACGCCATTTCCCTAGATAAGCTTCGACTGCTGTTGTCCAACCCTATAATGCTTCCAGAGGGATATTATGAAATCAACCAAAAGGTTTCCGAGAAGGCCTGGAAACTGAGCTATGAACTTTTAAAATCCCGTATGAAAAATGGAGGCGTTACTTTTTTTGACGCCACCTTTATGAGCAAATATTTGATAAACTATGTTAAGGATTTAGCTCACCAGTACAGGTATGAAACTTTAATCATAAACTTCAATTCCGTTGGTCTGGATGAAGCCAAACGTCGTAATGCCGGTCGCTGGGGAACCATCCGCTATGTACCGGATTATGTTTTGGATGATATGTGGTCAGAAGGAACCAGCGTAACCATTGAGGGAGTAAATGTGGTTGATTACAAGGATGTGGAAATCATCCACTTTAAATAAGGCCTTGGTCCGCCAAATAAGAAAGCAATAAAAAACTACACTTGTCATAGTTGTAGAGACCCCCATAAGTTAGACTAAGTAATCTAACTTATGGGGGTCTTTTTATGGCAAGTGTAGTTTTCTTGTTTAGAAGGATAACTTCATACCAACCTGGAAGAATCGACCCTGTATTGGATAATTCTTATTTGGTACGTAATAAATCTGATTAGTAAGATTATTAATCTTAAAGTAAATATTCAAATTATCTGTTGCAGCGTAATCGGTGCTGAAATCCCAGATAGCGTAATTATTACGTCCATAAGCGGCACTATCCAGTCCACTGCCAAAACGACCATCAATTCCTGCCTTCCAGCGATCGTAGCTATACTGGAGGCCTAAACGATAACCATTTGGTTCGTAGTAGGCAATACTAACGTCATCGGTCTCACAGCCAATATAGGAATAACCCACATTATAAGACCAGCGATCAGCCAAATTACCTCGCAAGGAAAGATTAATACCATGCTTCTTTTCATATGGATAATTTACAGGATACATTGGATATATCATATAATTCCACTTAATGTGGTTATGCAACTCACTCCAAAAATAACTCATATCAAGGATAGCCGCTTCAGAGAACTCATGGGTAAATCCTACAGTTTCCACATGACCAGATTCAGGTTTCAAATTAGGATCTCCTAACATCCCATAGGTAGTATTGTAATAATACAAGTCATCAACTGTAGGGGCCTTAAATACCCGCCCCCATGAAGCATATAGCTTGGTCTGATTGTCAGGCTGGAAATTAACTGCCGCCTTTGGGGACCAATGAGTGCCAAACATGCTATGATGGTCCACACGTACGCCTGGTACAAATGTCCATTTATTATCCAGCTTTATTGTGTCCTGTAAAAACAGTGCCTGCGTTGTAACAATCTTATTATGATAATTACCAGCTAATTCATTAAGATTACTTGAAGCACTTTGGTTCCATTCGGCACCGGCCACTACCTTGTGATTATCTCCCAACTGCCAGCCATTCTGATATTCCAAACTGTGCGTATGGGTATCAAATTTACCATAAAAATAAGTAGATTTATAGTTAGCTGAATAACGAATGAATCCTGGCACCGGCTGGTTTTCCTTAAAATTATATGTCAAAGAACCATAATTATAGTTGTGCTCCTGACGATTTAGCTCATCGTCATATACCCCCATATCCTTTTGTCTATGAGTAAACATCAGCTGCAAAGAATCACTATCAGAAAACTTCTTCCGTACGCTTAGAGACAGTCCCTTATTGCTATAATCGCTATTAGTCTTGCGAACATCTTCACCGGCATTATTTTTATATTTGAAATAGCTGCGTTTCTGGATACCAGCCGTTACAAACCAGCTCCAGTCTTTTTCACTTCCCTGATTGGTAAGCTCATAATTATGAGTACCAAAGGAGCCAGTATTAATATCCAAGGTAGTTGCTGGTTTACTTCCTTTCTTAGTTATAATATTTACAACACCGCCTACCGCGTCACTGCCGTACAGTGCCGAACCAGCTCCCTTTATAATCTCAATACGCTCAATATTTTTTACGGAAGGAAGCATTCCCAGGCTAACGCTAGCACGAGTATTAGAACCTTGATCATTATTTAGACGTTGTCCGTCAATAAGTACTACTACACGTTGTTCACCATTTATTATTACTTCCTGATCACCATTTGACTGACCACTACTTATTAAAACGCCATTAACATTAGATAGAGCCTCAGCCACATCAGCATAATGATGTGCCTCAATATCCTCTGCAGTAATAACCGTTACATCAGCTGGGGTGCTCATAACCTTGGAAGGCATACGCTCCGCCGTAACTACCACTTCCACTGTGTCGTCATCATTTACCACGGTTTCAGCCTGGCAGACTGCCACACTGGAGCACAATACGCCCATAGCCAAGGTAGCCAGTACCTTGTTTTTCAAATCCATCTTCACTATAATCCTCCTATCATTTCTCCACTGCTGTCAGGTATTGCTGTGGTGCCAGTTTAAATTGGTCACCATATACCCGATAAGCAATTTCCTGTACCCCAAAGACAAAATCCTGGGAACAGCTATATATATAACCTTCTTCCGGCTCCACCAGTTGGCCATTTTTGATGGCCCGCAGGCTTTGCAGGGATGGGTCATTAACTAATTCATTCTTTACCCGATTAATATCCAAGCTGCCATGATTGTTATAGGATGGCAAAAATAATATGTCCGGATTACTCTCCACCAACTTTTCCTTGGTCATTACCTCACCACTTTTCAGCCCTGCAGCCGCCAGGCCATTGGTAACGCCCGCCAGCTGACAGGCCTCGTCGAAGGTACAGCCCGCTCCGCCATAGTTTTTCATCAGGGAGATCAGAACTACACTTTTTCGTTTATCATTCGGTATTTTTGCCACTTTAGCGGTAATTTCTGTCAGCTTTGCATCCATTTTTTCCAGCAGTTTTTTCCCCCGCTCCGGCTCGCCCACCGCCTGGGATAACAGGGCTATGGTTTCCTTAATGTCTGACAAATTTCGTGGTCCCTTGCACACCACCACTGGTATGCCCAAATCCCGCAGTACGTCAACCCGGGATAAATCACCCCAGTCGGGAATTACTACTAAATCCGGCTGGAGGCTGGCGATTTCCTCAGCAGTTGGGTAGTCGATTTTCCTTGAAACCCTTTTCCCCAGCTCCACCATGCTGGAGGTGGTTGGATCATCCAGTAGATTATTCACCGCCACCATGCGCTCTGGTTCCACCAGACCCAGTAATATTTCATCAGTACCGATGGACATGGTAAGTATCCGCTGAGGCTTGCCCGGAATATTTACTTTGGTTCCCTGAATATCAGTTACCGTATATCCATTTTGGCCAAGTGAGTTACTGCTCTCTGGCTTACAACCCGCCAAACAAACTATTATAAGCAGAAAAACCGCTATATATTTCCACATTTTTTTTTGGACCACAATCAATTCCTCCCAGCCACAAGAAAGCCGCCCTCAAGATGAGGACGGCCGAACATTTACTACAGTATTATGATGATACCAGATTACCGGCTAATCTCCTCCCCATCCCTCGCGGGTCAAACGGTGATTGTCAATTAGGCAGTTCTCCTGGCTCCGGATCACTGTTCCTCCGCGCCTTCCCAGGTTTCCCCAGTGACATTTCATGCAGATTCGCTCCCCGCTACAGTGGCGTGACCGCGTCGGCCTTAAACCGACTTTTCTATTAAGTACAAGGACACCCAATCCCTATTTATTTGTGGAACAACTCACCAGTCATGATATCATCATACAAATTTATTGTCAATATGAAAAGGGGGTACCCTTAGTACCCCCAAAGCCTGTCTGAGTTTCTCAGGCACCTACGGCCCGCTTTTTATCTGGGGCCAAGATACGGGCGCTGTTTAATACCACAGCCAGCGTAGCCGTATTATGGATTACAGCTGACCACAAAGGATTTATAACTCCCAAGGCCCCCAAAAGCATAGCCGCCGAATTAACCATAATGGTAGCCGTAAAATTCTGGTGAATTAAATTCATAGTCCGGCGGCCCAGTTGCAGGGCTTCAATGAGCCTGGTAGGATCTTCAGACCGAATGGTGACTGCCGAGGACTCCGCCGCCAAATCCGTCTGACGCCCCCCCAAGGTAACTCCCACATGGGCAAAAGCCAGGGCTGGTGCATCATTGATACCGTCACCAACCATCATCACAGTGCCCCGCTTTTTCAGCTTCATCACATGATTGGCTTTGTCTTCCGGCAAAACCTCCGCATGATAGGCATCAATATCCATATCCCGAGCCACTTCACTGGCCACTGCTTTGGAATCTCCAGTGAGCATTACCACTTCATCTACACCATAGCGGCGCATTTGATTTAAAGTCTTTTTCATCAACGGGCGAATTGGATCCTTTATACCGATCGCCCCCAACAGCTGTCCGTTACGGGCCACATAAATATAACCCATAGTCAGGTCTTCAATGGTGATTTGATCCATACCTTTGACCTTGCGCTCCTGCATAAGCTTAGCGCTGCCTACCAGTACCTTGCCACCAGTAAAGTCCTCAAAATCAGGTACAACTGCCATCATCCCCCGAGCCACAATTGTCTTGGAAGATTTATGCTGTGGCACAGTCCATTCCTTATCCTTAACATACTTTTGGATAGCCACAGCCAATGGATGTACTGAGTGGTGCTCTGCCGAAGCAGCCAGAAGCAACAGCTCCTTTTCCTCTACCTCTTTTACGGTCAGAATGGAAGATACCTGCGGAACCCCTACCGTAATAGTGCCAGTCTTGTCCAATACAACTGTATCCGTATCAGCCAGGGCTTCAATGTAGTTACCACCCTTAACCAAGATACCCTTTCGTGCTGCCGCCCCGATAGCAGCAGAAATTGCCGTAGCCGTAGACAGCTTCAAGCCACAGGAAAAATCAATAAATAGTAAATTCAACACTCTCTGCCAGTCCCTGGTAGCACCGTAGACAATAGCCGCCCCCAAGAAGGAAATCGGTACCAGCAAATTTGCCATGGTATCCGCAAAATTCTGTACTGGCGCCCGACGAGTTTGAGCTTCTTCCACCAAGTGTACTACGTGGGCTAAAGAAGTATCCTCCCCCACTTTTTCTACCTTTATGATGACTTCACCAGCCTCCACCACGCTGCCGGCGTATACGGGCAATCCCTGACGTTTCATGGCAGGTGCCGATTCACCGGTAATGGAGGCCTGGTTGATTGCTGCAGTGCCCGATAATACTTGACCATCAATGCAGATTTTCTCACCGGTATGGGCAGCAATAATATCTCCGGCCTTGATTTCTTTCACTGGCACCTTGCGCTCAATACCATTATCTACCAGCCAAACATAAGGCTGATTAAGATTTAGCAGCCCGGAAATATGCCCCCGGGCCCGTTCAGCCGCGTAGCTGGTCAACATTTCTGCCCCGTTGGACAAGGCCAAAAGACTGAGACTGGACTCTGGTTTTCCCGCTAATACTGAAGCGATAACTGCCGTAGCTGTCAGGGTATCCGCATTAGGCCGGTTATCCCGCACCAATCCTGTCACACCATTCTTGATAAAATTCCTGGCAATGTAAAGAATCAATGCACTGCGCAAAATTTTCACACTGGCAAAAGCCGCCGGTGAAGCTTTTTTCAACAGCTGCATGGCAATAAAACTGCTAACGGATAAAATGGCTTCCCGACGATAATCCGCCATTTCCGGTTCATCCGCCCTATTTTTATAGGAAGCGGTCATTTTACTGATCAATGCCTTTACCTGGCCAATTGGAAAAATCCCCCGATACCAGGCCCTAAGGTCGCTACCATCCACCACTGCGGATACTATCCCCGGCAAAGTTCTAAGGCGTACACATAACATTCGACTATCCGGCTGGGACAGCTTAACTCCCAGCTTGATATTGTAACACTTAAATGCCATTAGTACTTCCACCCCTTCATCATATGCAGAGCCCACCATACCATGGTAGGTCCGGAAGGGCGCTGCCCATATATCAACATTTTTCTTATGCCCCTAAGCAAGAAAAATACAGACAACAGCGTTGACAAATCAAACCAGCCCCTAGTAAGGTACCGAACCTGATTATTGATGGCCAGTGCTGTATTATGCCAATTTTTGGCATATAGCACTGGAGCGTTATTACCGTTTGCTTTTCCACCATAGCCAGGCTCGTCCATAAATGGCTTAGTCAGCGTACATAACTTAGTCGTTAGTTTAGCAATTTCAGCAGACTCCAGAGTATGAATTATCAGCAGACTTCCTGTCAAGGTATTTATCTCTACCTGGGAAATGCTTTTTTCCTGTGCCAATTCTTTTTCCAGCAAAGCAGCCATTTTACCATTATTTACCAATGAACCTATCCGGTAGCGGCAGCGCCCCGGTAAATTACTTACCAAAGAAAAGTCCTGTACAGGCGTAATATATCTACAGCCTTTTGGACCGCTCCCCTGCTTTAACTGATTACTCTTCCACTTTTTTTTGCCACCAATTATTTCATGAATATTGCGGCCGATAGCCGCTCCCATCATGATTCCTGACATAAACGACATTATACTACCTCCTCGCGTGAGTTTTTACATATTCCTCAACCCGGATTAACTCCTTATTAGTCCGTAATACCTGTGGATTATATAAAATCAAAATTGAACCAGTTACCATATTAACCTTAACCTCATCCAATTCAGCAATGCCCTGTAAATATGTCAGTACTTCATCGCATTTCCCCTTATTTCCCATCAGGGATTTGCTATATAGGCGAACCCGCCCCGGAATATAGGAGGAAACCTCCACTGATCGGATAAACAAATCCAATTTACTCTTGGGAAGGTTTAACACATCCATAATACCCATTTTTTCTACCACCTTTGCCGCATCTTTCTTCACCTTGCCACAATGCTGCCAAGTATGCACCGCTGATACCCCCAGCCACACCATACCACACAAGGCATGGATGCGTTTATTGGCACACCAAAGCGACACTGCCGTGCCTAAAGCGGCCAAGCCCATCGGCACGGATAATGGTGTATCCTTTACGAATTTTTTTATATTTTGTTTCTCCATCCTGCTCATCTCCCATAGCAAAATGATTTTCACACAATAACAAGAAAGAGGCTGCTCTGAGTTATTACAAAGCAACCTCCAACCCACTGTACACTCACTCAGCCTGAGCTGCTTCCTGAGCGGCAATCATATCCTCAAGCTCTTCCTTCTGGCGCTGAAGCTCAGCCAAAGGAATCTGCCCAGCTGGAGCCATAGACTGCTGCAACGCAGCCATCTGCTGTTCCCGCTCCTGCATAAAGCGATAGCCAAAAATACCAGCAACTGCACCTACTGCCAACCCAATCCAAAAATCGGTCTTCTGAAACATTATTTTGTCCCCCTTACTTTCATTTTTGTGAAGTTGTACTTCACGTCGTTACAAGGCTATTTTAATCATTTCTCCAATAAATTTCCGCTCCAATCATTCATCAATACTCCATTTGTCCATCAAAGATTACGCCCTTTAAAATCCCGGGGAGACACACCATACACTGACCGAAAGGCCGCTGCAAATTTGCTGGGATTCCCATAGCCCAATTTGCCAGCAATTTCCACTACGCTCAATTTACCCTCCTCCAGATAATTCAATGCCTTACGCATGCGTTGTTGTTTTATGTAGGCATAATATGATTTACCATATATTTCCCGAAAGCATTTTTGCAGGGTTGTCTTGCCAATGCCAAACTCCTCGGCCAAATTGTCCAACGGATAATGACGATCCAGTTCCGTCATTATCTTTTGATGGATAGCCTTTACCTTATCCATATCCTGATATCGATAATATGATTTTATTTCCTGGCCGAATACCGGCATAGTCTGTATTAATCCCAATATTTCCAGCACTTTAAGCTGTAACAGATATTGCTGCAAGCCCGGATTTATTTTATATATATCATGAAAAATACGTGTGATTTCCGGCGTGGCTTTAATGCGTACCACTCCATTATGCCGGTTGATGCCTTCCAGTAAATTGGCCAAATGGATATTAAACTCCGGGAACATTTCCGCCAGCTGAAGAGTGGCTTTATCAGGGGATATTAACAGGGACACACCTATATATTCCTGTTGGAGCAAATGAGGATTTTCCTTGGGAATTCCCCACAAATGGGCTTCAATTTCCCCTTCCTTCAGGGAAAAATCCCCCCCGGCCAATGTACATGCAAAACTTCCCTGGAGACAATAATTTAATTCTATTATCTTTTTTTCTTCTGCCTGATACTGCACCTCAGAGCCTTGATCGGACCTTAAATTGTTATAAATAATATCGATACCTGGCAAAATGCTGTAATACATCAGCGAACTTTTACTACCATCCTTTTCAGAGCGCAAAAACTGAATTTCATTTCGCCGCTCCTTATCGATATTAAACCCCGTCCGCTGCACCTCGGCCATAAATCTCTTTTTTGCCATACTACCACTCGCTAATATCATCATCCGTCGCCAATGATTTTAATAATTAATATCATTATTAATTTCTTCATTAATTATATACTGTCTTTCCTTTACGGTCTAGTTAATATAATTTAACAATCCAAAATATTGACATAATGTTTGTATTTGTATATTATATTGTCTGCGTTAATTATTAATTGTATCAAAATTTACAAAAATAATGGTTATTTGATACAACTATTTTGAACTTATATATAAATAAACGGAAAGGATTGTTTTATACCCATGGATGCCAAGGAAGTCGCCGATTATATTGTTAATAAGTATTATATAAATAATCTTAAGCTACAGAATGTCCTGTACTTCATTCAGGCCAAATATCTTTTAGAGCTTAACAAGCCCTGTTTTGAACAATCCATGGAAGCAAGCAGTTTCGGTGTAGTAGTCGCCGATGTTTATGATAAATATAAGGAATATGAGAACGGTCTTATTCCCCATGAAGCCAAGGATGTGCCTGACATTGGTGACAGCTCATTAATCGATGAAGTGGTAAAACAGTGTACCAAACGTTCTTTGTCTCAGCTAATAGACATAATCACCAAGCAAGACCCTTGGAAACAAGCCAATGAAAGTTATCAGTCGGAAATCACAGTAGATTCCATGAAGGCTTATTTTGCAAATTAATAATTACCCATTACTAAAAGGACTGTCGCACTAAGAAATAGTGCAGACAGCCCTTTTTAGTTATTGTCGATTTACTCCTTTCCCTACCTATAGAGGAAGAAGCATCCTTTTGCCGATTTATAGACATATTTCATTAAACTCTATTCACTGGCCAGCATTTTCTCCCGCATCGCCATAGGCATAGAAGCCAGCATATTCCTCAAGGAATCCTTGCTGGACTTTCGCAGCATCATCCGTACTGCCACAGGCATATTTTTAAGCATTTTTTCTCTACTTTCCAAGGTGCTGCCAGGGAGCATTTCAGCCAACACTTTATCAAGAGTATCACTGGCGTTTCCATTAATTTCCTCCACAGGTGCTTCCGTGGTTTGATCATTCCACAAGACTTGAGCACACTCCACCAAGCTCTGAGTAATACTGATATACCAAAATTCACCGGCCTTGGTCAGACGGAATATACCCAAATCCTCCTGCATCAGGCCCCGGTCCTGCCACAAGGTAAGAATCGTTTCCAAATCCCCCATCCGGCCATCCATAACCAGCAGTCCTCGGAAATCCACAAAGCCCTTTTCCAAATCACTAATGATTTTGTCACCAAGCATTCCCAGCTTACTTTTCACCTGATGACTGGCCATCATTATTGGCTTTAAGTTATTATCCATTGCCTGATGATAATCGACCAATACCCGCTCATTCATCCAGGAAATACCCCCAAAATGACCACCAGCCCCACAACCAAAGGCATATACATCAGCCCCCGCCTTGGCCATGGTATTGTATAAGCTCAGTTCCCGCTTGTTGCGCCGCCAGTGGCAGAGGCTCAGGCGTTCCACTCCCTGACTTAAGAGATAATCCCTGGCTACAATATACATGTCCGCCTGGCCGGCAATATCGGCACAAGGAGGTACTTTCCCATTTTTTACTGCCTTATCCAAAGCGCCACCTGGAAAGATATTCAACTGGTATAAATCCATGCCATCCACATTGGCTAATGCTAAAGTTTTCACATCCTCCAGCCACAGCTCCATAGTCTGCCCCGGCAAACCGTAAATAAGGTCTACAATAACAGTTACATCATAGGATTTTAACAAGGCCAGCCGCTTAAGCACTTCTTCCCTGGTATCCAGACGACCTATCCGTTGCCTTAGTTCAGTATCAAAGGACTGCACCCCCAAGGATATACGATTTACCCCTTTTTTTAACCAAATTTCAATCTTTTCCGGTACCAAATCATGTATCCGGCCCTCCAGGGTTAATTCACACGTTGGCGACAAATTAAAGGAATCCTGAATAGCCTGTAACAATCTGGCGACATTGGCTACCGACAGGGAAGTAGGCGTTCCGCCCCCTAAAAATACACAGTCAATAGCTGTATTACGTATTTGAGGTGACTTAGCCTCTGATGCAATTTCTTTAATCAAACTAGTCACATATGCATCTTCCACTGACTGCTTACTGGCATTTTGATAAAACCCGCAATATAGACACTTAGTCTGGCAGAAGGGTATATGGATGTAAACTACATGTTGCCGACTATCGTCCGGATTCTTCTGCAAAGCCTCTTCATAGCAATCCTGTTGGTTTTTACCTGATATAGGATCACTCATCAGTCCGGCATGAACCACCCGCTTACTGCTAAAGGCCTCATGCAGAGGATCCCCTGTTTCGTTCCCCAGCAATACTGCCCGTTTATCAGGCGCCAATCCCTCTATATATTTTTCCAAATTCATAAAAGTTCTTCTCCTATCCAGCCTTGTTATGGCTGAAAAATTAAATGTTTTTCAAAGGGAACCCGAATGTTTACCCCCTGATAATAGATTGGTGCAAAGCGCATGGCATAAAGAGCCTCATTGGCCGCTTCCCGAAAGCCTAATTTAGGTGGATTAGATAAAATGGTAACACTTTCCACTGAGCCATCCAGCCCAACCATAATTCGGGCTACTACTTCAACCACATCACCATAGCCGATGCTACGGGCTTCATCAGGATATACCGCCTCGGCATCCCTTAGCAGCTGATAGCTGATACCAGCCGCACTGGAGGCAGTATATGTACCATCACCATTAGGAGAAAAGCCTGGGCCTAAGCCAGTAGCAGTCCCCGTGCCACTACCGCCAGTACCATTTCCCAAACCGCCATTGCCCTTGCCGCCAGCCTTACCGCCACTAGGACCATATACACCCGCTGTCCAGTTACTTAAGTCGCCAGCTGCCGATCCTGCCGGAGCCTCCAAGGCCGCAGCCACTTGTTCAATAGCCGCCTCGGTGGTCTCATCGCTAATCGGTTGCTGCGCAGTAACTGTGGCATCAGTGTTATGTCCCCGGAGACTTTGTAGCATTTCAACGGCTGCCACCGAAGCGGTCTTTATGGCCGGACCGATACTAGGAGCGTTATCCCCTCCACCGGCACTGGAGCCACCAGCCATGGCCGCAGCCGTGTTTTCGGCAACAAAACTAACTTCAATAGCTTTTTTATCTTCCTGCTCCCCCTGCATCCATTGAATTCCCGCCAAGGCCAACAAGCCAAAGATAATAACATGAACCGTCATTGCCCATCCAAAATAGTATTTCCAGCTTCTTTTTTTCATAATCATCACCCTTGGCTATCGGTAGCAATATAAACCTTGCTAATACCAAGATTTTTAATCATGTCCATGACCTGTACCACCTTACCATAATCTGCCGATGCATCTCCTCGAAGTATAATTGACACCTCACCAGTCTGTTTCTTTTCCCACAAGCGGGCTTCCAAATCCGCCAAGGTAATTTTTTCTTTTTCGTAATATACCCCACCATCTTCGGTAACCGTTACCGGAATATTTTCCTCCATGCTGACTTTGGAGGTGGCAGCATGGGGTAAATTGAGAGGTACGCTTTTTTGTACCACCATGGTGAGCATGCTCATCATAAAGAATACCAGCAGAAAAAATATGATATCTATCATGGGGATTATCATCAGACGAGGTTTGTCTTCCTGGGGTGTTAAATCAATCCGCATCATCACTGCCTCCTGCTGCCAGGTACATGGTGGATACATATTCCACATCCGCGATGATGGCATTGGCCTTATGGGACAGGTAGGAATACAGGCACAAAGCCAGAATAGCTACCAATAGGCCCGTAGCAGTTGCAATAAGGGCTTCACTAACGCCGCCGGTAATAGCAAAGGGCTCACCATCAGATACATTTAGTACGGAAAATGACTGAATCATACCAGTAACCGTTCCCAACAAGCCCAACAGAGGGGCCATGGTAACAATTACACTTAGATATTCCAAATATTTACGCAATTCCAAGGACTTACGCTTGGCAACAGCCAAAACCACTTCTTCCTTGCTGCCATATTTTTCTTCTTCCATGGCGCTAAGAATGACCTCCCCAGGGGCACCGGCTCCCTGACAAAGATCTACAGCCTTTTCCCGGTCACCTGCCTGCAAAAATTCATTTATTTTTCCAGCAAAGCCATCTATCTTCAATGTCTCCTTCCGATAAAAGGCACTGCGTTCAAAGGCAATAGTCAATGCCACCAGTGATGCCATAATAATCGGATACATTACGAAGCCGCCCTTTTGAAACAATGCTAAAAATTCCATATTTACTCTCCTCTTTTTGTATTATTAGAAGCTATAGCGGAAGCCACCAAAATAGGTTCTTGATGAGCCCGGTATCATGGTTCCCATACTATCTCCTATATATTCATAATAGGTCCTACCTAACAGATTAGTAATGCCAGCATACCATTCCATATTGGCGTTCTGCCTGTACTTAACACTTACATCCAGCAAGCCATAGGAAAACATATGGCTGCCATCTTTCTCCATATCTATATCTTCCGTGAAATTATTGTACTTACCAAAGAAATTAAATTTTAAGCTTGCATTCCATTTTTTATCAAATTTATAGTCAGCTATAAAAGATGCCTTATGGGTAGGAACATATTTCAAGCCGCTGTTGGTAAAATCATATTCATTTTGTTTATGGCTGCTGGTAAGAGCCGAACCCTCAGCAGTGTATGCCCTATTTCCCCGCAGGTATGTATATCCTTCTGTAAGAGTGAGCTTGCCTAACCGCTGCTGTAAAGATAATTCTATTCCACGTCTGGTAGTGTTAAACATGTTATATGTTTTATATTCCCAACCATAGGTCCCCTTAAAATAAGGCCGATTTAATTCATTTTTAGTTTCAGAAGAAAACAGGGTAATATTTACCGTGGAAGCCCCCCATTTATCCTGTAAACCTAATTCCCACAGATTATAGGTTTCTTCCTGAGCCGAAGTTGCCGCATATAACTTTTTGTTTTTGGCGGAATACACCTCATCGGCAATCTGTATACCATCCGGACTGGTATACCCCTTCTCATACCGTAAGAAAACTTTACCAATATCACTATAGTTGTAACTTACCGACATCTCAGCAGCAGTGTTCCAGCGATTTGAAGAATCAGTACCACCTATTGGCTTTGCCTTGGTACCACCATCCTTGTCAAATTTCCATATAAGCTTTTCCCGACGTACACCCTGGGTAAAGGTAAAGCGATTTCGCTTCATTTTATTTAACAGATACAACGCCTCGGTAGTTTTTTCGTATTTGAAATCATATAATTTGCCGGTGGCTGTGGTACGATAGGTCAAATTCGATTCCTGTTCAAACAGATCAATTCCCACAAGCAAGGAATCATTCTTTCCATAAGCATAATCTAACCGCATACGTGTACCAAATGATCTGGTTTCCATATTACCGTCAAAGTATTTGGTATTCTTGTAGTTGCCATTGGTATAGAAAAAATCTCCGCTGTATTTTAGCTTCGAACCAAAATTTTGATTATAGGTCAAATTATAGGTATTAAGAATCCGATCACCATCTAAATATTTACCATCAGCCGGTGTATAATAGCGACCATATCGCTCCACACTGGCCCGATTGACATTTTGCAGGAACTTACTGGCCTCATCAAGACGACTGAAGCGGAAGGTGAAAGAATGGTCTTTGTCAGCATCATAACGGAAACCGCCGTAGTAGTATTTACTATTGCGATAAGTATCTACAAAATACAAATCCCGAAGCAGACGGGAATAGCCTCCCTGTACAGAAAACTTATCATTAAGCTTTGTGCCAAAGTTAAAGCCAGCCCGAATCCCATCGGTATTCCATTCACCGGTTATACTGCTTTTGGGTTTGTTCATTGAGCGAAGGTTGGTTGTTATATTAATGATTCCGCCGGCAGCACCACTTCCATAAATAACTGATCCGCCACCAGGTATGATTTCTATTTTCTCAATCTGTTCCACCGGTACATAGTCATAGTTATTAGGCAGAGGATGATTTACCATGGTAGTCATCGGTGCCCCATCAATTAGTACCTGTAAATTTCTAGTAGCCTGATCACTTCCCTGACCACGAATATCCACCTGTCCCCAACCAGAGCTCCCCACACTGATACTAGGCTGATCCTTTAATACATCAGAAACGGTTTTATAGCCCTTTTCTTCAATATCCTTTTTATTTATAACAATAATCTTTTTGGTATCCCGCAGCTTTTCTACCTCCACGTAGTCCGGCCGCACATAACTGTCATTTAAGCGGATTGTCTCCTTAGCTGTCTCTCCTTCAGCTGCAAAGGCAACTCCAGCGTCCTCCCCCATCATGTACAGGCTGCTGCCTGCCATAATTCCCAGAGCCACCAATCCGGCAAGTTTTTTCTTTCTCATTTTCCCATCATCCTCCCTATAAGCTAATTATTCAAAGTGAAAAAATGAATATGCTTCATAATTAATAATGATTATCATTTAGGACTTGTACATATTAACATTAATGAAAATCATTGTCAATAAAAATATGAATAATTTTATTACATTTTTCACTTTTATTTTTCTTGTACATAAAAAAAGAAGGACCGCAAAATGTAGTGACCCCATAAAGTTAGACCTTAACGGTAGTAGCAATTATTTGCTACTACCGTTTTTTATGCTGCGGCATGACGTAAACGGTAATCCACTGGGCTGAGCCATCCCAGCTTAGCT